>Ga0114975_10000875_pt1 | contig 22003 bp, 18 predicted proteins | sample S_130626_EF_Meta_FD_87031 | JGI IMG/M metagenome (GOLD analysis project Ga0114975, IMG submission 87031) | Freshwater microbial communities from Lake Simoncouche, Canada to study carbon cycling - S_130626_EF_MetaG | ecosystem: Environmental > Aquatic > Freshwater > Lake | place: Lake...
CCTGCGGTGTAGTTACAGCAACCACAGTCTTCTTCCAAGCCAAATAACCATGACTTTTCTCCATAAAATAACTAGATCCAAGTTGATCAATTGCCAAGGTAACAAGTTGTCGTTCCTCAGGGCTACAAGCGGCCAAATAAGCATCGGCATCCGCGGGGTTACTATGAGGTGGAAGGATCTGACGTTGCATTGGGCTTTGGTTTGATTTGGTTTGGATTCTGATTCTACTTGAATCAAAATCCAAATCAATTTTTCTGTGGTCCAAGTAAGAAGGTGGTTCTAATGAAGGGACCTAGAACTACAGATGAAATGCTAAGGATTCTAGAAACAAAAGGACGGCCATTATCAGCTTTTCACAAAGGCTTAACAATAGATGTCAAGAATGTTATGGTATCCGACTATAGATACGTTCTCCAAGAGGCCCCTGGAACCAACTTTGCTCCAGAGTTCCAACCGAAGTTTTCACCGGCTCAAATGCTACGTCTTGGTGTGTTTGAAGGAAGGTATTTGAACGATTGTTTGACGGAATTTCCCGCCGAATGGTTCTTGGACGCTATTGCATTGGATAAATTGAGACCAGAGGGAACCGACGTATCTGTGAATTTGTTTCAAATCCACAGTAGGCTGCCACTTCCTGAATGGCATAAGAAAGGATGGGTACCATCGTCGTCAAAAACGAAAGCAGCCCAATATCCTGGACTATCGGATCCGAAACTCAATGTGGATGAACGTGGATGGTTCCAATGGTATTGTAGGTATTGGATGGGACGTCGGATTCCAGAGTTGGACGAAATTCAGATCAAACGTTGGAAGGCGTTTGTGCGCCATGAAGGTGGTGTCAAACACAATTGTTCCAAAGGGGATTTAACCTGTCGTCCAAGACAACGCCAAGCGCTGCTCCAATGGTCTAGGGACCCATTTGCGTAGCAAACTGTGTCCCTGCTGCGGAGCAAGGGATCCCTATGTGTAAACACTAGGATCCACAGCGGACCCACAAGCAAACTGTATCCCTGCTGCGGAGCACGGGATCCATATGTGTAACACTAGGATCCACAAGCAAACTGAGATAAAAATCATAGTCCCGTATAGGATGAAGTGGGCTCTCATAGTTCAGCTTTTGTATTTATTTACTATAGTGTGTGTATGTTTATTGGTTAAACTCTATATGTTCCAACAAGAGTATACACTTCCAAAACGTATTTGGTCCTACTGGGATACAAATATCCCAGCATCTATAGAAACTAATATAGATAATAATAGAAAAATACTTTCTGACTGGGATTATAGGTTTCTAACAGAATCTACATTGGACCAATACTTGGACGTAGCATCCTTTCCAGAGCAATATAAGAAACTTTCATCTCAACATAAGGCAGATTATATACGTCTAGAACTATTAAAACACTATGGTGGAGTTTGGATGGATGCTGGAATCATAGTTCATTCCCAATCCGCATTCAATAAACTGTATAGTGAAGCAGTCGCAACGCAGTCGCAACTTTGTGCCTTTACACTTACGGAGGAAGAAGAATATTATATTGAAAACTGGTTTATCATGGCTCCTTTGCAGAGTTCTGTCATTCAAGCATGGTCACAGGAATATACAACTGCAGTTCAAAAAGGGTTTTTACAATACAAAGAATCCATCTTTCAAGAGGGTACTATTCGTATTATTGAAAAAATTTATAAACAGAAGGATACAAATGTCTATCTTACACAACACGCATGTCTACAAGCTGTATTACAAAAGCGTTTGAAACAACAGACAAAGGTACTATTATATAAATCGGAAGAAACTATGTTTAAACTTCATATAGAATGTAATTGGAAATCCGAATGTGTAAGGGATCGTATTAAACAGGATCCTTCCATACGACAAATTCCTTTTATTAAATTACGTGGAAGTGATCGTGAAACAAATTAGATAGGATCTGTTGTTTCCTCTTCTGCTAGCGCATCACCCTCTTCTTCATCTTCTTCATCTTCACTAGTTTCATATTTTTCTTCCAGAATACTGTCTAATTTACAAATAGCCTCCAACTTTTGAAACATAGTTTTTAAACTTTGGATTGCAAATACATTTCCAGTCGCAGCGGCTTTTCCAAACCATACCGCAGCCTCTACGGTGCTTTTCGTAACTCCAATTCCAAATAAGTAGCAAATCGCAAGACCTACTTGGTGATCTATAGTATCCTGTTCTGCTCCAAACCGGTACCATTTATATACTTCTTTGCACGCAATACAACTATCATCATGGGAACAGGAGTTTTTAGGAAGAAATAGTTTTCGCGTTTGTTTGTACTTTTGAAGTTGTCCAAGATGAACAAGAATAGGTGTAAATACCGATCGTTCTGTAGTAGTCATAAGTATCTGCCAATGTTTGGCCCAACCATTTGTCTGACATGATCTGCTACAATACGCAGGTTCCCTAGAATCTATTCTATAAAGAAGTGATGTATCAGTAGTACTTACACGGTTTTTACAAGATAAACAGGGTTCTGAGCGGCTAACTGTATTTCCCATTAGAACCCTATTGTACTGAATATATTCCGTACAATAGGTTTAGATTATATCCATTTCAAGTCAGCTCAACTACTTCAGCCCTAACCAATTACGAAGCAAAAAAACTGCTGAAAAGAGTATACCACCCCATAGCGTATCTCCTACTGCCAAATAAAGGGGGTAGTCTTTAAAGACAGCCAAAACTGTAAAGTCATATACAGCATAGACTGATGCTCCCATTAAAAATGCCTCCTTTAAAGATGTTGTCTTCAAGGCCAAGTATGCTAAAGCAGGGTATACAACTAGGCCCGCAATGGGGCGCATACGAACGTTACGACCCCCTTGAATAGTTTGAACTGCCGCATTGTAGTCGCCTCCAATAAGTAATAGCCAAGGAAGATCTAATACAACCATTGCGAGAGCCACTAGGATCCACCGACCTGTTGCGTTCATTCTATTCTACTCTATGTCTTTCAAGAAGTAAGAATGAGCAACGTTGTTCATCTAGAAGCCTTTGAGGCACCGCTCAGAGGACGCAAACTTCGCTGGTTTTTAGCACAAGGCCAGCCTATCTCGTATCCACCCGGATTTCAAGAACAATGTTTTATAGAAAATCCACCCTTTCAACGGCGAATCCTTCTAACGAGTCATACCTCGTCGGAGGCATGGAAACTTGTAGATAAATGGGATGGGATCCTTGTTCCATCCTCAGGAGCTGATTGGTCTATTGTATTGGCTGTCGCATTGAATCAGCCAGGACCGTGCCTTGTTGTGCTCACACCGGAAGTGAAGGCACCTCAAGCGGTCTTCCAGAAGTTCCAGCAGGCTGGCCAGAAGACTCCAACTATTGTTTGGTTTCAACACTTGACTCTTCCAGCGACAATCCCACCAATTACGTTTGACGCAACTTTTTTCCCACCCTCTTCCGCCATGGAAGAACAAGGACTGGAATCGACACAAGCCGTCCTCCAACAACTCTTATCTTCAGAGACGCTTCGTACCTTTGTATTGAAAGATGCGATCCGTGATTTACGTAGTGCAGGGGCGACCTTAGTCGTATCTGGAATTGAAGAACAGTTCCCGACATTGTATTGGTATTATGCTGCGAAAAATAAAACAGAAGAGAAACAACTTTTATCTTCTATTGTACAAACACTCTTGTTACGCGATAGGTAAATATCGTATACTTTACTTGGGAGCAGACATCAGCTTGGCAATGTCGGCCATGGAGCCAGCCATGGCATCACTGAATCCACCGCGCTTGCTCTTCTTGCTGAAGAGCTTGAATTGGCCCTTCTTGGCGATGTAGCCCATCTTACGAAGGTTCTTGATAGCCTTCTGGCCAGCAGCGTGCTTCCTGCGGCTCACAATGCGACCACGCTTGGTCTTCATCAAGTCCTTGCGAGTGAGGCCACCGGAAGTGTGCTTGGCAGATCCGTGCCAAACAGCCGCCTTGGTACCTACAGCGGGCATCTTGGCACCACCCATCATCATGTTGTTGTTACGATTCTTACGAGTGTTGCGCCTCATGTTGTTGCGGTTCTTACGAGTCCTCATGTTTGCCATTTCGTTTCTAACTAGAACGCACATTTTTGTTTTAAGGACAAGGGTAAGGTCAAGAATATCCTAGAACATGGACAACCGGGGCACTTTTCCAGCCTCAATGTCATTCATAAGGGATGCCATTTTCGCTGCGTCGTAGATTCCAGCAAAATGAACAAGAAAATCACCGGGTTGCCAGAGTCGGGTTCCTTTATAGCCTTGTAAGTAGGCGTTGAACTTCCAAGCCTCCATTGTACATTCAATATGTGCAGCATCTTCGGGAGAGTTCGCCATTACATTGCACAGTGCCTTATTTTCCCACCAGATGTGATAAATACAGTCGGTTTGATCCCAGAGTTTCTGAAAAAACTGGACGGCCCAGGGTCCAGGTCGGACAATCATATTTCCAGAATTGATATGTTGGCACGAGTCATATGTTACAAGCAAGTCCTTCTGGGTTGGTAAGAGAGGAAGTACGTGATCTTCTAATCGCAACTCGGGATTCGTAATCCAGACGTCGGCATCGGAAATCCAGATGTAGTCGTACAAGTCTGATTTTCCAGCCATGTCCTTCCAAATGGGGACTTTGCTCCACGCAATAGGGCGATCGCGATTCCAGCCTTCTTCGTGGACTTCCTTATAGGTATATCCATGCTTGGCACAATAGTCTGCTTTAGACTTCAAGGCCTTTTCTAGGTTACGGCGGTAATCAGCACCGATGGCGAGCGTGAGTACAAGTATACGACTTGGATCGGATGTCATGTTATGTAATGTAATCTCTAATAGAAAGACTTAGTAAGACTTTATATGATGACACACAGAGGTAAAAAAAATTGATGACTTGGTTATTCCAACAGTCAGCATACTACTATTATAACATTGAGTATGTCCTTGAAATATCAAAAGAATGCTGCAGGAGAGTATGTGTGTGGTCATTGTTCCAAGACTTGTAAGAATCAGTCTACAATGCACTATCATTTGAAGAAGCATGAAGGAGCCTTGCCCCATGCGTGTGGGCATTGCAATCAAAAGTTCTTACAGAAGAGTCTGTTGGATCTTCATATTTCAGCGAGGCATCAAGATATTGTAAAACAATCTCATGATGCCATTCAATGCCCTTGTGCCAACTGCGATTACAAAGATATTCGGAAAGGAAATTGTGTAATTCACTTTCTTCGGGTTCATTTGAAGGAACTTACATTGGCCTTGAAGGAAAAATCTAGTGAGTTAGATTGTGTAGCAAGGTGTGGGGGGTGTAAAAAGTCCTTTAAGAGTATTACACAATTCTATTATCATGCTTCGGGTTGTGTGGATCCACCGGAAACTCATCCATTCCATAAGGAATGGGCCACGTTGAAAGGATAGTATGAACAGATATCTTATAAGAAATCAGAATAGGCGGCAAGTTCATACATGTGATAGCCGAGTGCTCCGAATGCGGTGAGCAAGAGTAATTCATAGGCGGGTCTGGGTGTATCTTTTTGTTTGTAGCCGATATAGATAAATAAAGGAGCAATCCAAAGAACATGGACAAGGTTTACCCAGATATAGGATGACTTTGCCAAGAAACGTGTATAAGCTTTATAGCCTTGATAAAAGAATAGAATTAACCCTAATCCTAACAAGACGTAGAAGACTTCGTCTGGAAACTTGCCACGTGAAATGCCGATCCAGAGTAAGAAGGGTACAACTAGAAGTATATGGAATAGGTTGAGTAATACGTGAGTATCCATCTAAACTATCTATACAATATACAATAGAACTATAATATATATGCTCCATATATTTACGGATGGGGCTTGTAGCTCTAATGGAAAGGTAAAAGCCAAAGCTGGATTTTCAGTTGTGTTTTGGAATCTACCGGGTTCTGGTTCCTCGGAAGAATCGGATCAACCATTTGGTCTGGCAGAGCGTGTTCCAGATTCCGAGCCACAAACAAATCAGCGCGCGGAACTCCGAGGAATGGTGAAAGCCTTTGAAGAAATACAGAGAAGACAGCTGAAAGGCACTATAACAATATGGACAGACTCCGACTATGTGAAGAAGTGTGTGACGGAATGGGGACCGCAATGGAAGGCAAGGGGGTGGCGCCGAGCCGCTAATGCGAAGAAGCCGCTAGAGCATCTAGATTTGCTCAAGCCGATGATTGAATATTATGAACAGAGTCAACATTTTATACGAATTCAGCATGTCGCGGCACATACAAAGAAACAGGAATTTCCTTGGACAGGGAATGAAATGGCGGATCGTTTTGCAACACAGGTGTTGCTAAAAGAAGGGGATTCAATGTTCCATTGAATCCTACTTGTTAGCCACGAAGGTGCTGCTAACAACAGCAACACAAGTGTTACAAACAACAGCAACATAAGTCTTAACTCCCTCCCGTATTTTATAGTACTATCTATTTCCATATCTATAGCCATAATTATTACTGTTATTACTGTTATACCTATTATACCTATTATTATACTCCTCTTCTTCAATAATTCGTTGTATTTCACGTTCTCTTTGTTCCTTTTCTTCTAAAATTTTTTGATTATGAATCCAAGTAGTAACTATTTCTTGAGCCTCTTCCACTGGCATCCCTAGTAATTTCTGTATATGTTGTAGTCGTTTCAATAAAGAACCGGATCTTTGTAGATTTATATAATCCCAGATAGCAGGATGTATCGCTTCTAATTCCCTCGTGTGTTTTATCAAAAAATTTGTATAGTCCTTTTCATAACGTAGATCCTCTGCAAGGGTTTCGTCCTGCATAAATGGTAAGTGATAGATACGTTCCACCTTATCCACATAAGTCGGTATATTTTCTAGATAAGGTGCCAGTGCAGGTCGTTTAGCAACCTCTTCTTCGTAATATCGTTTATAATTCATTTCACGCAGTTTTCGTGTATTTATTCTCGGCTGAACAAAGGATTGTAAATTCGCATCCTCAGAGAGTGACCCTACAACTCTCTGATTTTTCAGAACATTTGTAGTAAGATTTTTCCCAAATAGCTCCAACTCATACGGTGTACCATCTTCTAGTTTAAACACCCCCACATCGTTTGGAACAATAGGTTGTTTTGTTCTATACTCGGCAGTTACAATGCACGCAACCATGTTATTGAGTTTCCTTTTTAAATCTTCGGTGGTAAAGAGTACCGCACCCTCTTTTAGAGTATTCATAATTCGTGAATGGATTCCTTTATTCACTCTATTTAAATAGGTCACAGGAGTATTATTTTTATTTAGAGAGTAATGTACATAGGTTGGAGGTAAGTCTAAATAATTATTAGATGCGGTCATTATAATTGTATTCTTGAAATAATATACGTTCCTATCAAATCCCAAATAATAATACCCTTTTGCAGGACCTTTTTCAGTATTCAGGGCATCATTATTTAATACATTGATTATATCGGATTGGGAACAAGAAAGAAGTAGATTTATGCCAGGTTTGGCGTCTAGAAGTACTAATCCAGTTAAATATTTTTTCTGATTATCTTTTAGTTTCTCTACAACACTATCAGAGACATTTACTAATTTAGATTGATACCGATCATGCAAGGATTGAGCTCCATATTTATCTAAACAAATAATATGAATTCCTGGAACTTCAGGATCTCCTAGTAATTCTGGTTTCTTTGCCAAGAATGTGGCCCTATAGGAAACTGGCTGATCCGATGGAATCCTCTTACTAAGCGTAACCAACCCTTTTTTCACAAGTGGATTTCCTTTTCCTCCTTCAAATAGGGCTACTATATCCTTGATTGTATAGGTTTGTGCAAGAAGAGCTTTCCAGTATGGTTCGGCATGTCTGAGTTCGTAACACCCAAATGTATCCATCACACTGAATACAGATAAATTTCCTATATTGAATGAATCTAAATTCGTATTGGAAAGCATCCTTTGAATTTGATTTGTAGAAAAGACGTGCATTCCACCTTTTTGGTTTCGTTTATTTCTTCGGGTTCTTTGGGTTCTTCGGGGTTTATGACCCCCTCTTCTTTTCTTAGTATAGGATAGCTCCATTCTATACTAAGAATATATTTTTGTCAATATTTATCTAAGTATTATCATTTGAGTTATATCCATAGTTATGACCATAGTCTTTAGGAATATATTCCTTAATTATATTGTATTTATCTTTATATGTCATAGAAGTATCTAATAGATCAACATCTTCTATTGATTTAATAAGTTCTACTATACCTGTAAACCATTTCTCAGGATCTTCTTTTTTAAAGCGAAGATAGTCCTTGTAATTCTCTATAGCTTTATAATACTCGTATTCATACATATTATTTATACGCTCTTTTTTATCTATGAATCGTTGCGTATAATCAATCATATTCTGTGTATTTGATAAACTCGCTATTGTATGATCTTCTGTATTTGTCTTAAATACATTCTGTGAATTCGCCGCTGTTAAGAATTTGCCATCTTCTAGTTTAAATACGCCAAAAGTCTTAGGTATTATGCGATCTGTGGATTTCGTTCTTAAATCTGCAGTCTTAATTAATGCTACAAGTATATTTAACTTGGCAAGAATGGCAGATTTCGTAAAATATACGGACTCTCTCTTTAAAAAGAATTGTACAACAGCATCCATTTCTTTTTGTAGTCTATTCAAGTAAGTTTGTTTTGTATTTTGAGCGTAATTAAATATAGCAGGTTGTATTTCACCTTGTAGATTTTGGGAGTAAATATCCCTCTTTGGCATAAGTATGATATTATTTATATAATGAATAGTTTTATCAAATCCAAGATAATAATACCCCTTTGCTGGACCCTTTTCTGTATTTACTTTATCATCATTTAGTAAAGATATGAGATCGTATCTAGAACATGATAATAATATATTCAAACCTGGTTCCATATAAGGTAATAGTTTTTCTTTTAAAAGGGTTATATCTGTAGTTTGATCAAATTTGATTCCTAGTTTATAATAGGCAGGAAAATCTAGGCACATAACGTGTATTCCAGAGTACTTGTCTGTGTCATTTCTGTTATTGATAGAGTTATTAAGAGTAAAAAACCTATGTAGAAATGTATCTCTATATGTGGATGTATAGGAATCCCATGTCTCAGGATTCATTCTCTTTTTAAGGTTTTGTATAGCGCTGTTTATATATTGATATTTAGAGGATGAAGTTGAAATAGTATTTAAATTATATGTTGTATTTATAATTGTAGTCCAAAAATCATCGGAATATTTTAATTGATAACATCCTAATTCATCTATTTTTGTACTTACAGACAATAGTTCAACTTCCTCTTTATTTGGAGATTTATTGTTTGCATTTGTAACAAATACACTATGCCAATTCGTATAAACATTTTTCGGAGATGTTAGCATAGATGGAATATGAGTAACTCCACCGTTTTGTCTTCGCCTTGTGGTTTGGACTCTTTTTGCTTTTCGTACTTTTCGTACTTTTTGTACTTTTCTTACTTTCCTACTATAGGAAGTACGCATCCTATAGTAGAGACTATATTCTATTTTATACTACAGTAATCATTTTAATACACTGTATTGATTTTTTGTATATAAGATATAAGGAAGCGCATACGATGTCAAGAGGCCAAATGCGGACACAATGTACATGGGTTGTGCCTTGAGACCCATGGCGACAAGACTGCTGAAGATCATGAGGGCCGCGTCACCGAATAAAATCTTCGCCCCACCAGCAGCGGCATAGTCCTTGAACACATCAATCATCATATTTTGGCCTCTTGGGACTTGTTGAATGACACCGAAGTAGAAGAATAAATCATGGATGAGTTGAACACCAACCGCGACTCCTGTAAATTGGAGCGGGGACCATTTTCCTTCGCCATACTTGGGCTTCACGTAGCACGTGTAAATAAAGCGAGCAATGACGAATCCAAGTATAATGCTAAGTACGTCGGCTAAGACAGCGTTAAGACCGAAGAGATCGTACCAACGATTGAGACTTTGTCCGAAAAGTTCAGGTAAGAATCGCACAAGAAAAATGATAACCACATCTACGAAAAGTACGGCTAGACCAATATAGAGCAAATCGCCGACACGTGCGTAATTCCCAATGTCGGCACCTTTTGGTTTCACGGGTTCTTCGCCGAGGCTAATTTCTTCATCACTCACAGCAATTTGACGAAGAAGCGCGTCATTGGCTCCTTGATTTTTTTGGCCTTGCGGTGGCTGACTAGGTCCTTGTAGTTGTTGAATCGGGGGTTCAGGACGTCCTCCTTGGATTTGTGGAGCATCACGTTTCGCAAATCCGGAAGGTGCTTCTATACTTTGCATGGAGCCATACTCCATACTATCATAAGCAGTAAAGGGTAAACTATCAGACATCATTCTGTCTCTCTATACTACATGTTCATTACTTTGAGGCATTCTACAGATTGTTCTAGAGCACCTTCTACCCATGCTTGTCGTAGACACCAACTTTCTCCCGTGAGCCATACATTAGGTAGTTCAGATGGAAGAGGATGTAAAGAAGCGTGAGACTCGGTTTCGGGATCATATGTCTCTTTGGTGCTAGGCAACCGATAGGTAGTTCCAGTTGTCCATAGATGAGATTTGAAGAACAGTGGATCTGGTATGGTCCGATCAGGAAAGAGAGCACGTATATCGTGAAGAATTGCTGCTTGTAACAGTTTATCATTTGCATAATGTCCGTAGGCGTTTGTATCGGATCCTTCTGTATAACTGATCATAATGACACCGGCCTTGGGATTAATAGGAATAATATTACGAGGTCGTTTGGGTGTTACAGTGTGAGGAAGATCGGAAAACCAGGAACGACCATTCCGTACAGGAAAGATCATATAGGTTCGTAAGAGTGGTTCGGTTTTTAAAAGTTTAAGGGTGGGCCATCCGTGAAAGGCGGGCAAGGCGGCCACGGCATCTTTGTGTAAGGCAAGTACTACTGCTTTTGTAGCTCGTAGTGTGATAGACCCTTCCTCGTAGCCGAATTGGAAGGTAAGATCGGTAGAACCTGGGCCTCCAGAATCGGAAGCCCGTAAATCCATTAACTGATGACGATTCAAAATAACACATCCCCTTGCTTCAAGATCGGCCTTTAGTCTAGCCACAAGTTCACTAAATCCTTCTAGGATAATTCCATAGTCTGTATTGGATTTCATTTCACACTCTAAGAAACTCTTGAGACCAAGGTCGGCTCGTAGTGTCCCTACTTCGGACCGGTAAGGGAAGGCACCGAGCAATTCCTTCGTTTTCTTAAGTCCATACAGCCTAATAAGAAGTGACTCAATCGTGTGGCTAGCAAGGACAGATGGTTCCAACTTTGTCAGTGGTTCCAAATAGACAGGTACAGTCTGTGTTTCAAATGTGTTTGGCTCCAAAGGTGTGTAGGAAGCCTCTTTGTAACACACTTTGGAGCCAATAGGGATCCAAGTGAGACCATATTCTTTGAGAAGCCCTTTCAGAAGTGTGTGTGATTTGTGAATACGTCCAGCGCCCATTTCCCAGTGGATGTTCGCAAACTCTGGAGGTTCATAACTATAGGTTCGTCCACCGAGACCTTTGTAGCGTTCTGCCAAAGCAATGGTCCAGGACGGATGTTGTTTGTGTAATTCTCTAGCCATATAGAGACCAGATATTCCTGCTCCAACGACAATACAATCGTACGATGGATGAAGCATCCCTAGTAAGATTCTATGTTTTCCTTTTATCAATTTTATATTTTATATTCTATACTTTATACTTTAGTAATAGGCACTCCTTTTGAAGCGAGCCAGCTAAGAATATCGGTGACACCAGAAGCACCAGACTTTGTATCTACAAAGGTTCCATCCTTAATAAGAGCGAAGGAAGGAATGGACTTGAGACTACAATAGGGAAGTGTGTAGTTATTCTCATCAATATCGCACGCATACCATTGTACATCAGGGGTAGCGGCTACGATGGTCTTCTTATCTAGACGTTTGCAAGGGCCACACCAGCTTGCCGAGAAACAAACGACTGTCCAAGGCGCATAGGTGCCGAGAAACCCGTCTTCGGTAGGGCGGCGTGGGCGAAGCATGGCTTCAAAGGCTTCATGACTGGGGAGGAGCATCATTCCGTTCGGATCCTTTGCGTCTGTCATTTTCCTTCTTACTAGGTTGTTTTACTTCGGCCGTGTTTAAACGACGTAGGGCATAATAGGTCCCACCGCCTAGGAGGACTACAAAAAGTAGAAAGAGTGCCATAGAAGATCCGTCAAAGGCATCTAGTATGTCTAAACTGCCTCCTGATTGTTTATTAATTACAGAAGTAGCAGCATCTGTTAAAGACTTGGGCGGTACAAGAGGTACAAGTGGATTAGCGATCATTCCTTCTGATGCTTTTGCGGCAGCAAGGGGTGCCTTCGCAGCGGCTTTGATTCCTTCTGAAGTTGTCAAGGATGACAGTTGAGAAGTAACTGCCGACGGAATGGCAGAAGCAGCATTAATTCCTGCTGGAATTTTATGAGAAAGATCCGAAGCTACTGCCGTAGTTAATGCGGCTGGATGTTCCGCGGCTTCTATGACTTGAGTAGTCAAATCTCCAGCAGTTCCTATAATCCCTGTTGCTGCTTTTCCACCGACTTCTAAGACCGATGCGGTACCTTCTAGACCGGCTTTTGCTACATCCGCAGCGGCCCCAGCGGCACCTGCAACGCTCTTTGTAGCTTGTATGACAGTTGCGGCAGCAGGTCGTACACCTGGTAAGACTATATTTATAGCGGTGGTTATAACAATTCCTAAGAGCTTTACAATCTTTTCTATTAACCCTACTATAGCATCTCTTATGATATTTAGAACATAAAAGAGTTTATCTATAATATTACGGAATACACCTTTAGCACCGCCAGGATCACAATTACCGGGTGGTCTTGGCTGAGGCTGATCAATGGGTCCTAGTTTATTGAGGCCATAGGGATCCATAAACCAGTTAAATGGAAACATTCGGTAGGAACCGTGGGTAAAAAGACTCTTTGTGTTAAAAAGGGCATTAAATATATTTAAGATAGTCCAAATAAATCCGATTGGGAATAGGAACATGGAAATAAATTTTGCTAGAGCGCCATTGGAATCTCCAGCAACAAGATATTCTAATCCACAGGCTAGCCATACGAGAAACATATAGGCAAGGAATCGGAATGGAGATTTAGATGGCGTTTCTCCAGGATGATTGTCTTTGAACATTCCAGCGCCGACTCCGAGAGGTCCGATTCCAGGAACAGATAGACCATATTTTAGTACCGTTTCCTTTTCACCACAGATTTGTATAAGATCATATATATACCAAAGACCGTAACCAAATAGGTTGATTATAAATTTTAGAACGGCGGTAGAAGGACTACGAAGATATAGATGATCTAGACCGAAAAATCCTCCAAGAATTGTTATCAGAATTAAGGACCAATAAGGATACCATGCTCCACCCCAGAAGGAATGCTGTGTATATTCATAGACCCCTTCTAGACCAGATTTAGGAAATTGTTTTACTGTTTCTGCTTCACTCATACGAGAAGCTCTTCCTGTTTTCTTCAGTATATTTTATGCTTGTATCTTTGCCTCAAGCTTAGACTCAAGTTTAGACTCAAGTTTAGACCACATCTAAACTGGTAGCCCTTCGGACCAGTAGTATAGGTGTTCCACCTAAACTGATAGCCCTTCGGACCAGTAGTATAGGTGTTCCACCTAAACTGATGATCCTTCGGACCAGTAGTTTGAGCCAAACTCAAACTGAAAACAACAGACCAGCATATCCATCAATCACCCTAAACACATTGTAGTTTGTAGCATATACATAGGCTGTCATATCCCCAAAGATTGCACTTGTACAATAATTTACCCCTTGTGATGCTAAACCGAGTTGAAGTACAAGAGTATCTATACGACTCGCATTCAAAGTCCCAGATGGCTGAATCTCTTCCGGTTTCAGAGCAATGCTGTAAACATAAATATATTGGTCGGAGGCCACTGTCGTGTGTCGTTGATACGGTTGAACAAGACGAAAATAAATAGGGTCTCGTGCGTCAAATCTGTCTTGACCATCTAGCTGAATCTTTGCGTCAACCATAAGGTCTGTGCGATTGGGCGGTTCTGTAAGACCATTTATACGATTCATCTGAATTTCATAACATCCAAGACTACTGAAATTGAAATATTCGTGACGATTCACCATAATATTCCGTTGAAGAACCCAGATAAATTCTTTGATAGGGTGATTAAAATTCAGTGCGAGTGTGGCATTTTTAGAATTTGCTGGAATTGCTAAAGGGGGTGTGTACTGAATTTGTTCAATCAAGTACTCTAGTGTAGAACTCACGAAACGACGTCGTTCAGGAACATCTAGATAGACATAGTCACCCCAGAGTTCAATACCGAGTTGCGCGGGTTCAACACTAAGTCCAGCATTGCATTGAGGGGTCGCTCCAGGAGCTTCGGTAGCATAGAGTTGTTTTGTATAGAACATACTCTGTAAAGGTGCCAGAGTCACATTAATTCGGATAGGATGGTATTGCATTGCGAGCAAGGGTAAATACAGTCCGGGATTTTTATTAAACCAGAACCGAAGAGGAATATAGAGTGTATGGGACCCCATGTATGGTTCATCGTATGCTTTAGCAAATACTGTATTCTGAGGATATACGTTGAGATCTACTTCAGGAGGGAATGCTGCACCTGAAAGATCAATGGCTACGTTTCCAGCTTCTGTGCTGAATACATATTTGGGAAGCACCGGTTTTAATCCTACAACATCAGGAGCATTATTCTGATAATCCAGTAAGGGATATCCATTTTTTTTGCCGATCATTGCATTAAATCCAGATACCTGGCTTGCATCGGTGGTCAAGGAAGACCACAGTTCCATCCATTGCCCTGTTTGCCTATCAATGATTTGTTCACCAACTTGAATACTAATTTCTTGGATCAAAGCATGACCAGGACTATTGACATAGCCTACAGGTTGTCGTTGTGGCGGATTTGTTCCAGGAATAAAAGTATTTGTCAAATACAGCTGGGGAAGAGTTAGTTTTAGGAAAATAGGCCCGAGAAGATCTCCATTGCGTGGGACAAGACAGGATAGCTTCTGTCCAAAATTGGGAGATCCATCAAAATACATTTGTTGCGATTCTACAGCAAAATTTGTATGACGACGATAGACAAATTTAAACCATGTAATAATTGGATTTCCTGTGAGAAATACATCCTGTTTTCCTTGGGCGACGATTTGTAAAAGACCGCCTCCTTGTGTCATTCTATTTCTCCTGTGGAAAGGGGAAAGATGTTTAGAGGACTATTTGTCGCAGCTATGGCAGCTATGGCAGCTAAGAAGCTCATAGAGCCAAGGGACACTTAAAAAATAGTATGGATTCTGTAGAAGAGTATGTCATCCGGGTCATTTAATATTAATACATTCTCACGTTATGGTGAACTACCATTATTGAATTCTATATCTCCGTTTTCAACTCTTACTATATTTGCTGTTGGATCCAATAGTCTTATGAGACCCTATTCATTTTATGAGTATACCACTGCGTCCGGATTCATAGACACATCCACTATGACGACTACAATACAATCGTCCATACAAAGTGCAATCCAAACTATCCCAAAAACAATTATATCTACTATTCCTTATACGTATTGGATCAATTCAGGTACAACAACTACCTATCCATTTTATTATGCTTCTACTTTTCAAGTTACTAGTTCCACCATACAATCTCCAATACAAGAAACGTTCACTTCAACATTCCAGTCAAATATATTTGCACCACCTGTTGTACTCTACCCATCTAGTACTCCTATCTATCCTAATCCAGTCCTTTCCACCTATATTTATACATTTCAGTCTACAATCCCATCATTTCTGTCTACAAGCACATCGTTTGGAACTATTGTAAGTACTGGAGTATTAGCGGCATCCTATCCATTTGATTTTACTAGTACATGCTATGTTTCAGCCGAATCATATCCAGCAGTTATACCAACACCAAATGTATGGTTGGGTGATACATTATCACAATTAATACAATCTAAACAATATAGTATAGCTGTGAACTGTCAATATTCACTACGATTGGATTCAGAAACAACAAGATACGCATTCGTGGATACAGTTGGATATCTTGGAAATGTCGTAGGGTCTCTAAATAACTCTGGATTGACCGGACAAAGAGTAACTACAAGAGTAGGAGTCGGAACATATACGCAAATAACAAATACATTTATATTTACTCCAGATCAAGAGAATCAGATTATTGGAATTAATGCTGCTAACTTCTTTCTATCTATAGTTCTAAACAGATCTCCAACAGAAACGTCATTAGATGCACCGGATTATGATATTTATATTCCCGGAAATAATAATTTTACTTTTACACTTATACCTATCTAGTTATTCAATTATTTTCTCAACTATTTTAGAGATACTATAAGTATTTCTAGAATATTTTATATGGTTTAATGCGCTATTGACTCTAAAATGAAATACAGTATGTAATAGAATGCCAGTGATTAATCCTCCGAAATTCTCGGAGTTTTACACGAACGCAACTACAGTTACAAATTTAACTAGAAATCGTTCAATTAATTCAAATATACCTGTTCCTGTAAACTACGTATTGAAAACCGACCAAAACGGTGGCACAGAGTATATGCCCGGAAATAAGATATTATATCTAAATTCTGTATTTGCATCTACTATAAGTACATATTCAATAACGGTGTTTGGTCAAAATACTTTTACATCACAGGGTAATACGAATTTTCAAGGCAATGTTGTAATGAAAACTTTAGAGTTTAATTATGCGGAAGGTGCCCCAGTGTCAATTGGATATCAAGCGGGTGCTGTAAATCCAGGATCAAATAGTATTGCGATTGGCCCTTATGCTGGTCAAACAAATCAACCAGAGTCTTCTATAATATTTAATGCGACTGGAGAACCACTGAATGCTACACAACCAAATACGCTTTTAATAGATCCTATAAGATATGATTCTAATGCAAGGATAGGAAATAATTTACTTCCTGTTTATTATAATTCCAATACAAAAGAAATTATACAAGGACCATTGTATTCTGGGGCAAAAAATCGCCTTATTCTAGATAACGCCACCGTAAGTAGTTACGTATATAGTCCATACACAAGTGCGAATAGTTTAATTGTATCTTCTATGAATAATACAAAATTTATTCCATTTATACCATCATTAGATACTTACACATATAATAGTACTATTAGAACACAATTTATTAGATCTGATAATATAGTTTCTACACAAACTATAAGTATAATTGATCTTAATGGAATATTATATAAAGAAAATAAAATACTAACTGAACTAAATACGGTAGATGCACAAACTACTAATACAGACTATATCTCCATCCAATCTTTACAAATATCCTCTATTAATGGTAGTATATATGTACCTTTTCAAAATATAACTAGGCTAAGTGTACCAACGCTTACAATTGATAAAGCTACTTTTGAATTCGTTTCTACACAAGACCTTTTAGTATCATCCATTAATGATGTTCTATTAGAACCAGTTTATATAGCTTCTACATTTAGTACACTCGCTATAAGTAGTTGTACAGTAGCAGACGGAATTTCTACACAACAGCTACAAGTTTATTCTATGAATGGTGCAGTATTCCAGCCATTTTATATAGTGTCTACTCTGAGTACAGCAACTATAAGTAGTTTACATGTGATAGATACATGTTGTACCCAGAAATTATTTATTTCATCCATAAATAATTATAGATTTCAACCTTTTCAAATAATATCTACATTGAGTACAATGAATGTAGATGATTCTGTTATAACAGGGGTAATATCTACACAACAACTATCCATATCCTCTATAAATGGAGTCGTATATCAACCTTTCTATATCATATCTACATTCAGTACAGCAAGCGTAAGTTCTCTTAGATCAGTATCAATTTCCGCGCAAAGTTTATTCATTTCGTCTATAAATGGGTTTACAGTTCAACCATTTTATACGGTCTCTACACTGAGTACATCCTATATAAATTCGGCTATACTAGGCTCCGTTTCTGCTCAACAACTTCTACTATCATCAATTAATAATGTCGCATTTCAACCTTTTTATGCTACGTCAAGTTTCGGTTCGCCAACAATAAGTTCACTTACGTCAGAATCAATTTCCACACAAAGTTTGGTCATTTCTTCTATAAATAGAGCCGTGTATCAACCTTCCTATACCGTGTCTACATTCAGTACAGCAACCGTAAGTTCTTTTATAGCAACCCGTGTTTGCACGCAACGTGTATTCGTTTCTTCTATTTCTGGAATGCCGTATTTACCCTTTTATCCATTAAGTACATTCACTACACTTATAACAAGTAGTGTTGTAACAAATGTACTTAGTACAAATATAGCAATTATTAGTTATATTAATGGAGAATTATATGAATATGATAAAAGAATAAGCTCCTTTACTACTTTACATGTAAGTAGCATTAAAACTGGATCTGTAAGTAGTCTTGATTTATATCTTTCACGTATAAATAATCAATCATTTTCACTTCCTGCATTAGCATATATGACGGCTAAATCTATTAAAGTAAGTAGTATATTTACTTCGTATATACTCGCTACAGATGAGATTTTTATTTCTTCTATTAACGGTTCCATATATAATTCTTATGCGATCCAAAGTACTATAAGTAGTATAATATTAGATGATAGTCTAACAGGTGATAGATTCAATACACGTACTATTATTACAAACAGCATATCATCTGGAACTATTACATCAGACACAATGAATATTAGTACTCTTTCTAGTATGACTATATCCACTCTTCAGACAGTATCCTATAAAGCTAGGATTGAGTCATTATTCGTAGATATGCTTTCTACAACTACACTTACATGTGGCTCAGTTGAAGTAGATTCATTAAGTACAAATTCAATTTCTACTGGTTCAATTGTAGGAGGGCTTATTACTCTTTCTGGATTAAGTACAAATACCCTTTCTACTGGAAGTATTCAAGGAACTACTATAACTGTTCCAATGCTAACTACATCTGACTTGTTTACAAGCACAATTTTTGTTAGCACGTTATATGCCAGTACAATGTATGTTGTAATTGATACTACAAGTACGACCTCACAATTAGATGCTACTATTTTCTCTACATCAGTAGATTATCTTTCTTCTATACAATTATTTGTAATATATGGATTATATAATACATTACAATCTAAATCGTTCTATCCAAATGATATACTAGGGACTGATGTGCGGGTAACTTCACTAAGCACGGTACAAATATCTACAGGATCTTTTATAGGAGGTACCTTACTTACAAACCGCATCAGTACAAATCAACTTTCTACAGGATCAATGCTAGGTGGAACTGGTATAGTTACATCTGTTAGTACAGTTAATATTTCTTCAGGGACTATTCAAGCAAGGACTGCAACTATAAATGATTTTACTGTTGGAGTTCTTTCTACTGGATTGGCTGTGAGCCAAGTTATAGCAACTTCCACTATGAATATAGGTTCACTTTCTACTAATACACTTGTAGGAGAATCTGCAGTATTTTCAAGACTCAGTAGCGGCACGCTTTCAGCGGATTCTATAGCGGGTAGAACAGCACTATTTAATACATTGACTACATCACAAATTAATACCGGTTCTATTACTGGTACATCTGCGGTATTTACAGCATTAAGTACAACCCAAACATCTACGGGACTTATAGTAGCATCCTTAGCAGATTTTCAGACTTTTACTACAAGACATCTATCCACAGGATCAATTGTAGGAGGCGCAACAACTGTTCAAACTCTCAGTACTTTTCAACTGTCTACAGGATCAATTGGTGCTGGATTCGCTATGTTTCAGAATATTAGTACATTTCAACTCTCTACAGGGTCTATTCAAACATCATTGATAAGTACAAATACTATAGATATCATTACACTAAATGGACTACCATATGGTATACAGACTGGGCAAACACTTAATGTTTCGTCATTTTTTACATCAACCATAGTATCCTATGACACAGTAAGTACACAGAATCTTTCAGTATTTTTACTAAATGGGGAAGAATACGATCCGTACACTACAATTAGTACGTTTAATAGATTATTAGTAAGTTCTTTTGTTACAAGTAGGACAAGTACATTAGAGTTACAGGTAGGAAATATTAATGGACGGCCCTATTTTCCTCAACAGTCTCAAACACAGGCAAGTACAGTCACTGTTGCCAGTACTGTCATATCACAAGATATTAATTCATCCAATATAAATCTCTTAACCATTAATTCACGTAGATATGAACCATCTGAAGCATTTTCAGATGTTGATATTGCCTATGTACTTAGTACAAGTATTGCTTCTTCCCTTATAACAGGGCCTATATCTACAAATAGTATATTTGCAATAAACTCCGTACTTTCTACACTAATTATAAGTTCTTTAACTAATAGTCTTACAACTACTACTTTAATAAGTACAAGGCAGCTTACTATCACAAATATAAATGGATCTGTGTATACTACGCCTTCTCAAATTAGTACAATTAGTACATTAATAAATAGTAGTATCATATCGTACAATGTGAATTTTAGTTCGTTTAGTACTAGTATAATTTCAACAGGGCCTTTATTTGCTACAACTGGTACAATAACTTCTATTAATGCTTCTAGATTGTCTACTGGTACAATTAGAGGGGGGCTAGTAACTATTGGAACTATACTAAGTACAGCAGTGATTTCTACAGGTATTATTGTAGGGACACAATTAAATATACGGGATCAAATGAATATAGGATTCATTTCTACAACTTCCATAACTGTAAATTCACTATGTGTCAGTAGTTTGGTTGTTGTTGTTCAATCTACTGCTACAATTGGTAATATACGGGAGGTAACTTTAGATAGTATTAATGTATTCAATTTATCTACTAGTATTACAATTGGTACGGACGCTGTATTTAATACTTTGACATTATCCAATCTTTCTACTGGAGTTTTTACAGGAGGTAATGCGACATTTACAACATTAAGTACAACATCACTTAGTTCTGGAATTATTACTGGAGGAGCTACTCGTATAAGTTCCTTGAGTACAACATTTATTTCTACTGGAACTATTGCTGGTACCACAATGAATTTTATATCCCTAAGTACTTTACAATTATCTACAGGGACTATTGTAGGTAGAACTGGTCTAATTACTTCCTTAAGTACGAACGCGATTAGTACAGGTTCTCTTATAGGAGATCATATAACTCTTACACAAGTATCTACAACTACTAGTTTTGCTGGAAGTATTGTTGGAGGAAGGTCGGTATTGAATACCGTAAGTACTGGTACACTCGTATCAGGATCTCTGGTAGGAGGAGCAGCGACCTTTTCAAACATAGATACGAGACAATTATCAACAGGAAGTCTAACTGGTCCAACTATGGAAGTAAGATTTGTTTCCTTGAGTACATCCTTTCTTTCCACAGGGGCTGTCTTAGGAAGAGGAGCCCAAGCGACCTTTACACAAGTAAGTACGAATTTTTTGTCAACTGGTACTATACTAGGAATAGAAAACCAACGCGCAAGCTTCCTCTCGTTTAGTACGAATCGTATTTCTACTACATCTGTAGTAGGAGGAGCAGCGACCTTTACACAAGTAAGTACGAATCAATTGTCAACAGGAAGACTAACTGGTCCAACTATGGAAGTAAGATTTGTTTCCTTGAGTACATCCTTCCTTTCCACAGGGGCTGTATTGGGAAGAGGAGCCCAAGCGACCTTTACTCAAGTAAGTACGAATTTTTTGTCAACTGGTACTATACTAGGAATAGAAAATCAACACGCAAGCTTCCTCTCCCTTAGTACGAATCGTCTTTCTACTGCGTCTCTATTAGGAGGAGAAGCGATCTTTACACAAGTAAGTACGAATCAATTGTCAACAGGAAGACTAACTGGTCCAACTATGGAAGTAAG
>Ga0114975_10000876_pt1 | contig 22002 bp, 37 predicted proteins | sample S_130626_EF_Meta_FD_87031 | JGI IMG/M metagenome (GOLD analysis project Ga0114975, IMG submission 87031) | Freshwater microbial communities from Lake Simoncouche, Canada to study carbon cycling - S_130626_EF_MetaG | ecosystem: Environmental > Aquatic > Freshwater > Lake | place: Lake...
CGCACCAAGCACCAGGCTTGATGTCACGAGGATGAGCGGTAAGACTGTGAGTACGACTAACCCAACGATTATTGATGTAATACTTAACATCGTAGATCTTTCTAACAGGCCAAGTTACAAAATCTTGGATATAGCCTAGGCCCTCTTCAGCTAACCAGTAACGAAAGTTGTGCTTCATTTGAGCCGTAGTGGACCAGTTGTCCCACTCTTCGCTAGTACCCGCACTCAATTTCTTAGTGCCTCGAAGCCAGTCTGCAAAGGGAGTACAACTCCAGTAATTTGTGTGATGTGCCATTTTATTTTTTCATCAGTTTCATCATAGTTCTAACATGAACTCTATCTTTTTCTTTTTCATCTTCAGGTAGCTCTTCATAAGGCACATGCTGTGACGCATTATAATCAGCTTTGGGGTTACGCTTCATCCATTCAATATGAATATGCTCTGCGGCTTTCTCAATGTCGTCTGGAAAATTAGCAACGGCCTCGGCGGCGGCGGCTCCCGCAGCCAAATTTTCTCTTTGCCAATCTGGATGCAGTTTATCAAAAGGAACGTTGATGTCCCCTTCTGACCCATCTGAATTCTTTTTAACTCTTTCCTTTGTACCGGTTGGATCAAAATTGCGGCGCCATGCATCGTGTGCCAAACTGGCAAACTGCGTAATGGCATTTTCTGTCAAAACAATGTTAATATATTCACGCATCATTTTCTATCACCAAACAACTGTAACAAGTTTAGGAACAAGTTGATAAAGTCCATGTACAAGGTCAACGCACCACTAACTTCTGCGGCTGGACTGGCATCTACACTTAATTCTTCACGTATACGTTGTGTATCATAAGCAGTGAGTCCTAAGAAGATAATAATAGCCAACGCACTAATAACCATTGCCATAACTGTACTACCAATAAAGATGTTTACAATGCTGGCAATGACAATGGCAATTAGTCCAATAAACATAAACTGTCCAAGACTTTCCAAACTACGTTTGGTAAAGTAGCCATACCCACTCATTACACCAAACAAGATTGCCGCGCCCATAAAGGCACTGACAATTGATCCCATAGTGAACACGGCAAAGATTGTAGCAAAGCTCAATCCCATTAGTGCCGCAAACCCATGCAAGCATAGTTGAGCAACTTCTTTACTAGGATTGTTACCTAGCACATAACTAATACCAAAAATTGCCGCAAGTGGAGCAAAAATCACAATCCACTTTAGTACACCTGTAAAAAAGAATTGTAGCAACTCTGGACTAGTGCCCACAAAGTAACTGACAATCATACTAACCAATACAGCCAAGCTCATGTGTCCGTAAACACGGCCCATTGCTGAATTGATCTCACTGGCACTACGGAATCCAATAGTTCCGTCACCACCTGTATAGTTTACTCCAAACATGTCATTCTCCTTTAATAAATTGCGCCAACTCGGGCGACTTCCAACCAACTGGTTTTAACACCTTGCCATCCTCACGTTTACGAACTTTGCCAGTGTCGTAATCAACTTTGGCAAAGTTAGTTTTCATTACTTCTTTCCATGCACCTTCTGCATCAAATCCTGCACTGTGGATTGCTCCAATAGTAACAACCAAAATGTCAATCAACGCATCCAATTGTTCTACACGATCGTCCGACAGTGTGGCTTCCAACAATTCTTGATGTTCTTCATCAATCAACTTGATATACATACTGTATTGCAGTTCATTGAACTTGTCAACTGTTTGGTCGCAAGCCCGCATAAATTTTTCTTGATCTCTAAACGGATTTGTCATCATGCCATCCTATCTACATTTTGTCCCGGACGATTCATCCGGCGATTCATTTCAATTCTTGCTTCTTCGTTATTTTTAAGATTCATTTTTACACGTATCTCCTCTATACGAAGTTCTTCATGTCGCTTGTCCAACTTTTTAACTTCCATCTGTCTATACATTTCTGCATTTTGTGCAGTTACCCTACTAACTTCCGTCATAGTTTTTCTCCTAGTTCAAATCCCCGGAATCGCAGGAATCTTGGAAATCGCAAACTGTATGTGCCGTCTTGATTTTGCGTGACAGCATCGGCCCTTACTTCAACAATATTTCCGATAAGAGTATCACGCCCGCTCCAATAAGTATCGCGATTATTGTCTGTAAAACCACTTCCAACATTGACTTCAATTCGTTGTCCATTATCTTCTCCCTCGCACACCAGTGCACCAAGTTTTCCAATATTCCTACCAGTTCCTTCTTCCACTGCTACCACTTCTAGACTAACTTCAATAAAAGGTTTTAATTTTAGCCATGCAACACTACGCTTGCATTCGTATCCAGCTTCTGGATCCTTAATCATAATGCCTTCATAACCACCAGCCACTGCCTGTGCATTAATTTCTTTAAAACGCAACTGTCCTTCAGCTGTGGCAAGATCAACATTTTCAAACGCCAATGCTTTAACATTGGGCATGGCTTCGTGATTAGCACTGACCCAATCTTGAAGTGCTTGACTGCGTTTGGTTTGTGTGGTTGAGCTTTTGCCGTTCTCAAATTCTTCAAGTGTCAATATATCAAACAAGTTTAGAACAGCGTCTGTACTTTGTACATCACTTTTACGATGCACTTGTTTCATCAAGTCTTGAAAGCTGGACGACATAATTTCGCCGTCCAACACCATTGCTTCTTTAAAGGAATGTGCAACTTTTGCAATTTGCTCTTTGACGTGTGGGAAGTTCACAAGCTCTTTGCCGTTGCGACTAAACTGATCAATACGACCATCAGGATGAACGATAGTGATAACACGCACACCATCCAGTTTAACTTCAATCAGTTTATTACCAGCAACTTTGCTTTCATGCCCGTTGCTGTCATGTGCAAGCTGGCAACTAAAAACAGGAATAATATATTTCTTGTGTTCTTTGCCTACTACCTTATTAACTGTAGTTTCACTAAAACCAGCTCGCATGTCCTTAATCAAAATACGACGATACCAACCATTCCATTCTGCTTTTGTAGCAGATTTCATCATGGCTTGTATCATATCCCTCGCTGTATTACCGGTGACATTGCGAGTAACAAAGCCAGTAAGAGCGAGAGTAAAACTATCCCAAGGTAGCCCAGCGCCGTCTTCATCTTTTTTCTCCGGGATTTGTTTCAATCCAAATGTAATCATTGAATCAAATGCCAAGCGGCAACCTTCGAAAAATTCATCGTTGCCAGCGTCAGCTTGGACTTGAATAATAGCTTCTTTGTTGAGACGACTTGGATGATTTTCCAAATCACTAATAACGCGGTAGCAAGGATCGCTCATTTGATTTCCTAATTGTGTTGTTTATTAGTCTATATTATAGCAAACAACTACAAGGTTGTCAACCTTTTTCTTGGAAAATATGATCGGCTACGCCCAATTCGATTAATTCATCAGCAGTCAAATATACATCAGATGCTGGTAACAGTTTGTTTTTAACAGTTCGGGTATCCAATCCGGTTGCTTCTTTTAGAATGTTTACCATTCTAGTGTTGCAATATTCGGACTCTTTCATTTGAGCTTTGATATCGTGGTACTTGGCATCCATTCCATCGGTGAATTGATGACACATGATTCCAGTATTTGGAGCAATGTAACGTTCACCATTTTCTCCAGAAGCAAAAATTAAGAAGGCAGCACTCATAATATTACCCATACCAATTGTACGTATTTTATGAGTACTCACCCGCATCACATCTATTAAAGCAAATGCTTGATATAAATCACCGCCACTGCTATTGATATAAAGAGTTAGCACTTTTTCTTGTTTTTTATCAAGATTTTCGTAAACAATCCATTTAATAGCTTCACTTATATTGACATCCTCAATTTCGCCCAACAAGAAGTGGACGCCGTTGTCCAGCAACTTGATGTTTATGCGATCTTGCGCATTGAATTCGTCGATCTTTTTCACGAGTTTGCCTTCCATAGTGTGATATTCAGATATTTAGCGCATAGACGAATTAGCGTTTGGAAATCACTTTATCAGCCAAACCGTATTCTACCGCTTCTTTGGCACTCAAAAACGTGTCAAATTTCATAGCTTCGTACAGTTGAGCATAGGTTTTTCCAGCGGTATTGTGCTTGACATACAGTTCAGTCAAGCGTTCGTTAATACGTTTGGATTCTTCAAAACTACGCTTGGCATCTTCAAATTCCAGTTCCTGTACATGTACAGTGCCACGTGTTCCAGGAGTACCAGAACTAACACGATGGATCATTGTACGTGCTTCGGGTAGCACGAATCGTTTACCCGGGTGTCCGGCTTGAGCAAGGAAGGACCCCATTGAGCAAGCCTGTCCCATAACGTAAGTGGCGACATCGGGTTTGATAAACTGCATGGTATCGTAAATAGCAAGGCCAGCAGTAACGGAGCCCCCAGGGCTATTGATAAAGAAAGTAATGTCTTCATTTCCTTGACTCTCCAAAAAGAGCAACTGTGCCACTAACAAGCTGGACGTGTGCTCGTTGACATCCGTGTCCAGCATGACAACACGGTCTTTTAACAAACGGCTATAAATGTCATATGCACGTTCGCCTTTTGCTTCGGTCTCAATGACCATCGGTACTAAATTTGGCATATTTTCCTTATCTGTAATCTTTATCTAATTCAACACCAGTTAGACTGGCAACTGTTTGGAACTTGTCCCATGCCTTTTTGGCAGCTGGATTTTTTGAAAGTTCTTCGCTAGGTAATACTGCTTCCAGCCAAATTTCCGGACGACGACTAGGATGTGCACCAAATTTGCGTGGCTGGTGTAATTTGCCAGTTTCCCAAAGTTCAATGCTAACACTACGATAATTTTTTTCATCTTCGTCAGTAGTACCAAACCATTCTGGATTTGCTCCTCCAAATAAACCACGCATTGAGTTTGCAGCCGAACCTCCTGAGTATCCTTCCCAAATGTCTTGCCACTGGTCAGCATCACGGGGATCAAAGTCAGTGCGAGTAATCAGCACCAATACATCGTTGATGTTTACCACGCCGTTTACAATGTCTCGAACACAACGACTATAACTTAATCCAATTTTCATATTATCCTCGACTGCTAGTTTCTATCACTGAGATTTTAGGACCGTTGCTGACAAAATCCATACCAGCCATACGACCTTCGTATATTCTTCCATTCCACTTCATGGCAAGTTTTACACTTTTGTTTATTATAACATATAATGTATCTAATTCCTTGAAGTCTTGGACAACTGCTTCTACAATTTTATTGCTTGTAACGTTCTTAACATCACAAACATCACTGTGGCTGCGTATCTTGCTCACTGTCTTCTCCAATTGTAATTTTAACCTCTTTCACGCTATCCCAACGGAAACTGCGCCATCCCTGTGCTTCCAAATCATAAACAGGCATAACGTCCTCATTTACTTTCTTTTCTTTCTTAACGGGAAAATCAATTGGGTTGTCCGTATTTGTTTCGTGAGCTTCCACAATTGGTATAGCTGGTATGAGTGCATCATTTGTAGTGCAAGTCATTTCACGATCAGTGCCGTCTTTTTTGGTAAAAACAAGTTTTACCTCACCAGCTGACAAGTGTTCTTTAAGCCAAGTTTTGAACTGGGCAAATTCTTGTTCATTTAAGGTCATCATGGAGTTTCCGTTTCATTTCTGCATTTTCTTGTTCAATTTTCTCAACATGATCAGCTACCTTATTAAGTAGCTCTAATGTATTTTGAGCTGTTGTTCGTAACATTTGTGCCACAGTCATTGTCTTTTCTTCTGCCATTTTAAATCTCCAAAATTTTAGTTGGGTCCCAACCAGTATCTTCGCTATACCCATCATTTTCGTAACCGCGTGGGTTACATACAATTCGTGTCTCACCAATAACATAATCAAACGGATGATGGGTGTGACCATGTGTCCACAGTTTGATCTGTGGTTGATCCAAAATGAACTCACTCAAGTCACTGTGGTAACCACCGTTCATCAATTGATCGTTTGCATACGTTGGATGACAACTTTGAAAACTTGGCGTGTGATGTCCAACCACAACACATTTGGCATCTCGATGTTCTTGGAGAACAAGTTTAATGTAGCCCAGAGTCTTATCGTGCCTAATAGCAACATCCAACGCACTCATACAGGCATAGTTACGCTTGTCGTTTCTAATGATACGGAAGTCGTTCATCATACCTTCAATGGCATGCATTGTGAGTGGGTCACGTTTGTTCATATTAGTCCAAAGCGTTCCGCCAACAAACACAACATCGTCAATTATCTTTGTATCTTGCTCTAACATATAGATGTTAGGATACTTGGCACACTCCTCACGCATGTAATCAATGCCAGCGTAGAACTTGCCGTTGTAGAATTCGTGATTGCCCATGATATAAATCACATGGGGAAACTGAAAACTACACCTCTTGAAGAAATCTCTAAAACGCTGTGCCTTTTCTTGTCTACGACCCAAGCCAGTGCCGTTGGCAATAGCAGCCTGATCCGCAGTATTGGCAGGTTCTGGATGATCGTGTAGATCCTGGGCGATACAAATGTCACCTCCCAAAATCAATACATCAGCACCTTCGTCATTGTTGATGTAACAATCCGAAAATTCTAAATGTAAGTCACTAACCAACTTGATCTTCATGTTTATTTGCCGTTATAAATGCTGGTAAATTATCTTTAGTAAGGCGACCTGCCTCAACCTCTTCAAGCATATTACGCAATGCGTCTTCAACAAATTCGTTAAAGGTCATATCTCGATCATGTGCCATCTTCATGTATTGTAACAGATCTTCATCCGAAAAGTCAACTGGTATTTGCACCCTTGTATCATAATCCTCACCTGCCTTAATAGCCAAACACTTTTGGATAAAGTCATCTACCACATCCAAATCAACGTAATCAACATCATCCCATGCTTGATTAGCCAGTACACTTTTATGTTCTGCTTCTTTTTGATGCTTTTCTTGATTCTTTGGATTAATCATACGATATGCACGGTCGTTGGTGTAGTCACACACACTTACTTCATAAACCTTTTGGCTCTTATTACTGAATACAATACTGAAACTATAGCCACCTGTACCATGAACGCCATTCCAACTATCCAGACTATAACTGTTTGGGCCGTAACAGTCCCAACCATAATCACTACCTTCGGTAATTTTATAGTCAACCAATTCCATCCATTCTTTAATTGTAATCATTTAAACACCTTTGAATCAAAAATAATTGCTGAACCCAGCACAATGAAACATATACCGCCTAATGTGTCTCCAAGAGCTAGACTTGTAACACCGTTTAATACATTCACTCCGCCAACAGTATATCCAATCGTCTTACGGTGACGACCAAACCATTCAAAAAACTTATCTGTCATAGTTCTAATCCATCCTTTTTTGCTTGTTCTTCAATACGAGCATTACGCTCCGCTTCATGTACATCACACAATGTACGCACCCAGCCACCACCTCTGCGCTTGCCTATGCCGCCGCACTCTTCGCAAGCAATGTCGGCCCAGGCTTCTGCCATACGTACCATACCGTCAACCTTGTCATCACCGCCGCGATAGTAAAAACGTAGGCCGCCAAATTTCTCTTTAATCTGTTCCACAACAACTTGTGGACAACCTTCACCACGATTAAACTTTTCTTTTTGTTCCTGCTTCCATTCGATATGTTGTTGAATGTTACGACACAATCGTTCAAGTATTGGATACCATCCCTTACCTACAGAAAATCCACCATACTTGCTCTCGAACATTTTTGGATAAGATTTCTCCATTCGTTTAGCAAACGTTTCATAGTCTATAAATTCTTGATCTTCGTTCATGTCATCTCCGGCACTTCTGAGTAATGGCTAATAATCAAATCCAATGCAGAAATAGTGCGTATATTGCCTGCTACATCTTCTGGATGCAACCAATAGCCATCTGGGTTATCATCTGTTTTTGGATTGGCTTTCCACTGTTTCAATTCTTTCTTAAGATACGCACGATAGTCACGTAGGGTAAGAGCTGTAATGCGAGCAGCAGTTTCGCCGTCGATAAAAACTTTTGGAACGTGTTTTTCTTTGCTCATTTTAATAAGTCTCTTTTACAATCTTATATTCAGTTGTGGGCCACTCGGCTTTGAATTCTTCTGTCTTAACATATTCATTAAATTCTTTAGCGTTAAAGAACATACGATGAAATACTGTTTTATGATCCAAAGTTGTTACTGTTAGATACATTGATTTTGCTTTGCCTGCCATTTATTGTGCCGCCTTTACATAGTTAAGTCTAGTTACTGCATTTGAATATTTCCAATGCTTGTTATGGTCCTTTACCTTACCTTTAATTACGACACAAGGTCCTAACTTTAAGTCTGTTTGACTAAACCAAGACACCATCTTATTGTCTATTATAGCATCAATGTTCCAAGCGTCAAAGTTTTTTGAGCGTTGTGAGTTAAGAATTTCACAATCTCTATCCACAATTTGCTCACCAATTAAACCCACATATTCGTTATCTAAAGTTTTGACAAGTTTTTCAGTTTGATTTCGTGCATAGTCACGTTTGTAAACACTTGGGAGGCAGGCAATAAAACCAAATTTATTAATTGGAGTTTCTGCCTTGCTTAACAATGCATTTACTTCAGTTTGGAATTCGTTATCGCCTTGGATTGCCGCAAACAACAGTCGACGATAATATTTTTGTATATCGTTAGCTAATTCACGATCATCCAAATTGGTACAAAGTAATTGAGGTTTTAGATAGTTTTCGTTATACTGCGTATGGTCTTCACCTAGTGTGAAAAGCATCAGTTGACGATTTGGATATTTGTAATACATCACTGTACCGTCAAAGATGTCTCCGTTAGTGTGTACTGCTTCTAAATCTTTTTGATAGGTTTTATTAACTCGCTGTGCGGCACAAGCTAGTTCTAAAACTGTTTGAAGTGGGAACTCTTTTATCTTGACCATCACCGCTCCGTGAATTAATTTAATACTTGTATTTTACACGAATATATGGTCTGTGTCAATCTTTTTAAGTCGGATATAAACCTTTTTGGCAAGACGTTTTATTAGCCCATCGTCAATATTGCCAAAATGGCTAACATAAGCATTGAGATTTGGGCTCACGTATACATTTTGAATTTTGAAACGGCTGAGTGATGTGAATCGATGCATGTAATTTAGGGCTCGATATTTTCCCAAAGTTCTGCATAATTCTATGGTGATGGATAATGCATATGCATCTAGTTCATCTGGATCCGCTAGATAGTTTACATACGGTTCTTGAATATGATTACTATAAACAGCATAGTGTCTTTTTACACTTTGACGTCGATGTCTATATTCGTGTACAACTGCATCGAATAATTGAATTAAAATATCAGTAACGTGCTTATGATCCCATGTTTCTGTATTTTCAAAATTGTGATACAGAAATACTTCTATGGCAGTTTCGTGATTTTTATCATCCTCTGCGTCATAGTAGGCATTGACATAGAACTCTTCAGGTCCTAAGAATTTTTTACGTTGAGTTTTTAAGGAGATATCAAAATCGTGTTTTTTAAATTGTCGGCGTGCTTTCGCTATTAACGTTTTAAATGAAACGGGAAAGTCACAATCTTTTCTTACGGCCACACATACAGAGTTTGCTCGCTCCAGTATGGTATTCATGTTCATAGCCTGTAAGTTACTCTGCCCTTGTTTAAATCATAGGGACTTGTCTCAACGCGAACACGATCGCCCAAGATAACTTTAATTTTATGTTGCTTGAGCCTGCCGCCCAAATAACAAAGCATTATGTGTTCCATATCATCAATTTTTACTCTAAAAGTATTATTGGGGCATACCTCTAAAATTGCACCCGTAAGTTCAATTAGTTCTTTACTCATACTTTACTAATAATCATTGCACCATTTTCTACTTTGATATTCATAGTATCGCCTTCTTTCCAGCCTTGTGTTTTACAAATTTCTTCTGGGATTTTAAAAATAACATTGTCTGGATCTCCAGGAATGTCTTCAAATAATTCTTCAACAGTATAGGTTGTTTTAGTCATAACGTATTTACTTAATCATCCATAGTCGGTTCGATGGAAACTGGTCTCCAGCCCAAACGGTTTAGATCCAATTCAATTTCTTCTGTAACTTGGCCTTCTGGAACGTAGTTACGGCCGTCAGTAATGTCTGGTATAGTGCCATCTAATCCGTTCCCGTATTCCTCATTACCAATACCACTACAGTACCAATCAATATAGTCGCCTTCTTCTCGCATGTCAGCAACAATGCCGCCAGCATGGCGCCAACTGCAACTCCAAGTTTCACCTTTTAATTCCTGCCAAAACTCTCTGCTTTGCCAATCCTGGTTACACATGGCGGCATATAAATTTTGAGCATAGTTGTCGTTTGCTTTGACCTTGTCGCATAGTTCTTTGCTACTGCGCAAATCGTATTCCATGTTGTTCTTTTGCCATTTTGGATCAACTAGATTTTCTTCATCTTGTTGCTTGGCTGTTTTCCAAAACTCAAGATATTGTTCTGGAACTTCTTCTCCATTTTCCTCAGCACGGCGTTTTGCACCGTCAACTTGGAAGGTATGGCGTTCAGGACTACTTGCTACTTTTTTATTCATTTTTTCCAGCATGCCAATTGCCTTGGAAACAGTGCATCATTTCATGACCAATAGTTCGCATATCTACCTTTGTGGGTACAACTACTACACATTTGTCTTTCCAGAAAAATGTACAAGCCAAGACGCCATAACCAATACCACTATTTCCGTATTTACGGCTCAAAGTGTCGCAAGTTTTTTGTATATCTTTTTGATCAACGTGCTTTATTTCAATAGTAGTTTTATTAGTATTATTATTACTCATGTCAAAAATACGACCACCACTATTATCAAAACTCCATTGCGCTTGTGCAGTGGATGTGATCATCATTAAAACTATTGCAAACTTTTTCATTCTAGCCTCTGTATGCCTGTGTGTGCCTGTGTGTTAAAAATGGTGTGGGCGGGAAGATTCGAACTTCCAAGGCATGATAATATCACTAGCCATTCCCTACTTGGTTACTTTTTACAGACCCCAAGTAGGAGGTCTACCAATTCCACTCACGTCCACAATGCTATTGTACACTCTATTTAAATAAAAGTCAAAAAAATTGGTGACCTGAGCCACCAATTTAAATGTACCAAATTTCCTTGAAACCTTCTTCGATTGTGGGTTGTTCCCAATTATCAATCATGCCTTGTACAACTTCCCATGGAATGGGTTGACCTATTCGATTGGCCAATCGTTCTTTTAATACTTCAATTTTAGGTGTACGAAATACAACTGCAACGTGCCAATAGTTTGGAAGCATATTGAACTTACGAGCACGACTTTTAACAGTGGTGCTGGTTTGATCCCAAAGGATATCGCGTCCTGCCTCTCTAGCGGCAATAACGTCAGCGGCCATTAAGTCCACTGCTGTGGGCATGTAATCCTTAAAAACTTCTTCGTAAGTCTTACCTTGAGCTTTAGCATACTCATGAACATGATGATCAGTACTAACATACTCCATACCCGTAGTCCAGTTTTGGCTATGAAACCAAGTACTTTTACCCGAGGCAGGAACTCCAATCAATTGATAACATTTCATATTATTTCCAATCGTCTAAAGCAAAGATTGATAAATCTGATTCTAATTGTTCAATTTTGGTAGCAGCCTCGTCTAGCAAATCTGCCAAACGATCGGCTGCACCTTCTTGTACACTTTTACGTGAGCTGATCTGCCTACGTATTTCTGCTCGCTTGCGCAACCGGAACACTAGACTTTGTTCTGCTACGGGTAAATGACTTTCATCTTTCATACATGGTGTCCTTTTACTTCGTTGTTTTTGATGCTGCCAATAGCACGTTCCATGGTGATTACAATTTCGCCTGTAGAATCAAATCCCACATCTTTGGCTCGATATTTTTCCAAACCACTGGCATTGCCATGCAAGTGTCCGTGAAACTGCAAGCTACCTCTGTGCATTTGATCCCACTCATTGATTGGATAGTGAAACATGACAATCTTGTGACCATCATAGTTGATATCCAAATACTTGTGAATTTCTTCAAATTCATTTTGGAAACTCACATCCTTGACCAACTTGCGGTCATGGTTGCCTTCTACCAATATCTTACGACCGTTCAACCTACGCATGATCTTTGCCGCATCACTTGCCGAGCAAAAAGCCACGTCCCCCAAGATGTAGACCAAGTCATCTCGGCCCACTCTTTCATTCCATTCTGTAATCATGCCTTCAGTCATGTACTTTACATCATTGTTGAATCTTGCCCTTGTTACGGGGCAAAATTTCATAATGTTAGCATGACCAAAGTGCAAGTCACTTGTGATCCATGTTTTCATTTTATTCTTCCGCAAACTCGCGGACCCATTCAAATTGTGTTTCGCTGGACTTCATCCATTTGAATTCAGCTTGTTTACGCACAGGCTTTTCAAAGTCAAAGCAGATAAAGATCCAGCCCTTATCTTCTGAAAATTGCACAGTCTCAACAACCCGAACAATCTGTACAATCTTATCTTTAAATTTTGCTACGATCATCATACTGACTCCTTTACATGGACCAGTATGACTCCGAAGCTGGATTGCAACACCAAGGAGTGTCGCGATCAATTTGGACGTCTTTACCGGTCATTAGATTTTTAACTGTTACTGTGGTTGGATGAAACTCAATACGGAAACCCAATCTTGTAGGATAAAGTTCGTATTGAAGTTCACGCACTTCACGCTTCATTTCAGCTTCGTCGCGGTGTTGCCAAACTGTAGTACTAACAAGACGTTCACCGCTTTTGGTACGGCGATCTGTTTTGTAGATGTACATGGTGTGATTTTGTTTCATTTCTTACTCCTGTTTTGTTAGTGTATGTGTATATTATACAGTCAAAAACTAAGATTGTCAACTAGAGAATACGGCAATAAGTGTTGTTTTTACGCAACAGGTTTGAACGTTCGCCAATCGTCAATATTGGGCTTTTCATCCGCATCGTATGTCCAACCCAATACTTTCATCATGCGATGCTTGACTAGCAAGTTTGGACTGCGGAATCTTCCAGTATCAGCAAATCCCATCATGACTCCAACTTCACAAACCGCACCCGACCTACATATACCAGCAAAGCAATGCACTACCACGTTCATGCGATTTTCTTTTGCATGTTGCAGTAAACGAACAAGCTCTGCGGCCTGCTCATGACTACACTTCATTGCTTCGTCATCAACATGGTCGTTTTCCTCCACATCCAAAAATTCAAAGTTGTGACGCTCTTTGAATTCATGTGCAGGTACAGGACGCCAACTGGCTGGGTCCACAATACTGATCAGCATACTGTTCTCTCCGGCTTCGTGATGAAATCTTTTTGGTATGTCATCTGCCGCTACGTTTTCAATCCAAGGCATTATCTTCTCCGTGTTGCACCAATACGTGATGCTTTGTTCCAATCATAAGCGACACCATCTGGACATTTTCCGTCTCGAACGCTGTCCACTCCAAACTTACCAACCACTTCAAATTCGCCACCTTTAATGGTGACAAAGTGGTTCAAAGTCTTGGCCCAGTCCATTGCTGGAGTTAAACCATCAAATTCTTTATCACAAACAACATTGTTTGTGTCCTTCCATATTACATTATATATTTTTTTCATACCATTATTATACAACCAAAAACAAAGTTAGTCAACGAGTTAGTTGTTGTATTTTCACAACAACACATTCACCTAAAAAAATAGCACCCGAAGGTGCTATTCAAAAACGTTAGTTTTTAGATATCGTAGCGTGGGACCATTACAGCCTTAAGCATGATACCTTCTGGAGTGAATTGATCCATATCCGCTGACAGCAAGGCTGTCATGATGCTTGGGCTAAATCCACTTACCAATGCGGCACCACTCTTGTCTGACGCAACAGGCACATTGTCTGAACTGTTTAGGTTCCAGAAAACAATCTGTGGCATGCTGTAGCCTGCGGCTTCGAACTTGCGTTCGATCATTTCCATTGCGCTGTCGTCGTGCTTGGCGCATTGGTTGAACTGCATGTCTGACAAGATCAGCAACATGGCTGGCATGTCGCTTGCTGGTACTGAACCCTTAACCGCCACGTCTAGAATCTTGTTCATAGCCGCGTTTAGGTTAGTGCTCATTTCCCAGTCGCTCTTGGACATTTGGGTTACCTTGTCAACAATGTTACCCTTTAGAGTAACCAGTTGTGGCATGCTGGAGAAAGTCAAGAATGTGTCCTTGAACACGCCCTTGTTCTTATCTGCCAAGTACAAGCCAAGGCTAACCGCAACGTCCAAACAACGTACTTGTGTGTTCTTACCTGCGGCGCAGGTCATAGAACCACTTACGTCAACTAGAGGTAGGATACTTGCGTCACCTACGTAGTTTGGCAGAGCGTCCCATTGTGCAATCACATGGTCAGTTTCTGTCTTGTCCAGCTTGGTGTAGCTGTGAGCGATTCCCTTCAGCACGTCATGTGGGAAGATTGCGTTGGCGTTAACTTTCACAGTCTTATCACCACTTACCAACTTGGCCACATATTCTGCGAACAGAGTTGTGTGACGGTTGAATGCCTTCTTGTAGTTGCGTGACGCAACAGAAGGTACGTGACTGAAGTTAATGTTGTCCCAATCTCCTGCACACATTTGTGTTTCAACAACCTTTGTAAGACCAACTAGGCTCTTACGGTATTGCTTTGGAGTCATGCCAAAGAAGGCACGAACTTCGGCCGCGATCTTACCCTTACGAGGAGTCCACTTTGCTGCCAAGCCGTTTTGCGCACGAAGAGCATCGCCCAACATGGTGTAAGCGGCTGACTTTAGGTCAGGGTTGGAGAAGACAAATATGTCATCCCAACGACCAACTTCTGGAATCTTCTTTAGAAGAGCCAAAGCGGCGTCTGGGTCACGCTTTTCTAGATGAACTAGAATGTCGCGGAACAGTTGACGTTCACCTGCACCACCACGGACATCACGTGCCCATTGTGCAATGCGTAGTGCAACGTCTGAGTTTTCCACATAAGCGGCTGTGAAGTCGCCTGTGATGTCCTTACCACGGCTTGCGCCGATCTTGTAGAACAAGTCAACTGTGGCCTTAGCTGTTGACTTACGAGCCTTCATACCGTTTGCGGTACGGGCTTCTTGATTTGCTACTGCGTTTACAAATGCGTTCATTTTAATTACCTTTACAGAATGTGTTTTATTTTCGATTATAGTTGAAATTTAAAGTTGCTGTTAACATTCTAAAACTTTAACAGGATGATCGTGCCAATTTGTTTATTTTCTGGTCTGACCAATTACAGCACTCAGACCCTAACAACAATTCATGTTGTCTATTACATGTTCGTCTGTATGTAAATCATATTCCAGATTCTCCGGACCTATCTATTCCATCAGTGTCTATTTCTAGAAAGCATTTCTGCCTGTCCTCCGACCACCTTCTATAGCATTAAGATGTAGTTTAAATTGCTGTAGTCATCCTATGACTAACAGGATCGTTGTTGACTGCTTTTATTTTACTCAGGCCATCACTCTGAGCTTGTTGGTGTGTTCCAATAGTCTAGCTTCAACGCTCGGTGTTTTTACGCACTCTGCTCCACTAACTACCACAGTGACCAACGGTTCATAGTATATGAATGTTGCTGTACCGATCCTAAAACTTCTTAACAAGTTTCCTTGCTATGTATCTATTATAGTACAAATAGTGCTTGCTGTCTATGTATTTTGGTTAAACAGGATACATTTTCTTCTTGGATAAGATTGTAAATTGCTGTTAGTATCCTAATAAGGGGCCACATGATTTGTGACACTACCACCAACTAGTTTTAGAAAACTAGCAAAACTTGGAGTGGCGGGTGAGATTTGAACTCACGGTTTTACGGATTTGCAATCCGTTGCAATGGGCCTCTCTGCCACCGCCACATATTGGTACATCCTCACGGTTTCGAACCGCGGACCCTCTCCGTGTAAAGGAGACGCTCTACCCCTGAGCTAAGGATGCAAATTTATCTTAACTTGTTCAAATATTCATTTGCGTCAATTTTGCCTTCTTGTATTTCAAGAAGTGCTGACACAATGGGCAACATTTTGTAGTCACCGCTTTTGACTGCTTCACGTTTGATTTCACGTGCTCGCACAGCGGCCACTAGAACTAATTGAAATCTATTTTGATTTGTGAGTTTAACACATTTGTCTGTGTCAATCTCTGGGCCTCGACTTGAGTATCGTGTAGTCATGTTATCTCCTAAGTAAGTAACTATTATAACAAACTACTTGCACTGTGTCAAGCGTTTTGGTACCAGCGTAGGGAATCGAACCCTATCAAGAACGCTAATCTGGCGCTAAAAGGTATATAAGACCTCTCTGACTACCAAGTCTCGCTGGCATTAAGTGGAGCGGGGTAAGAGAATCGAACTCTCAGCATTAGCTTGGAAGGCTAAGGTATTACCACTATACGAACCCCGCGGTGATTTTATTTTATTTCTTTGCCAGCCAAGTCTACTTGACCTGTTTCGTAAAGTTCTTTGCGCTGTGCAAATTCTTCTTCATTTAGTCCATGCCATCCAATACAGTAGCCTGTTGGGCTACGACCGCACCCACATTTACCAAACTCTTTTGCATTTTCTTTTACACGTATTTGCATTTGTATTTCCTAAAATTGGTGGAGGATACAGGGATCGAACCTGCGACCTACTGGTTGCAAACCAGTCGCTCTCCCAACTGAGCTAATCCCCCATGGTCCGTGTGACACGATTTGAACATGCGACCACTGCGTCCCAAACGCAGAGCTCTACCAGGCTGAGCTACACACGGTTAATACTGGTGCCCTCAGTCGGATTCGAACTGACCACCTGCCGCTTACAAGGCGGCTGCTCTACCAAATGAGCTATGAGGGCATAAAATTACTTATTGTACAAACTGGTTGCGGGGCTTGGATTTGAACCAAGGATGGCAATGGCTTATGAGACCACGCTGGTGACCGGACCCTCCCCGCGATAACTTTAATCAAACACACTTTACACTTTTCACAACGGTGGTGTGTAGTCCTTACAACCCAAACTATGTTTGGGAAAAATGCATTTGATTAAAATAACTTTATAGGTGCTCTCTGCCGGAGTCGAACCGCACCCGCCAAACTCCTCATCTTCCTGGCACTCCTTGTTCTTTCTAGAATTGAAAAAGGTTCGTGTTCTCCAGTGTAGTTCAGCAACAGAAAGCATTTATAAAGTGTCTAGCTACTCTCACCACAAGAGCCCTAGACTGAGCGGTTACTCTGTCCACAACATTTGTTCTTTTGGAAAAGGCGTTATACCTCACCCTAGGCAGTTTCCAGTATCCCCTAAAGAGGGACTGTGAGGTCAGGTCCTAGTGTACCCCCTGTTCTATCGTTTCAGGGACGCTATTTCTTTAACGTAGAAATAGTAAGACGGGGGTATGGCTCCACAGCGTGGGCTCGAACCACGGACCAAAAGATTAACAGTCTTCTACTCTACCAACTGAGCTACTGCGGAATGGGTCTTATTCTACTGCCGGTGTTGCGCTATTACTTGTTGTTACATATGACGCGGTACCTTGTGGTCGCTTGTCATTGCTGTTACGATCACGTGTCTTGACAATTACTCTACTGCACAATTCTGCATCAATCATTGCACGTTTCCATTGACCGTGAGCATGTGCATCTTTCCATTTGGATAGTGCTAAACTTGCTTTGGTCATGCTACTCATCTTGTACGTACTAGTTGGTTTCATCATATTTTACCTTTTTAAAAATAATGGCGGAGCATGTAGGAATCGAACCTACTCACCCATTGCTGAATGACAGATTAGCAATCTGTTGCCTTAACCGGTCGGCCAATGCTCCATAAAAAATTTGTCTATCGTCACATGCTATCCAAGGCATGCGCTGAGTCTGGCATGGAGCCAGACTTGCTACGGGCATCAGGTACAGTAACAAGCGACTTGGTTAGCTCGCTACTCACATATGGATAACCGTACACACATAAACAAAACTTGGCGGAAGCGGTGAGATTCGAACTCACGGTGCCTTTCGACACGACAGTTTTCAAGACTGTTGCAATAAGCCGGACTCTGCCACGCTTCCTAATTTGGTGGAGTATCCTGGGATCGAACCAGGCGTGCCCGAAGGCGGCGGATTTACAGTCCACTGCATCACCATTGATGCTTCTACTCCATATACTTGGTGCCCCAAGAGAGACTCGAACTCTCACGCACTAGGCACTGGCTTCTAAGACCAGCGTGTCTACCATTCCACCATCGGGGCATAACATATTAAAACACACTAGGGGCTATGCCACCTTACGATTCCAGAATTCTCGGATGTTGCCTAATGTGTTTTAATATGGTACTCGGTAGGGGAATCGAACCCCTCTTCCCGCCGTGAAAGGGCGGTGTCCTAGACCGATAGACGAACCGAGCATATTAACTTTTAAATTTTTAATGAACAAGTATCTATTATAACATCACTTAAGAGCAATGTCAATAGATTAAAATAATACAATGATTAAAAACAAATAACAAATTTGGTGAGCCATTTGATCTAAACCCAAATGATTCCAAAATGCTTTAGTGGTAATATCTCTATTACCCCAATTCATTTTTGCCCAATCAATGTGATAGTGTAATACACCATCTACAGCGGCTGCTACTATAATCCAAAATACTGAAAGTTCTACGTAAAAACTTGCTACGGACAATGCCGCCAATGTACCAATTACGTGTTCTAAACTGTGACTGATTCCTATACGATTTCCGTATAGGCCTTTGCCTTTTATCTGTGCATCACTTTGCAGAACAAAGTCTACAATCCAATGTTTTACCTGTAGCCAAATTAGAACAATTAATATTTCCATAGTGCAATTATATAGTGATTTCAACTGTTTGTCAACAATTATTTGACTTTATTTTTGGCGGGCCTTGAGAGGATCGAACTCCCACCCTCTGTTTCGAAGACAGAGATGATATCCATTTCACCAAAGGCCCGTTATTTTAAAGGTGTACCCAATCGTACAATTCTTTATTACAGATTTCCCAGCTTTCATTTCTTATGTTGTTCAATTTTTCATCCATTGTCAAGAATGATTGTATATTACCTTGAGAATTTAAATCTTTTAAAATAAAATCAGTAATTGGTAAATTATATTTTTCTTTAAGTGCTATGTTCTTTTCTTGAACTTTTATCTTTGCACTATCTGGCAAGTTTGAAACTTTCATCCAATCAAGTTCAAACACCATCATAAAATCATGATTAATTCTTGGAAAATTAGTTTTTACATAATCAATAAGTTGATCATAGCAATTTACATTGTAAGCAGTTATTGTACTATGTATTCTAATTTTTTCAAAATTATCATAGAACCACTTTAGATTTTTTTCTACTTCTGCCCAATTACTTCCTTTTCTTAAAAAGTCATTTAAATTGCCATACGCATCAATGCTCAGATTCACTTCTACACTTTGACATTTTTTAAATAATTCTATTAATTCAGGGATTGGAAGTATTGTAGCATTAGTGTTTATAAAAAGACTAATATTTTCTAATGAACAATTGTTTAATAGATTAATAATTTTTTGTTGTTCCATTAAAGGCTCTCCACCTGAAATCTTAATAAATTTTAATTTTTTTAAATCTAAATTTTTTAAAGTAGTATCAGTTTCAATCACACCCTTAACTGGTATATGTGTTCCAAGTTTTTTTGCATCACTGTACCAATTAGTACTATACACTGGACTACACATTCTACATCGATTGTTACATATATTACTAAAAGAGATTTCTAAAAATACTAGCTCTGCTTTGTCAGGCGGGATAAAGTCAATCCCGGTTGTATCTTTGTATCTTTTTAGGAAAATAGTTCTGTAGCTACTGCCAGACATGGTATCTTGATGGTAACATCTTGAACATCCGTTGACTGGGACATTGTTTCTAATGCGTGTCCGTATACTTTCAAAATCATCACTTTGGAACTTATCTTCATTACCTGAGTACTTAACTTCGTTCTTTAATTCTAGATTGAACATACAACAGGGTTTGATTTCATTCCCAGGACCAATAAAAAGATGATGAAAGGGTAGAACGCAGTTTATGTTATTCATTTGTATAGGTTACCTAAATACTTGATTATATTTATATGGTATTATATTGATTGAAAGATTTCAGTGTACTTATTTTTTAATAAATACATTTTTAAACAGGATTCCCTATGCAACTAGATCAAGTCAAAAAAGCTGTCATTAAAAGTCAACACTGCCAACGAAATTGGGACCTTTCTAAGTCGATGCCCAAAGAAGATTTAGATCTCTTAGTTTTTGCGGCAACAAATTGCCCAAGCAAGCAGAACGTTTCATTTTATAAAATTCACGTCATTACCAATAGAGAAGTTATTGAAAAAATTCACAAACAAACTACTGGATTTAATTATAACGGTCGTGAAATGACTAATAGTCAAACACTAGCCAATGTCTTGTTTGTTTTTACTGAAAATAAGGGCTACGGTCAATGGTACAAAGAAGCCGTACATGCCGATACTAGTTCTACTTTAGAAAGAGATCGTCATATGGCGACTGGCATTGCTGCCGGGTACTTAAACTTATTAGGTTCAATGCTTGGCTACGGAACAGGTTGCTGTGCATGTTTTAACAACGACGGGATTAAAGAAATCCTCGGTACAGATTCAAACGTTGTTTTAATGATGGGGATTGGATATTCTGATTCTAATAAAAATAGAAGAATCCATCATCTTGATTCATCATTTGTTTTCCCAACAATTACTAAAGAATCAATCCAAGTCACGTTTATTGAATAAATTGTGGTCCCGTTAACAGGAATCGAACCTGTATCTAATTCTTAGGAGGAACTTGTTCTATCCATTGAACTATAACGAGTATCATGAGTAAAGGACTTGAGAGATTTTGGTTTAGACTCGATGAGTCCCAAGGCATCCCAAGTGTTAATAGCACTTGCTCTACTAGTCTAGCCTAACATGGAGCCTATTGTCCCTCAACATTGTACGCTATTAACGCCGCCGTCATTTTGAAACAAGCAATACATCTATGATGTAATATGCACTAACTTTCCACATCAGTACAATTCCTTTTACGGTCGCTTAATAAGCCTTAGTCCCTTACTAATGATACTAAATTTTGGTGCGAGAGGCGGGACTCGAACCCGCATGCCTTTCGACGGGAGATTTTAAGTCTCCTGAGTATACCATTTCTCCACTCTCGCATTTGCTTAACAATGCTTATTATACTGCACTTGCTGACTTTTGCCTATGCATATTGGTTACATGTAAAAAATAAATTTGGTACCCCACCCCCGATTCGAACGGGGAGAACTTCTCCTTTTGAGAGAGATGACTTTACCAATTTGTCCAGTGGGGCAATAGAACTTTGATCTAGTGGTACCGCTTAGTGGAATCGAACCACTATTCACACTTTAGAAGAATGTTGTCCTATCCATTGAACGAAAGCGGTATGGTGCTCCTACGTAGAATCGAACTACGATTACTCACATACCAAGCGAGTGTTCTGCCATTAAACTATAAGAGCATGTTGTTTGGTGCCTCTGTATGGAATCGAACCACAATCCCCGGCTTCGTAGACCAGTGTATTATCCATTATACTACAGGGGCAAAATTTGGTAGTTCCTAAAAGAATTGAACTTTTGTCTGCGCGATGTCAACGCACTGTTCTACCATTAAACTAAGGAACTGTATTTGGGGTGAAAGCGGGAATCGAACCCTGGTTACCTGTTTCACAGACAGGTGTGTTACCACTACACTACTAACACCATAGCTGGCAGGCGGACTAGGGATCGAACCTAGGCTAACAGAGTCAAAGTCTGTTGTGCTACCATTACACAATCCGCCAACAAAATAAACAGGATAGAATTTAACATAGTGCTACCGTTACACCAAACCTTGCGGCTACGGAGTCGAACCGTTCCTTTTCTTTTCAAGAGAAGTGTGTTGTTAATTTTTGCTGTTACTATC
>Ga0114975_10000877_pt1 | contig 21989 bp, 16 predicted proteins | sample S_130626_EF_Meta_FD_87031 | JGI IMG/M metagenome (GOLD analysis project Ga0114975, IMG submission 87031) | Freshwater microbial communities from Lake Simoncouche, Canada to study carbon cycling - S_130626_EF_MetaG | ecosystem: Environmental > Aquatic > Freshwater > Lake | place: Lake...
ATTGAAGTGATGATTGTGATGGATACAGACTGCACTGGTGAATTTAAATATATTTTACTAGACAATGGTAAACCAAAACTTGACTCAGAAGGGTGTTTAATACTTAAAAAGATTTGATATGAAAAGAAAAATAGCAGATTGGTTTGTTAGATTTCTATATAAAAGCCATACTCATAATTGGGATATAGTTAATGATAGCTATAAATTAATAGACAAAAAAGTATTTGTTCCAAAAAAATGTAAATATTGTCAATTAATAGAGTGGAGAACAATTTAAAAAGAAGTAGTATGGGAAAGATAATATTAGAGTTTGATTCTATAGAAGAAGCAGAAGAAGCAAAGACAGCAATGCAGGCTCAGGACTGGATGTGTGCCATGCATGAGCTAGACCAGTACCTTAGGAAGACAACTAGGCACGGAACCGGTATAGTTAATCCACTAGAAGAAGCCTCTGATATAGAGGTCATGGTGGCTCATAAGATACGTGAGGAGATTCGATCGTTGTTAAACCATAATAACCTGACGATATGAAGGCATGGGAAGATTTAGAAAATGATGAAGACGTGACGATGTGTCACACGTTAAAGTCTAGATGGTATCTAAACTACGGAGTAAAGATAGAGATGTTTAACGACGGAACAATCGAGATAAAGAACACGATGGTAAACAGCGACCACTACGAGGATGTAAGCTTTAGTCAGTACGCCCTATTTAGAGATAAAGGCTGGCTTTATGGATGCTTCTCGTTGAACATAGACATGTTGGATGACGACCTATACAACATCAACAGATTGATAGATAGACTAGATAGCTCTGACAATATCAACAGATTTGTTAATAAGAAAAATAAAATAATAGAAAAATTAGCATCTTACGAAAACAAGTTAAGTAAATTATCACCATCTTTGTAACCCTTAAATTAAATATAATATGTCACACTGGAGAAAGCAGTTCGTGGACGATAAGACTATCGGAGCACACGACTTAGAGATTGACGGCAAGTTCGGGACCGCAATCGTAAAGATTAAAAGATTTTATCAAGACACCCTTGTAGGGTCTATGGGAAAAGAGGACAAGGTGTTCGCTGAACTCATTGGGATGAACAAACCCATGATTGTGAACAGAACAAACTTCAAACGTTTGGAGACCTACTTCAATTCGTTCAACATGGACGACTTCTTGAACAAGGACGTTCTCCTTCAGGTTGAGAAGGTTAAGTCACCTGAGGGCATCGTCCCAGCACTTCGCTTCTCGTCACGTCCAATCCCTAAGGCACAGAAGCAGCCAATCGCAGATGCAGACTTTCCTAAGGCACTAGCTGCTGTAAAGAGTGGTTCTACAACGGCAGAAAAGCTAAAGGAGACAAGAGCACTAACACCAGAACAAATAAAGCAACTAGATGAGATTTAGAGCAAGCGGAGCAGCACCATTATTTCTAGGAAAGGATGGTCTGACAGATGTACAGAAGAGAGACCTGGAGGACCTACTCAGCAAGATTAAGCTGACGGATATCCAAGCGGCAAAGAGAGATGACCTGATTAAGAAGCGAGACGCAGAGCCAGTGCTTCAGGCAGGAGCTATAACGTACGTTCGTGAGGTAGTTAACAAGTACGTGTACAACTACAAGGAGAGCTTCAGTAATAGAAGCACCGACAAGGGGACAGAGGTTGAGGCTGAGTCTATCGAGATTTACAACCGGCTGATGTTTACTGACTACAAGAAGTTGGAGGAAGGTGACGAGTTCTCTGAGCTGTCTTACGGATCGTTTACAGGGCATCCTGACGTTGTAGATAAGAAGAAACTGTTCGTGCTAGACATCAAGTCGTCTGAGACCAAGAAGTCGTTTCCTAAGCTACCTGAGGACGGTGAGAACTCGACGTACGAGTGGCAGGTCAAGCTGTACCTATACATGCTACGTAAGATGACCAAGCTTGACTGGAGAGACGGTGAGTATGCCTACGTGTTAACCAACACGCCTGAGGGTATGGTTGGAGACTGGGAGGAGCCTAGCCTGCACATCATGGACGACTTGAATGACACCCTTCGTGTTACTAGGATTCCGGTCTATTTGTCTGACGATGACATACTGCACATAGAGAAGAGAGAGCTTGCGGCACTTAAGTTTGCAGGAGATTACGAACATAAGCTATTAAACAAAAATGGATCTGTACTATAACATAAGAGGAGAGAAGGTTAAGGCCATCCAGTGGGATGGGTCCAAGGAGCACGGTGCTGAGATTGCTAAGGAGATAGATATGGATGTTAGGTACGACCTAACTGACGGTGTTCTTACAATGCACATCGGTGGATACGATGCAACTGTTGCTAAGCAGTTTGACTTCGTGTACCTTAACACAACCGGTGTGGACGTGGCATCTTATCAAACATTTATAAATGAACACGTTAGGGCTACACATCAACAAGTTGTAACTAAGTCGCTTCATAACACAACAGCAAGTAAAGCAAAAGACAACGTAAAAGATATTGTTTTTTGGGGAGATGGAGACACGTTTAAGCTTATTTGTAAGGCATCATCTGAGTCAGAAGGTTGGATGAAGTCTACTAAAGCTATGCAAGCAGCCAAATCAGTTGTAGTTCAAGTTACAACACAGCAGCGTAACCCTGACGGGAGCTATTCATTAGCTGAGGCATTAACAACAGTAGCATGTGCATACATCCATGAAGAAATGGATGAGAACGGAAATGTAATCAAAAGAAAAATCAGAAGTATATGAGCAATCAATTTAAAATGAGTGGGTCTATCAAGGTGATAGGTCAGACACAGCAAGTGTCAGAGAAGTTTTCAAAGAGAGATTTTGTTGTGACAGACACATCAAGTCAGTACCCACAAGACATCTCCTTCCAACTTGCACAAGACAAGTGTAACGTACTTGATTCGTTCATGGAGGGTGAGTCTGTAGAGGTGTCGTTCAATCTGCGTGGTCGTGCATGGCAAAGTCCACAAGGAGATGTCAAGTACTTCAACACGTTAGAGGCCTGGCGAATCGAAAAGGATGGCACGTCTGGTATAAGTGGAGCACCTATGCCAAGAACACCTCAAGAAGCAGTTGTTACATCAGAACCAACTGAAGAAGAAGACGATTCTTTACCGTTTTAAAAAATTTTAATTTACCATTTTAATTATTATATTTGCTTTAAAATTAAAAATATGGAAAAGAAATGTTTTAAATGTGGTGAATTAAAAGAACTGGATAGTTTTTATAAGCACAGTAAAATGCTAGATGGTCATCTAAACAAATGTAAAGAGTGTACCAAAAAAGATACAGCTAAAACACTGGCAAAAAAAATATCTACAGAAGAAGGTTTAGAGTCAGAAAGAAAAAGGCATAGAGAAAAGTACCAAAGACTTAATTACGTTAAAAAACAAAAGGAATTAAATAAAAATAAACCTTGGGTAAATAATTCTAAGTATAAAAATCTAAGCAGAAAATTTAAATGTGATAAAACTATAGAACTTCATCATTGGTGTTATAAGGATGAATATTTGGAAGACGTTATATTTTTAAATATAAAAATACATAGAAGAATACATAGAACTATGGTACTCGATATGGATAATTTAATATTTAATACATTGGACGGTTTTCCATTGGACACCAAAGAGAAGCATCTAAATCATATTGAAAAATTTTTAAATCAATGAGTTAAGCGCACGGTACATGCTGTGCGCTTATATTTTTATAACTAATATATAGCCATGATAACATACTTTAAATCACTGTCTGATACATCTACACCATACCACAAGGACGTATCAGAGGCAGTTAAGCGTATAAAGAATGGTAACTCAAGAGAACTCTGTAACGTTATCAGGACAGAGACAGACAAGTCAAGACGTAACGAACTAAAGAAGAGTCTTCCTGCTATATGCTTCTCCGGAAAGTTTAGCAAGCGTTCGGACGGATCGATACTTGAGCACAGCGGATTTATATGTATTGACTTTGATGGGTTCATAGACGAGTGGGCTATGCTTGACGCTAGACATAAGCTGTGCTCTGACGAGTACTCTTACTGTGTGTTCACGTCACCATCTGGAGATGGACTTAAGGTTCTTGTGAGGATACCAAAAGATATAAAGAACCATAAGAACTACTTCTTGTCGTTAGAGAAGCACTACAACATGCCTGAGTTCGACACAACGTCAAAGAACATTAGCAGGGTGTGCTTTGAGTCTTTTGACCCGGAGATATACGTGAACGAACTAAGCAAGGAGTGGACAAAGCTAATCGTTGAGGAGCACCAAACATTTGACGCTGCCACGAGCAGACAGACCATCAAGCTGAACGATTCAAACGAGGTCATCAGAAGGCTGTTGATTTGGTGGAATAATAACTTCGGCTTAGTGTCTGGCAGACGCAACAACAACACGTTCGTTCTAGCAGCTGCGCTTAACGAGTACGGTATAAGCCGTGCAGATACTACAAGGGTTCTGTCTGACTTCCAGTCTGATGGGTTCCCGATATCTGAAATAAATATAATCATCGACAGTGCCTACAAGAACATCGAGGCACACGGCACTAAGTTCTACGAGGATACTGAGAAGATAGATAACATAGTCAACCTGGTGAAGCAGGGCGTTCCTGAGGAAGAGGTTGTCAAGATACACGGAGAGGTCGTGAAGTCTGTGGTAAGTAACATGTCTCACAGCTCAGAGTTCTGGTCAAAGAGTAGCAAGGGAGTCATCAAGCACGTTAACCATATGTACAAGGACTTCTTGGAGCTTAACGGCTACTACAAGTACTACATAGGTAAGTCGTTTGTCTTTGTGAAGGTCGGTAACAACATCATATCAGATGCGTTTGAGGACATCATCAAGGACCACGTTCTTAGCTACTTATACGAACTTGACGATAAGAGTATATACAACTACTTCGCTGACAAGACTAAGCTGTTCAAGGACGACCACTTGTCGTTCCTTAACTCAATAACACCGAACATCATGAAGGATAGCGATGATATAGCGTACCTGTACTACAAGAACTGTGCTGTGAAGGTTACAAGAGACAGCGTGTCAACGATTGACTACATGAATATCGACGGATACATCTGGCAGAAGCAGTGTATCGACCGTGAGTTCCATGTCACAGACTTTAGTGATTGTGAATACAAGAAGTTTATTGCCAACATTGGTGGGAACGAGCCTGACAGAATTCGATCGATCGAGTCAACTGCCGGATACTTGCTACACAGCCACAAGCCAGCGAGCTACTGTCCTGCCGTTATTATTAATGACGAGGTTATCTCTGACAACCCTGAGGGTGGTACTGGTAAGGGTATCTACGTGTCAGCCATCAACTACATGAAGAAGGGCGTTATCATTGACGGTAAGGGGTTCTCGTTTCAAAAGTCGTTTCCATACCAACGTGTGTCAGCTGATACCCAGGTCCTTGTGTTCGATGACGTTAACCGTTACTTTGACTTTGAGCGTCTATTCTCTATTATCACGGAGGGTATAACGCTTGAGAAGAAGAACAAGGACGAGATTCATATACCGTTCTCGGACTCACCTAAGATCATCATCACTACCAACTACGCTATCAAGGGAGCTGGTAACAGTTTTGAGAGACGTAAGTGGGAGCTAGAGTTTGCACAGCACTACAACAAGAACCACACGCCTCAGGATGAGTTTGGCCATCAGCTATTTAGTGGATGGAGCAAGCAGGAGTGGCTTAAGTTCGACAACTACATGATATCTAACCTTCAGTTGTACCTTAGCAAGGGTCTTCGTAAGAGTAAGTTCAAGAACCTTCGTGAGCGTAAGTTCATTGCAGAGACATCGATGGACTTCTACGAGTGGGCTAAGGATAGGTACAACGAGAAGACCAAGGTTGGTAGCGAGGTGTTAGGCCAGGACTTGTATAACCACTTCATTAATCAGAACCCTGACTACGGACCGAGAGGTAAGTACACACTGGCACTTAATAAGTTCTATCATTGGATACATCTTTACGGTGAGTACATGTACAACATAGCACCAACGAAGTATCGTAGTGCTCAGGGTATGATGATACGGTTCGAGATTAAGCACAACGAACAGATTGATTTAGATTTTTAAAATAACACTAAATAGTATTTACAAATTAAGTGCTTTTTGTAAAGAGTATTTTTAAATCAGAATAAGATGACAAGTGAACAAATAGCATTGGAATTTGCAGAAGGTTTTGTAAATAGACCTTATGATAATAATGAAAAGCAACTAAGAAAACTAAAGGAAGCATTCCTTATGTTTGGTAAAAATGAAGTCGAAAGAAACAGGCATAAAACAATAAATGAACAAGTAGAAATTATCAAAGATGTTCTTGAAGAAATGATGACTTGTTTTGATACAGAAGAAAATCGAATGGATTTTATACTTGATATTTGTAATGGCTATAAAGAAAGAATTTGTAAACCTAAATCAGAATAATCTGAAAGAGCTTAGAGATTATCAGCTCAATGGCGCAACGCTAGGGGTTGATATACTGAACAAGTACGGCATACTGTACATGGCATGGGGAGTTAGGACTGGAAAGACCTGCGCCAGCCTGAAGGTATGTCATCTGTTCGGTGCTAAAAACGTTCTGTTCTTAACCAAGAAGAAGGCTATAAGCAGCGTGCAAAGTGACTACGAGGAGTTTGGGTTTGACAAGTTATTCAACGTTGTTATATGCAACAACGAGTCGATGCACAAGCTACCTCATACTAACTACGATGTAGTTGTTATGGACGAGAGCCACAGACACGGATCATTTCCAAAGCCGTCAAGTGGAGCCAAGATGTTCAAGAGTATGTTCGGTGACAAGCCAATAATCATGCTGTCCGGAACACCAACACCTGAGTCGTTCAGTCAGATGTACCATCAGATGTGGGTCTCTTATAGGTCTCCATGGAATAGGTATCAGAACTTCTACAAGTGGTCAAGGGACTACGTAGATGTAAGGCAGAAGAGAATCGGAGCTTTTGCTCATAACGACTACACGGCAGGTATAGAGGCCAAGATAATGGGTGACGTGTCTCACCTAATGATTACCTACACCCAAGAGCAGGCAGGCTTTAAGTCTGTCATCACCGAGACTGTTCTGTATGTCAAGATGAAGCCAGTTATATATACCATGGTAAATACATTACAGAAGGACCTGGTTATACAAGGTAAGAGTGAGGTAGTTCTTGGTGACACGGCAGCCAAGCTCATGCAGAAAATGCACCAGCTGTACAGCGGAACGGTTAAATTTGAGTCCGGACGATCGATGGTTATTGATACCACCAAGGCTGAGTTCTTGAAGTCGCACTTTGCGACCTCAAAGATAGGGATATTTTACGTGTTCAAGGAGGAGCTAAACGCACTGATGCAAGTCTTCGGAGCTGACAATTTAACGACTGATTTGGATGAGTTCAATAACACTGACAAGAACATAGCACTACAAGTGGTGTCAGGTCGTGAGGGTATATCGTTAAGGAACGCTGACTTCTTGGTGTTCTATAACATACAACACTCGGCTGTCTCCTTTTGGCAGGCCAGGGACCGAATGACTACAATGGACAGACCTGACAACCAGGTGTTTTGGATATTTTCAGAGGGTGGTATAGAGGATAAGATTTACAAGGTGGTAAAATCAAAGAAGAGATACACAACAAATATATTTAAAAAGGACTATGGGATTAAGTGATGAAATAAGAGATGTTAACAACCAACTGAAGGATGTTAGAAGAGCAATTAGAAGGCTAAAAGTAGAAGAAGACAGCTTGTGTAATAGACTAACAAGATTGCTAGAGCTAAGTGTACACCAAACTAAAAATGAATTCAATGAACGAGAATGTGGAACTACTGATCAAGGTGATGGACTTGGAAGTCCCGAAGCCCCACTCGCTTGAAGTAACAAGGTACGAGTACATAGATGGACAAGGAATTGTAATTAATCAGATAAAAGTATTGGATAAGAACGGTAAATATATTAAGTTTGCCAAGTTAAAAGAAGTGACTCCGTTTCTTCACAAGTATCCAATAAAATTTAAAGATGTTAGAAAGCAAGATCCAAACTAAGTTAATAAAAGAATTAGAGAGCAAAGGTTATTATGTAATCAAGCTGTCAGTAACAAACAAGCCAGGCATTCCAGATCTTATCGCCCTTCCTCCAGGAAGCAATGCTGAGTTCTATGAAGTCAAGCAGGAAGGCAAGAAGCCAAGAGCACTTCAAGACTTTAGGATGAAGGAGATAAGAGACGGGTCGTTCGGCCGAACGTTTGTTCATGACGGTGAAACAATAGAGAAAATATGAAGCAACCAACACCAGCACAGAAGTACTTAGCACTTGCAATGTTCTTACCGGAACTAGCTCAGTACATTGAAGACTTGAGAGACACAAACGTGTTCAAGCACAAGCTCGCTCAGAAGTTAAACATGGCCATGAACGAGATAAGAGTATCAGACCGAAAGTTTTTTGAGAGAGGATCGTTCGGTGAGAACTTAACGAAAGAAGACCTAGACAAACGAGTCCTTGGAATCTGGGAGCAACAGAACGAGGGTAGAGAGATGCTTAGAGAACTTATTGTCAACAATATATCAGACCCATATGAAGGCATTATATATAGCAACAGTGAAAGTGAGAGCGGTCAACATAGTGAACAAGAAGAAACGGGACGTTCGAATAATAATTAGGGAGCTATGCCCAGTCGTGTGTGACGAGCAAGGTAAAATTGAACAGTGTGATCTAGATAGGCAGTTAAAAAGATTCGTAAAAAACTCGATAGATTTCACTAAGTTTAAGAACTTTTCTTATACGTATGAGATAAATAATCTAAAATTTAGTAGCAAATTATACTATTCTTAATAGAAAAAGGTATATATTTGCCAAAAACATGATTAGATGTCTGAAAATTTACTAGCTTATGTCAACTCGACAATGGATGAAGTATATTCATTGACATCTGATTTATATGAATCTATGGTTGATAATGACAGAAATACTTTAATTGAAACAATTAAGTCATTAAGGAAAGTACTTAGCGACATACAAAAATCTTACTATGACGAAGGAATTTAAACGTCGAGCTGTTCAGCTTTATAAGAGCGGAATAAAAAACCAATCAGAGGTAGCCAGAATAATTGCTAAAGAAGAAGGAGTTTTTCCAACAAGACAGTTCATAAGAAAAATCCAACACGCAATACACAACAGTCAAGGAATAATTGATGAGTGTGAGAGAGTTGGTATCGATGTTGACAACGTTAAACGTTTTTGGCACAAGAGCAAGCACTACTCGATAGAGGTTGTCGGAGAAAAGAAAGAGTTCAATTATAACGACTTTAGAGAGGACTTTATCTCTGAGATATCTAAATGGTCACCAAACTATAAAACTATCGTCAGGGAGCCTATAAATGATGCTCACTGCCTTGTGTTCGACCCTGCCGACATTCATATCGGAAAGCTATGCAGTTCGTTTGAGACCGGTGAGGACTACAACCAACAGATAGCTGTACAGAGAGTTCGTGACGGACTTAACGGTATAATACAGAAGTCTCACGGATGGAACATCGACAAGATTATATTCGTGGCAGGAAACGACATCCTGCACACCGACAACCCTAGAAGAACTACCACTAATGGTACACCACAGGACACAGACGGTATGTGGTACGAGAACTTCTTGACTGCTAAGAAGTTATTAGTTGAAATCATTGAAACGCTTGTGCAGATAGCTGACGTTGAGGTTGTTTACAACCCGTCCAACCATGACTACATGAGTGGGTTCATGCTTCTTGACTCTATAACTAGTTGGTTCAGAAACAATGAGAACGTAACGTTTAAGGCAGATATGTCGCACAGAAAATACTCAGTTTACGGAAAGAACTTGATCGGAACTACTCACATGGACGGAGCAAAGATTCAAGACCTTCCAATGTTAATGGCTCACGAGGCTTCTGAACACTGGCATAACTGCAAGCATCGATACATCCTTGGTCACCATGTACATCACAAGTCAGGTAAGGACTACATGTCTGTAAATGTTGAGACACTACGTTCTCCTTCAGGCACAGATAGTTGGCATCATAAGTCAGGATATCAGCATGCACCAGTTGCGGTAGAGGCATTTATCTTCCACCCTAAGCACGGTCAGATAGCCAGGCTAACTCATTTATTCTAACGCAAGCCTCCCTTATTTTCGGGAGGCTATTATTTCTTCTGTAGTTTTACCGTTTCTTATATCATCCAATCCCCATCCATCAATCGCACCGTACTCTCTTAGTTTAGCGTACTCCTTAGATTGTGTTGGAGTTAAACCACCAGTACTCTCGATATACTCTATCTCTTCCAACATCGTCTCTTCCTTCATAGAAGACTTAATCAATGACATCTTGTAAGGATCAACCTTGTATTTTTTCTTAACAGCTTCGTACTTCTCGTTCTGTTTCTCAGTAAACGTGTACTTCTCTTTAGCTATCTTGAACATCTTATCAGCTACCTGATCAACCTCTCTAGTACCAACTGTGGCTCCAACCAACTTAAGTAGTGCTATATAGTCAAGTTTTTCTTTAGCCTCGTCAGATAGTTTTACCTCCTCTTCTCCTCCTCCAGCATATTTTTTTCTAGTATAGTATCCAGTAGAACGAGCCTTAAGTATGTCATACAGTTCAGACATTTTAGTTAATTGTATACCAAGCATACCGGTAGACTTTTCGTTGTCTACATAGAACTGGAACTGCTCGTCTTCAAAGAACTTATCTTTTTTATCTTTTACTTCATCTTCAGTCAACGGTTCTTTACCTTGGAAAGCCCTTTTGTCATTAACTTCACTAATATACTTTTGAAAGTCTTCTTCACTTGCTGAACCGATTCCAGTTGCAAGCATCAGTTTGTTCATTGCATTTAGTGTAGCTTCATCGAACACTGGAGAAGGTGATAGTATATCCGTAACAGCACTTGACTTAATAGATTTTAAAAGATTTTCTGTATATTTATCAACTATTGCTTTTTCTTCTTCATCGTCTAATCCCATAGCTAAACATGCAGCATGTATAAGTAATAATCCAACACCGTATCTTATTGAATTATAAGCAGCAAACTCTGCTGAAAATGCTACAAATGATCTTACAGCCGTAGCCTTATCCTCGTTACTAGCTAATGGATTTGCAACTACAGCGACATCAGACCATACTCTGTTTCTTTGGTTCAACGAGAACGTAGAGAATGGGAAGAATATTTGTTTGATAATTTTTTTGTAAGGTTCTTTATCTGTAAAGAACTTTCCTCTCATAGCTGTATCAGATACGTCCATGTTAGCGTCTATCATAGACTGAGCATATCTAGCGGCCTTCTCGTTCATAGGAGCACTGAAGTCAGCCTTTAATCCTTGAGCCTTCATCGACTTTCTGTAGTAAGCAGCAAACGCTTGTATTCTAGCGTATCTATCTGGATTGCTTAATACAAACTTAAGTAATTTCTCATTATATTTTTTAATGTATGAAAGACCGTACTTATCAATAGCACTCATAGCACCAGCTGCTATCTTTACTTTCTCTAGCTCCTTATCTGCATTCTCAATAGTAGTAACTGCTTCAACTCCAAGATTAGATATTGGAAGTCCTGAGTTTGCAATCATTTTAGCTAAGTCCTTGTCAAATAAATCAAGTGGTCTCATGTACTCACCAGCATTTATGAAAGTATTCATCTGAGCAGTACTAAACTGATTTAAAAATTGAGAAAATCCACCCAATGCTCTTACAGCACCAAATCCACCTATAGTATCAAGTAAAGAATTCATAAAAGACATGCTTGACTTCTCTATGTAGTTCTTTCCTTTCTTAGTAATTACATATGACTTGATAGCAGACTCAACGATTGCTCTATCTTCAGCTGTTGGTATGATATTCTCAAACTCATCAGAATTAATGAACGCATTAGCTTGTCGTATAGCCTCAGCTGTATACATGTCGTTAAGAGCTAGTCTATATGACCTAAACATATTACTATCGAAATCAAGGTCTACATACATGTTTTTAGGCAGTCTCTCAGGTCTATTTGTAGACATCAACACTGAAGCCTTGTTCTCATCAACCTTGAAGTTTGAGTTAAACATCATAAATCCAGATGAATCTAAGTCAAACTCATCTTTACCAATCTTAGCATCAAGCGTAGAGTACTTGTCTGGCGTATAGTTTATGTCATTCTCAAGCATTGTGTTATATACTCCAAGTGCAGTGTCACTTAATGAGTCATAAATCTCTGAGAACATGTTAGTTACAAAGTCAACAGCACTTAAGTTATAAGACTCTGCTTTATTTCTAGCCGACTCAAGTGTAGCACCTTCCTCATATAGACCAAGTTTTTTTAACACCTTCTCATATAAGTCAGCTTTAGCTATTTCAATAGAAGTTCCTGACTTTCTTAGCACATCTACTGAGTCTTTTAGTAACTTAATTCTTTTATTAATAGACTCCTCAGCGTTTGCGTTTATATCTCTTCTTGCAATAAATGCTATAACGTTTCTTTCAAATATGTTCTCAGCACTGTTAAAATTCTTAACCTTCTTGAACATCGTAGAGTACTCGTTCTGTTTGTCTATAGCCTGGCGTTCAGCTCTGTTTGAACCTTGAATCATATCATTAAATCCGATTGCCTCCATGAATGACAACGCAGCGTTTTGACCTCTAAACATTCTTTTAAGAACTATATTTATGTTAGTAAACTCTTGGCTTTGAGCTCTACCAACCTTCTTAGAGCCAATAAGTCTCAACGGCTTTGCTACTAACTTAAAGTTCTTAGCCATCACGATACCCTTGTATGTAGCCATTAATGCTTTAAGTGAAGCGTTTGAGTCGTTAGCAAAGTACGTGTCAAGTGCATCTAGGATACCAATAGCTAACTTAGCGTCAATCAAGTCAATATCAACATTAACTGCCTGCTTAACTTCTTTTGGATCGTTTTCTGTAACTAGTTCCTTGTACTGTTTAATTTTTTCTTTTAAAGCTTTCTTAATCTTATCAGTGTAGTCAGTTTTAACTTTGTCGCCTCTAAGTTCATTAAGCATATCTGATACAGACTTTCCTTCACTTTTTTCTCCGGTCGCCTTCTCGTATAGTGCTCGTAAGTTCTCTTCTTTTATTTTCAAGTGGTTAGCCTGCTCTTCAGCAATATACTTACCAATAAGATTTATATCTGCCTCACTCTTGAACGATACTTCTCCTTTACTTATTCTTGTTGGCTTTACAGAGTTAAACACCAACTCAGCAATCTCGTTATACCTGTCGATGTCAACAACCCACTTTGGATTAAGCTCAGTGAACGACTTAGCAACAGCAACAAATGGATTAGCCTTATTTTTAAGGTTTCGCTTGATAGCTTTTTTAAAGTTCATTCCCTTGTTTACTCTCTCAATAAAGTCAGCACGACTTATTACTCGTGATACATAATCTACATATCTATCGACCATTACCCGGTTATCTAGGTTGGTGTTCTTCAAGGCGTTAATAATTGCAGACATCTGTCTAACACTTATCTTACCTTTAGTCACCATATCCTTAACCTGGGCAGCGATTGAAGCAAGCACTTCTTTTGTTTCTTTCTTCTTTTCTCTAATAGCCTTAGCCTCTATCTTTATTATAGCAGCAAGTCCCTTTGCGTCATCTGCAATGATTGTGAAAGTTTTTGGTTTTTTAGCACTAGTAGTTGTTTTTTTACCGTAACTATTCATCAACTCACGAGACACCTCTTGAATCAACATGTCGTCATCTAGGCTATAGACAACATTATACATCGCTTCGTTGAATGCATTTTCTTCGGTTGCACCTTCGTCAATAAGTCTGCTATACTCTATATTGAAATCATTCTTAGCATTTTCTTTGGCCATGTATGGAGCCATAGCATTATCAATCTGCTCCTCACTAAATCCTTTGTTTAATAAGTACTGACGTATGGCTGCATCAGAGAATGTATTTTCTTTAGCTAACTTTATTATTGCAGATATACCACTTGGTTTTTGTTTTCTAACCTTAACAGCTCCATCTATGCTTCCAGTTCCAGATACCCACTCAGGCATAAGACCAACCTTTTGGTCCGCAAACTTCATGATCTCGTAAACCTTTTCAACAAGCTTGTTAGCCTGCTCAATTTTTCCCTCCTGACGTAGTGCTCTAGCCTTATCTCTTAGTCTGAACGCTTCTTCATTTATACCTGAAAAGTTTACATAAGAGTTCTGACCTCTTGTCTCAGATGTCATTGCTCTTCTAGCAAGAGGTGAATACATTACAGAGTGTATCATCCATGCGTTCTCTTCACCAATAGGTCCGAAGCTGTTTCCAAACTTAGCGTGACCAAAGAAGTCATGCACAAATCTGAACACGTCGTTCACTAGAAGAGTCTCACCATTCACATCCTTGAACCCACTATCTTTTAAAAGAGGATTCTCTGCTCTCTGTTTTTCAGTTATACCATCATCACCAAATCCTGACTCTGTAGAGAATACCTTAAATCTTTTATTCTCATTCAAGTCTTTTATCATGTCCTCACTGCTAGAGTAAGGCTCTTCATTATTTATCTCAACAAAGTAACCATCCTTAACTATTTCTTTGTACTGAGCAATAGTTTCTTCTGCCATTGCATTGTACGACTTAGCCACTTCTGGATTGGTAGGGTCATCCTTCATTTTTTCAAACTCATCAGATATAGCCTTAGAGTTTTCTTTATCAAGAGATGTAACCGGAATTACTTCCTGCATTTTTATACCACTCTTCTTAGCATATCTTTCAGCAATTGTAGTAGCATCTTTTAATGGCTCATTGAATAACTTGTTACCAGCAACTGGTTTTTGTTTTAGAATATTTGGTTTCTTTGAAGTTGCTTCTGTTTTAGGTATTCTTACTGGTTCAGATTTATCTGAACGTCTTCCTGCCTTAAAGAATGGATTAGGAACATTCCATTCTTGAGCCATATCCCTAACAGAATTAAATGTAGATGGTATACCTATATTTTTACCAAACAAAACAACTGGGTATGAAGTATGAGTTAAACTATCGTCTATAGTAACTATCTCAACACCCATCTCTTTTGCTCTTTCTATTTCTTTTTCAGATACATTTACACTACTATCAACCCCTATAACGTCTAATTTTGGATCTAGATACTTTACTATATCATGAGCCTCTGCTTCTTTGGTATATTCCTCAGTAGTTTCTTCATAGTACTCATTAAGAGTAGGTATTCCAGAATTTAACCAAGTTATAACATATGGTTTTGTTGCAGAAGTTATTTTTAAACTTGCTTTAGATGGTATAGCTATAGCATTAAATGTACCTCTTCTTTCAAAAGATATGTTATATATCTTATCAAAAAATTCATTAAGTGAATTGAAATCATTAGAAGTAAATCCTAAAGAACTTTTAGAGTCCTGACCTTTTTTAGTAGATTCATATGCAACTACTGCACCTTTTAGCATTTTTACAGCTTCTTGTTCAGATAGTAGTCCATCATTTACAGCTTGGGCTATTTGACCATCTACTGGTGAGTAAAAGTCTCTTGCTGTAGTTTTATTTCCAAGGTGTCCAGTTTCTTTATTTTGTAATGCAACACCGACAACAGCTGGCTCTCCAGCAATTTCATTTCTTGATCTAACTCCTTGTATAAGATTCAACCCTTTTGTTACGGTTGTAAATGCAGCAATTATATTTTTCTTTCTTATTTTATCTCTATAAGAATATCCTGGACCACCTTCTCCTTTTCGTTTAACTGTACTTCCTGATACTCTATTTTTTAATTCATATGGAGAACTTGTAAAGTTATCATAATATACAATCTCAAGCGGCTTGCCTTCTAAATCATTTATATCAATAATGTCTGATTTTTTTACTACAGTATTTACAAATTTAGATTTTCTAATAGATGGAGTATTTACAACAGTACCATTAGTACTAACATATTCACTTTCAAAACTAGTTCCATTATCTACACTTTCTATAATTTTAACATCAGACTGTTTAATAACCTTACCTTTAGCAGTTTTTCTTGCTATGGTCTTAAGCATGTCGTAAACTTCGTTTCTGTTGTATGGATCAAGTCCAAATATCTTAGCTAAACGATCAATCCATCTAGCGATAATATCCTTAATAGATGCAGGCGTATTCATATAGTTATCAGCTAATACACCAACTAGTTCAGATAACTTCTCTTCGTTCTGAATATTTTCATCGTAGTTAGATGCAAAGTCATCTAAATACTTTTTAAGCTCAGGCATTCCTTCTAACTTAGAAGATATAGTCTCAATCATTTTTTTAGTAACATCTGCTACATTCTTATTACTCCTAATCTTATTCCATAATACAGAGTGAAATACTTCATGGGCTACAGTTCTATAGTTAGCTACAGTAAGGTTTATATGAATAGTATTTGTATCTCTATCAAATGCACCTCCACTAGGATCTTCATTTGGATCATCTCCAATTGCTTTTCTATACTCAGCATCTGTATTGTATACCTTAAACTTAACGCCAGGAGCGATCCTTGATAGTGCTTTTTTTGCCTTAGCAACAATTTTAGCCATTCTTTTATCAGTGATGGCTTTTACAGCGTTATCAATCTCAACGTCAGAACCTGATATAAGCTGACCAAGTTCTTCTACTTCTTGTTCTAGTGTCTTAGCCTCAGCAACAACTTCTTGTTCAGCTGTAGCCTTTTCAGTTTTAGTTTCTCCAGTTTGTTCTTGTAGTGCTAAATAAGCTTTATACCACTCGTCACGAATAGCTTTATACTCAGTATTGTTTCTCATTTCTTCAAGAGTCATCCCTTGGCTTTCAAGCTCACTGTATTTTGCCTTAAGCTTATCTCCTAACTCTTGTTCTTTAGCCTCTAGTTCTGTCGTTTGTGTAGCAGGTTGTTGCGTAATTACTGGTACTTCTAACAAAGGAGCTATTTGATTGTCATATTTAGCATATATTTCATCATACTTAGCTCTAACATCAGCCGGCATCGATTCTTTATTTATCTCACCGTTAACTCTGTACTCTTCTATGTTAGGTATAGCGTTTGCTAACTCAGCTTGCTCTTCAGCTCTTAAAGTTTTTACTTTTTCATCATTGGAAGCCTCCTTTTTATTAGGTGTCTCCTTAACGTACTTTGTCTCTACCTCCTTGTATACAGTCTCAAATTCAGCCTGCTCAACAGTGCCGATCTGATTCTCTCTTTGCTTGATAGCTAAGTCCATAGCTATATCACCAGTGAACTTAGCTGTAGTTCCGAATCTATCCGTTACAGTTACAGCTGTAAGAGCTCCTGCATCGTCAAACTCAAAGTCTCCTTCATTTATAATCATTGTAGGAGTGTCAAGAACAACAGTCTCACCATTCTCCATGACGGCCTCTGTTCTACCTTTGTTTGATTTAAAGGTAGCAGGCATTCCGTTTACTTCTGCTGTTTGTCCTTCGAAGAATTTTTCTGCGCTGACTTTAGTTGTAGGAGCTTGTTCAGTAGTTGCAGCTGTGCCTCTTTGGGTAACAGCGACAGTTTCAGTCTTTGTTCTAAATTCATAGTTGTCTAGTTGTTCTGCTATATTCATTAATTTATCAGACAAAGCTTTCTTGGTCTGATCAGAATAATTTGCATCGTTATTAATTGATTCTACTTCGTTGAATATTGTGTCTATAGTTGAGTTAATCTCTGAATCGTTAATGTATTCAGCGTTATTCATCTTAGCCATTACGCTATCTAATGTTCCACCTATTCTCTCGTTTGCACCGAGCTCTGCAATGTAAGTGTTTACTTCTTGCGTTGCGTCTTCACCGAGCTCTTGGACGCTCCTGCCTGCGACAGTGCTATCGCCAAGATTTGCTTCTGGCTGCGTGGTTTGCCGTTGGCTCCCTTCTGTTTGCCCGACTTCTGGTTGTCCTTGATTAGCTCCCGGATATTCGCTTGTACTACCTTCTGTTGTACCTTCTTGTTGCTGGATGTTGTTTTCTTTAGTGGCATTTTCTGATATTTTGTTTAGTTCACTATTTATTTCTGATATTCTGGCTTTCTGCTTAACGATTAACGCAGCATCCTTACCATCAATTTCTTGCTCTAATTTATTTCGTTCTATAATCAAGTTGAAAGAATCCTTCTTATCTCGTAACGATAAATCAGCAGGAATAGATCTAAGTATTCCGGTGTTTCTATCAATAGACTCAAGTTCTTCTTTTGCTTCTGACTCTGTTATCTCACCATTTTTTAGTTTAATCTTGGTGTTGTACTTGATTGATTTTCTTAAGTTGTCATCCATCAACGAACCATAAAAAACATCAAAGTTGTAGTCACTAGTCTCGTTGAATTTAGCCTGCTTGTATGTGGTAGTTGATATAGCACCTCCACCCATTATTAAACCGCCTAACGCTCCAAGGGCAGCGTCCTCTGATGCCATTCCAACTGCTTCAATTAGACCATCTTTTGTAGACAAGTCTGGTACATTTTTGAATAGTTCTTTATCATATAATTCGTTTACAAGATTTTTAGTTCCAATTTCTGTAAAACCTTGTATACCCTCAACATTTCCTTCAGTTATAGAACCAGCAGCAATCTTTATTGCACCACTCTTTACTAGTGTTGCTACATTCTTATTTATCTCTCTTTTAATCTCACCTACAGTTGCATCTTTAGGTAAATCTGTAATAGATTTTCTAATTATTTTATTTATAATTTTATTAAAGAGGCCACTCTTACTAAAACCAACAGATGCATCATATCCAAACTCTTCTAATGCTCCAACTGTTAAACCAAATGGAACAGATATTAGCATTTTTTCAGATTGTGTCAATCCATCAAACTCCTTACCAAGCATTTGTGTCTGCATGCTATCATATGCCATAGCGAAAAAGCCAAGAGCACCAGTTCCACTCATTTTTACACCAACACTCTCAGCTAGACCTGATATTACATTCTCAAAAATACCTCTTTCAGGAGATTTTTTATACTCCTCTGTTGTTGTTCCCAGTGTAGATATTGTGGTATAAGCTTCATCAAGTCTTGGCATTATAAATCTCTTTGCTTTAGCTAATACCTTTTCTTTTATATTATCATCAGACATACCTTCATCTTTATACCTTTGGTATGTTGAAGCATCAGTTAAGTTTTTAGCATCCATTAAATTTACACCTACGTCCATAGAAACTCCTAGAATTGTTTTTTCAATAGACTTTGAAGAGAATCCACTTAAAAAAGAACTTGCCCAGTTTCCTATTACACTACCTTTTTTAGATTGTTCTAATGCATATGCTCCAGTAATTTTATTCCAATTTTTATCTACTTCAGATATCTTGTTTGCTTTTTCATTTAACTTATATTCCTTAACAGCTAACTCATGCATTCTATTGTTTATAGCAACTCTTTCAGCATCAGTTGGATTTCGGTTGTATGCGTCTATCTGTTTCTTTAAATTATCATAATCTCCTTTTAGCCACTCGTACTCATCTTTAATAGCAAAAGAAGCTCTTTCCAATACATTTTCAAACTGATCATCTCCAATAAGTTCTTTACCATACTTAGCAGGATTTTTAGCCATAAGATTAGTAGATTTAAGCATCCATGTCAAGTGATTTAATGCATCAGCTCTACCATTTTTAAATTCCTCTTCTGTAGGAGAAAACTTTTTCCACTCAGTATTAGTCATGTACGCACCCTTCATGAAGTCTCTTAACTTCTTTGCGTTATCTTCACTTAGACCATCTGAATAATTACCTTCTTTAGCTATCGAAAGCGATCCACGTCCACCAAGAGGGATTTCAATCTCTTTAGTTTTAGTAGATCCGTCAGGAGTAAATTTAACAGTCAAGTAGTTACCCATACCTGACTCTTCAAATACAAATCCAGAACCACTAAACTTTTTTCTTAATTCATCAACAACATATTCTTCTGTATTAGATATAAGATTTAAATCAATGTTATCATCTATTTTATCAAATATGTCGTTCTTTTTATCTTGCTCATACTTTACTATTTTCCATTTTACACTTTCTTTAGCTAGAGCACTCTTTGTTTTTTCGTCGTTAATATCTCCGTTAACATCAATGTCGTATCCTCTTTCTTTTAAACGCTCTTGAGTGTCTACGTTGTTATAGTATTTAACTCTTGATTTTAAATCAGTTGCTTTTTTAGATTCAATATCGTTAACTGCCTTCAATTGATTGGATGTTATCCCAACCTTACTAGACAACATATCATTATATCTATCAATAGATTTTGGATCAACATTTGCAGGTTTCGCTGCTATATTTTTGCTAGGAACTCCTTCTTTAGCTCTCTTAACATCTGCCTCAGACCAATTAAGAATAGCAGCCATTTCTGTGTCAGAAAGTTCTTTCTCAACCTCTAATCTATTAATATAAGATTTTAGCTTTCTTTGTGTCTCAGCAAAAGCTTGCTCTTCAGGTTTAAAAGATGCAGTTAGTGATTGTTTTATTTTAGCTTGTTCTTGTGCTATCGAACCAGAAGATACCGAAGCCTTTTGAGTTTTCTGTTTTCCTGTAACCGGCAACCCAGCTTCCTTTAGAGTTTTTAAATACCACGACCCATCTTGCGAAGTAGATTCTTTTTTTTGCGAAGTAGAACTTTTTTTTTTAATAGGAACAGCCTCGAAAGCCGTATTAAATGTATTAAAGTCAATAGACTTTATTAATCCACTTGACCTACCTAAGTCATATATTTTTTTTCTTTGTGCAGAATTAGCCTTTGAAAATGTATTAAAATCTGTAGTTTTAATAAGGCCGCTTGATTTATATAAACTATATAATTTCTTAAGTTTGTCGTCCATTTTTTATTTTTCTTGTGTTAATTATTACCATAACTTATCTACTGCTCCTTCTGCACTTCCGCCTACGCCTACGCCTCCACCATTTCTAACGTCCTCAAACGCTTTCTTTTGTTTCTCCCACTTGTCTAAAGATGTTAAACCTAAGTAAGTTCTAAGTTGGTCTAGCTCTTTTATTCCAGTATTTTTTACCTTTTTAGTATTATTATCTATGACTGTCCATCCACTATTTGGTTCATATTTAAATGTGTATTTACCTCCAGATAGATTACTTAAGGCAACTGGGTCTTTTTTAGCATTCGCATAGTATACCTTTTGATATAAACTAAAGTCTTGTTGTTCAGGTGTTTCAGGTTCAGGATTAGATTGAGGTGCATAAACAGGTGGTGCTGATGCATTAACCTTAGTCTCAATACTCATTTCAATTTCTTGATCAACTCTTTCTTTAGCTAATTTAAGTTGAGACTCTGTTAAATCTGGTTGAAATATACCATTATCGTCCTTCTTCCACTTAATAAATGAGTCCTCTATTTTCTTTTCATCATCTGATGTAAACTCTTTACCAACCTCCTCATAGTTAGCTTTTGTTTCAGCTATTAATTCCTTTAACTTTTGCTCTTTATCTAAATCACTAGTATAGTATACTGCATCATTAATTACACCGTTATCAGTTAGAACACTTAGTGCCGATCTTGGGTTTGATACAATTGCATTTACTGCATTTATTTTTGCTAGTTTATATTCTTTATCTCCTTGATTTTTAATAGACGTAGTGGTCATCTCTCCACCTCTACCAAACTGACTCCATTTATCTGAAGCTGCCCAGGTACTAGTTACTCCTTCTACAGCAGTTGGAAGGTCAAGTCTATTTAACTGAATATTTTCAGGATTAGATAAGTCTTTATAATCAATAAGACTTCCATCAGGATTCTGCATGTACATGAAACCATCAGCTGATATAACCGGAACCTTACCCTTTAGGTCTGCCATTTTAGCGTACTCAGAATAAAGAAACGACTCACCATCTCCTGCTTCAGTAAAACCATTTGCACCAGGAGTATTACGCTCAACAAATAGTTTATACCTAGCGTCTACATCCTTTGTTTGATTAGCAAAGTCTACCCAGTTCTCTTGAGCATTAGATAGTCTTTTCTTAACATCGTTAGTAGATATCTCTCCTGCCTTCCACTTGTTGTGCAAATCAAGAGCATAGTCCTTATACTTCTTTG
>Ga0114975_10000878_pt1 | contig 21973 bp, 26 predicted proteins | sample S_130626_EF_Meta_FD_87031 | JGI IMG/M metagenome (GOLD analysis project Ga0114975, IMG submission 87031) | Freshwater microbial communities from Lake Simoncouche, Canada to study carbon cycling - S_130626_EF_MetaG | ecosystem: Environmental > Aquatic > Freshwater > Lake | place: Lake...
TAAGAACAATAAGAACAATAAGAACAATAAAAAAAGAAAAACCTTAAAAAAATCATCAAGAAAAAAAAGAAGTTATAAGAAAAAATAAAAAATTTTATTCATTTATATAATATATAATATAGAAATGAACAAATTAATAGTCAATGTACTTTTTATTATAGCAATATGTTTCGTTGCTTATCTTTTATTTAGAAATCTTGATTTTAAAGAAGGAATGACTACAAATTCAACAATATCAACTTCCACAACCAACGGTATTGCAGGAAACATAGAAAACTATGCTGCAAACATTAAATCTTTAACAATTAAAAACCAAGACACGCTTTTAATAAGTAAATATAGAAAAGATTATGAAAATGCAATATTAAATTTAGATGATTTAATCAACACACTCATGTTACAAACAGCATTGAGTGTTGATAATTCAAATCCTATGCCTTCACTAGAAAAATTAAATAATTTAAATTCTGCACGAGGGGCATTAAATAGTGTCATGAAATTTGTAGATGCAAGTAAATAATTACTAAATAATTTTATGCTTCATGTTTTCATGTTTTCATTGTTTAACCTTTATTGCTTTCTTGTTTTTCTAACCTTTCTTGATTTTTTATTAGTTTTTTTAACAATTTTTCTCTTTTTATATATTTTTCGTCTTGTCATTTTATTTTTTCTTTTTGTTTTTTTTCCACCACTCGTAATATCAGTATATATGTTATTACACGACCTTATTTGGTCATTCCTACAAACAGGACATATTCTAGTTTCACGATTTCCTAATGTTTTACATATATTATGAAATTTATGTCCATTTTCACAGACTCTACAACTATCATCAATTATTTCTTCAAAACAAATTGGACATTCTGCTATTTTAATTTCTTGTCTCATTATTTCCATTTCTTCTGGTGTATAATATGTAGTGAGCGGAATATGAGTCTTAATGTTTCTTTCATTCATAGTTTCACCAAAAGTGTGAATGTTTTGATTATAATCACCCTTGTTTAACCATCCATGTTTAATATACTTTGGTGAAGGTCTCTCCATAATATAAGAATATATTTTAATAAAAAAATACATTTAAAAATATTAAATGTATTTTTATAATATGACAATATTACTTTACAAAAAACATACTTATCCAATTATCGTACCAATTAAAATGTATGTAGATAAACACAATGAATATAATTCATTTTATGACATGAACCCATCTATGCATATAGATTCAAATGGAAATATGAAAATTTTAGTGAGATCTGTAAATTATAGAAAATTTTATAATAAAGTTTTTACAATGTATGAAAATTATTCAAACAGTTTATATGTATTATTAACTGGTAAAGTTAATAATAATGATTTGTTAAATTTAGATGATTTTGAAATTGAAAATATATCATATAATTATTTGCTTCCAACATTTCCAACCTATTGGAAAGGAATTGAGGATATTAGATTTATAAATTCTAGTTCGTTATTAGCAATAATACCGGAATGCAATGAAAATGGTAATCCTTCTATTTTTCGTGCAAATATAGATAATAATATTATACATAGTTTTATTAGTTGTAAACCAAATGTAATTGAAAAAAATTGGATGCCATATATAGATGAAAAAGGAAATGAAATGGTTATTTATTCACTAAATCCATTCAAAATCAAACAAATTGAGACCGAGGACTTTACAGGAATCATTTTTCCAGAGGAAACAATGAATCAATTAGAAAATTATCATGGTTCTACAAATGGCATTCAATATAATTCAACCGAAACAATATTATTTTTAATACATAAAAATGCTGAAAAAACATATCACAGATGGTTATTATTCAATTATAAAACCAAAGAAATAAGCCTATCAAAAGAGTTTCATTTTTTTAACCACTCGTATATTGAATTTCCTGTTAGTTTATCAATTTATAATGGAAGAGTTTTTATAAGTTTAGGTATTAATGATGATAAAGCATTTATAGTTGAAACTACAGAAGAATCAATACAACAATGTTTTTAATTAAACACGGATACTTACTTCATTGTCTTTATAATAACCCTGATCTATAAGTGATTGTGTAAATGTTGCTCCACCCCAATTATCATCCATTGGATTTGGACTATAAAGCATATTTTCTTCTTTCGCACTTATTTTATCCAAAGGAGTTGTTGTGCCTACATAAAAAGACGTTTGATCAAAGGCAGGATATGAATTTTTGTTATAAGGAGGGTCATTTCTTGTAGCATCTATTAATAATGTAGGATTAGGATGAATAGATTTATGTATATTGTCTGGTTCTTCTTTTATTAAATTTCCAACAGAGCTTCCAATACTAGGAGCCGTATTTCCTTGTGTGCTTGGGGTTGATACAACAGCAGAATTAATTGTACTACTAGGTGGTAAGCCTCCTTGTGGTTCTGTAACACTTGGCCTAACTTTATATACAGGATTACCTTGAGCATCATAAGTATGTTGTAAATAAAGAACAGGGCACCTAATTCCTTGACTTCTTTGCCAATCCAAAAACTCAGTGTAATCTTCTAAATTATTAAATTCTACAGGATTTACACCTGGAACTTGAGCAATTTTAGAATTATATAAATAAAATCTAGACCCTTTTTGAATTAATAAATTAGGACATCTCACTCCTCCGCCATTATTTGTTAAACCTTCATGATATTTAGGGTCACTACATTTTGCGTAAAAATATAATCCTATAAAAAATACTATTATAAATAATAATGTTGTTAATGTCATATATAATATATATATAAATTTATAAATATATTATTATTTTCAATTTTTGTTATTATTTTCAATTTTTGTTATTATATTATAGATATATTATAGATACAAACATATGATATTTTTACATATTGACCCTACAACTAAAAATACAGAAGAATTCAATAGACATTTAAACAATGGTAAAGATATTTTTGTTTTATTTTATTTGGAAGGTTGTGGACCATGCAATGCAACTAAACCTGAATGGAAAAAACTTCACAATGTGTTTGCAAATAATGATAATCATAGTATTGTTATAGCAGATGTAGATCAATGTGTAATGAATGAATTTAAAAAATTACATATTCAACCAAAAGGTTTTCCAGCAATGTATCATATTAATAAAAATGGCAACATGTATTTGGATTATGAAGACGCTGAAATAAGCAAAAAAGATAGAACAATTGATTCTTTTGTAGAATGGATTGAAAAATTTATTAAAAAAGGTTCTCGCGAAAAACTAATGCGCGGTGGTAAATGGTCGTTAAAATACAAACGTAGCATAAATTGCGCCCATCCAAAAGGTTTCTCTCAAAGGCAACATTGCAAATATGGTAGAAAGAAAATGCATTTATTCAAGACCAAAAAAATAAAAGGGGGTAAACATAAACATTCAAAAAGTAAACGACGACGATAAATAACAATTTATTTACAATTTTCTTTAGCATATCCAATAACTGCACATGCAATTCTTTTTCCTGCATGTCCAGTTGTCAAACTATCTTCTTGTCCACCTTGACCGCAATCATCTGGATCAGCATGAATGATGAGACCACGACCAATTATATTACATTTAGTACCCCGAAGTTTTATAACATCATCAACCATTGTATAAACTGCTTCACCATTCGCGTTTGTCTTGAGATTTCCTAAATCACCTACATGTCTCTCTTTCATTCCAGGACAACCATGTTTTTTATTATAAGGATTAAAATGCGCACACATACTTGTACATTGATCCGTTAAATCTCCTGCTTCATGAACATGAAATCCATGATATCCATTTTTCTTCAACCCGCTAATACTTATCCTAATTATTACCTTGTTTTTTTTTAAATCTTCAACAAAATGAACAGCCCCCTTAATTTTACCTGAATCAAATACAGCAACAGCAACAACAGGTTTATTATTCATATTATATAATATAGTATAAGTTATTATAAATATTATTACTAATGTAACTAATGTTATAAAAATAGTTGTTGATGTTATATATTTTTTTGTAATAAGCATTTTATTATTATATTATATTTGAAATTATTAATTTTAAATATATAAAAATAAAAATGAGTTATTTAAATGAAATAAACGAAAAGTTATATATATAAATAACAAACTATCAAAATGGAACATACATTCAGAGTATTTGATTTCAATGTTTATAATGATTTTACAACAAATGATTCTGGAAGTGAAAATGATAAAAAAAGTAGAAAAGATAATGCAGAATTTATTATTCAAATGTTTGGTTTGAATGAAAAAGGAGAAACTTGTTCTATTCAAGTAGAAGATTTCAAACCATTCTTTTATGTTATGGTAAATGACAAATGGAATACCGTTACAAAAAATAATTTCCTAAGTTTTATTAAAAAGAAAATAGGAAAATATTATGAAAATTCTATTACAGAATGTTTAATCATTAAACGCAAAAAATTATATGGGTTTGATGGAGGAAAAGAACATAAATTCATTAAATTTGAATTCAAAAATATGGGGGCTTATAATAGAGTAAAAAATTTATGGTATACTGATTATAATAAAGGTCATAAACTATTCAAAGATGGCTTATATTTTGAAAACACTAATATTAAACTATACGAAGCAAACATTCCTCCATTATTACGTTTATTTCACATTCGTGACATCAGTCCTTCTGGTTGGATAGCATTACCTACAAAAAAAACAGTTCAAATAGTAGATAATAAAAGAACCTCTTGTAATTATGAATTTATTATTAATTATAAATACATTATTGCTTTAAATGATAATGAGAATCGTGTGCCTTATAAAATCATGAGTTTTGATATTGAAGCTAGTAGTAGCCACGGTGATTTTCCTGTTCCTATAAAATCCTATAAAAAATTAGCGACCAATATTGTAGAATATTTTGAAACATTGAAAATGGATATGACAAAAGAATTATGTAAAAATATTTTGAGACGAATTATCTTAGCTGCGTTCGGTTATGAAACAATGCAAAATATAGATTTGGTTTATCCAAAAAATAAACCAAAATCTAAAAAAGATGTTGAAACAATGTGTGAACAATGGTTAGAAGAATATGTTCGTGCAAACAATAACAGTAATAAAAACCAAGGTTTTTCAAATACAGAAACAATAACAATAGAAGAAATGTTTGAAAAAATGAATAATGCGGGTGAAGACGGTGAAGAAAGTTTTGATTTTTATAATAAAAAACATATTAAACAGTACAATGATAAGAAAGCAACCATTATTGATATTTTATGTGATAAAAATTTTGAAAGAGAGGGGAAATTATTTGAATTAAATAATTCATTGAACCTTTGTTTTCCAAAATTAGAAGGTGATAAAGTAACATTTATTGGATCTACATTTATGAATTATGGAGATCAAGAGCCATATAAAAATCACTGTATTGTTTTGAATAGTTGTAGTGATATGCCAATTCAAAATAGTATTATTGAATCTTATCAAACAGAACGCGAAGTATTATTAGCTTGGCAACAATTAGTACAAAAAGAAAATCCTGATATTGTTATTGGGTATAATATATTTGGATTTGATTATGAATTCATGTTTAGACGTGCAGAAGAAACAGAATGCGTAAATGAATTTTTGAAATTATCACGAAATAATGATGAAGTTTGTGGAACAAGAGATAAGGATACAAATAAATTAAAAATAGAAGAAAGTATGATACAAATTGCTAGTGGTCAACATGATTTAAAATTTATTAAAATGAATGGGCGTTTACAAGTAGATTTATATAATTTCTTTAGACGTGAAGAAAATTTAACATCTTATAAACTGGATTATGTTGCAGGTCATTTCATAGGAGATTATATTAAAAGTTTTGAGCACTTTTCATTCAAAACAGAAATTAAAACCACTAACTTGACTGGACTTTTAGAGGGTAGTTATATTCATCTAGAGGAAATCGGTCATTCTGTAGATTATTATGATGACGGTGCAAAATTTAAAGTGGTGTCTATTAATAAAGAAGAATCAAAATTCAAAATAGATGGAATTGTAAACCCAGATATGAAAAAAAAAGTCCGTTGGTGTTTGGCAAAAGATGATGTTACTCCTAAAGATATTTTTAGAATGACCAATGGAACCGCTGATGATAGGTCTGTTATTGCGAAATATTGTATTCAAGATTGTAACTTGGTTCATTATTTATTCAATAAAGTAGATGTACTTACTGGATTTATAGAAATGGCGAAAATTTGTAGTGTGCCTATCAACTTTTTAGTAATGAGAGGTCAAGGTATTAAATTAACTAGTTATGTTGCTAAAAAATGTCGTGAGAAACGCACTTTAATACCTGTTATAGAAAAGGGTGATTTGGATGAAGGCTATGAAGGTGCGATTGTACTTGATCCAAAATGTGATTTGTATTTGGACAATCCAGTTGCATGTGTGGATTATGCTTCATTGTACCCAAGTTCTATGATTAGTGAAAATTTATCACATGACAGTAAAGTATGGACAAAAGAGTATGATTTGGATGGTGATTTGATTGAAAATGGTGAATGGGGTGAAAAAGATGAAGATGGAAATTTTATTTATGATAATTTACCTGGTTATGAATATGTTAACATTACCTATGACACATTTAAATATGTACGTAAATCACCAAAAGCCGCAGCAGAAAAAATAAAATCAGGAACAAAAATATGTAGATTTGCTCAATTTCCAGAAGGTAAAGCCATTATGCCGTCAATATTAGAAGAACTTTTAATGGCTAGAAAATCAACGCGTAAATTGATTCCGCAACAAAGCGACGAGTTTATGAAGAATGTTTTAGACAAAAGACAATTAGGATACAAAGTTACAGCAAATTCTTTGTATGGTCAATGTGGGGCAAAAACTAGTACTTTTTATGAAAAAGACATTGCTGCGTGCACTACAGCTACTGGTAGGCTGCTTTTGACTTATGCAAAGAAGATCATAGAAGAATGTTATGGAGATGCAATTTGCAATACAAAAGATCATGGGCCTGTACTTACAAAAGCAGAATATATATATGGTGATAGTGTTGCTAACTATACACCAGTTATAATTAAAAAAGGTGATAAAATTGCTATTATATCAATTGAGCAAATAGCTGAAAAATACGGTAATAATTTATGGGTTTTATGTCGTGAAGAAGGCAAACAAGAAAAAGAATTTTGTGATTTTATTGGTGTAGAAACGTGGACAGAAAAGGGTTGGACAAAATTACATAGAGTGATTCGTCATACTTTGGCTCCTCATAAAAAAATGATGCGTGTAGTAACTCCTTCGGCCATAGTGGATGTTACAGATGACCATTCTTTATTATTGAAGAGTTGTAAAGAAATATCACCAAATGATGTCAAAATCGGCGATGAACTACTACATCATTGCTTACCTAAAATAAATAATAAAATAGAAAATGATTTTATTATCAATATATTTGATATTTCTATTCCAGAAAAACAAATTGAAATGGCAAGATTTATAGCTTATTATCAATCGTTTGATGTTTATACAAATATAATTAAAATAAATAACGAATCTTCATGTCAATTATATAAAGTAGAATTAATTAATAAATATTTAATTCACGAGAATAATATACTAGAAAATAATAACAAAATTTGTGAATTACAAGAAATTAAATACCAAGGCTATGTTTATGATTTAACAACAGAAAATCACCATTTTGCTGCTGGTATTGGAAACATGGTTGTTCACAACACTGACTCAGTGTTCTTTACATTTAATTTGCAAACACCTGAAGGAAAACCAATCCGTGGTAAAGAAGCATTAGAAATTACAATTGAATTAGCACAAGAAGCTGGTCATTTGGCTTCTAGTTTGTTAAAAGGTCCTCACGATTTAGAATATGAAAAGACTTTCATGCCGTTTTGTTTATTATCAAAGAAACGATATGTTGGTATGCTTTATGAAACTGATCCAAATAAATGTAAACGCAAAGAAATGGGAATAGTACTGAAACGTCGTGATAATGCACCCATTGTAAAAGATATTTATGGTGGCATCATAGATATTTTAATGAAAGAACAAAATATTAGTAGAGCAATAGAATTTTTACAAAATTCACTACAAAATATAGTAGATGAAAACTATCCAATGGATAAATTAATTATTACAAAATCTTTACGTTCAGGTTATAAAAATCCGCAAACCATAGCGCATAAAGTATTAGCGGATAGGATAACAACAAGAGATCCCGGAAATAAACCAGGCCCAGGTGATAGAATTCCCTTTGTTTATATCAACACAACAAATAAGAAAGCTTTGCAAGGAGATAAAATTGAAACACCTAATTATATCAAAGAACAAGGTTTAAAAATTGATTATTCGTTTTATATAACAAATCAAATTATGAAACCAGTACAACAAGTTTTCGCTCTTGTTCTTGAAAAAATTTGGGAATTACAAAAAAAGAAATTAACAAAATTAACATTGTATAAAAAAGAAGTTGAATCAATTAGAAAAAAATATAATGATGATCATGATAAATGTGAATCAAAAATAGAGGAATTGCGTAATAAGGAAATAAAAGCGTTATTGTTTGATAAATATTTAAGAGAAACTAATAATGAAAAACAAGGTGTGAAAAGTATTACAAGTTTCTTTGCATTAAAAGTTTAGAAAAATAGCAGAATTATAACTAACTATAATTTAATTGTAGTTATAATTTTAATAACTCAAAAAATGACAATTCCTAACGTAATCACACAATTCGGGTTGATGAATTGCAAATTCATTAAAGCCACGGGCTTCTTCCCAATTTTCTATAAAACCTTCTTTTTCTAATCTACATAAAATTGATCGAATTGTTCTTTCGTGTGTTTTTGATATTTCTTGAATACTTAATTCTAATAACTCATATTCTCTCTGCAATCTAATAAGTTCATTAATATTCCATTTATTATAATGTCTTTTCGTAAAGATTGTCATATTATCAATTATTTTTTTATACTATTATCACTAGTGTTTCTTTAAATTGTTTTTATATAAAATTTATCTTCTAGATTCTCTCCTCCTAGTTGGCGGGAATAATGAATTAAATAATGTTGATGTGTTATTATATGTATATTCTATATTATTATTTGATATGTCGCTTATAATTTCAAAAAACAATGCTTCTATTGAAGTGTTATCATTTCTATTACGCGTTTCTCTCGTTTCTTGAGTTTGTCTTGTATTAATATTATTTGAATTACTAGAGGTACCATGGATACCTCCTTGTTCATATTCTAATATTGCTTCATTGTCATCATGATTATTATCATTATTATCATCATTGTCATCATCATTATTATCATTATTATTATTATTATTATTATTATTATCATTATTATTATTATCATTATTATTATCATTATTATTTGGGTCATAATTTCTAATATCATATCTACAAACAGGACATTTACAATTACTATTAAACCAAGACATTAAATTGTTTGTATTAAAAATATGTCTACAGTGTCTAATCATTGTAACGTTGGATATATCTGTAAATGGCTCCAATGAAATTGGACAACTGTTATTAATAGGGTCTAGAATATAACCATAAATAATATTTCTTGTGGCATTTTCTATTTGACTTTGTGTTGGTATAATATTGACTGGTTCTAAAAATGAATTGAAAATTCTGGAAAGATTATTACCTAGATTCCTATTTATATTCGCGTTCGTATTCGTGTTTGTAGTCGTGTTTATATTTGGAAGTGTAAATAATTGTAAATCATCTATGTAATACGGAATATTATCAATATAGACTCGTCTTTGCGTAGTGTTAGTATTTTCAGTTCCAGAACTATAATTATTTCTATGTCTATTATGCCTATGACTGCGATTATCGTGATACTGTCTATTGTGATTTAATGGAATATTTTGTCTTCTTCTATTGTTCAATATATCAATTAACTGAAATGTAATTTCACTATTTTGATCCATCAAATGATGAATGATTCTTAAATTATCATTGTACATTGTATTCAAAATATTAATAAATAATAAATCAGTGTTATTCATATCATTAAATAAATTACTATTTGTGTTTATGTTTGTATTATTGTGATTATTAGACATATACTTTAATAATATATAAAATAATAATATTTTAAATAAGTTTAAATATATCATAATAATTATTATTTAATAAAACACGAATGAATAATAGTAATAATAATAATAATTATGAAAAATATAAAAATAAGGGATTAAGTGGGTTGGCGAATGTAGGAAATACGTGTTTTATCAATTCATGTGTTCAAATTATTTCTCATACATATGAATTAAATGAAATATTAGATAAGGAAATAATAATAAAGAAAATTAAAAATATTTATGATTCTGCTCTATTAATAGAATGGAATAACTTAAGAAAAATGTTATGGGAAAATAATTGCGTAATTGCACCTAATAAATTTATTAAAACAATTCAAAAAATTGCAGAAAAAAAACAAATAGATATTTTTACAGGATATTCCCAGAACGATGTAGCAGAATTTCTATTATTTTTAATTGATTGTTTTCACAATTCTTTGTCTAGAGAGATTAAGATGAATATTTCAGGTAATCCTGAAAATGAAACAGATCAACTAGCTATCAAATGTTTCAATATGATAAAAAATATGTACACAAAAGAATATTCTGAAATCTGGAATATTTTCTATGCTGTTCATGTTTCTGAAATAATTTCACTTGAAACTGGCGAAAAAATACAACAAACACCTGAGCCATATTTTATGATTGATTTACCAATTCCGCAAAATAATAAAAACCCTACACTAATAGATTGTTTAAATTTATATATTGAAGGGGAAGAACTGACTGGTGAAAATGCATGGTTTAACGATGTAACAAAAGAAAAAATAAATATTAAAAAGAAAATTTGTTTTTGGTCATTTCCAAATATTTTAGTAATTGATTTCAAAAGATTCAATTCAAGAAATCAAAAAAATCAAATATTAATAGATTTTCCACTAGATAATCTAGATTTATCAAATTATGTAATAGGTTATAAAAAAACCTCCTATGTTTATGAGTTGTATGGTATTTGTAATCATTCCGGTTCAGCGTTTGGAGGTCATTATACTAGCTATGTAAAAAATGCAAATGGTAAATGGTATCAATTCAATGATACCAATGTAATAGAAGTTTCATCAACAGAATCAATCATTTCGCCAAAAGCATATGTTCTTTTTTATAGAAAAAAATAAATACAACTATTTTTAATACTATGTACTATATATTATTATTAATATATATTATATATGGAAGTAAATACAACAACAACAGCAGATCCATTAAATATGTATAATTATGTTAATAACTTTGTTTTGAATCCAGTTGTTTTTATTATTATCATTTTGATAATCATAGGTTATTTAGTTATATTTTCATCTTTAGGAAATAATAATGAACAAATAATTTCGGAACCCATTAATAACGGTTATTTCTATTATGGTCAAAGTTTTTTAGGTATTTTAGTAATTATTATATTAATTATTCTAATCTTAATTAATGGATTTCAATATTTTTTTAATATTGATGCTACAGCTTATTTGAAAAATTTATTTACAAATAAACCAGAAATTGATATTATAGTTAATCAAAAATCAAAAAAAACAGGTGATCAGGAGCACGACGATGATAATGAACATGATAAAAAAACACAAATAGGTACATCTATTCCTGAAATCATTTTTAAAAGACAAGTTTTTAATATACCAGGTAATAACTACAGTTATAATGATGCAAAAGCAATTTGTAATGCGTATGGTGCAGAATTAGCAAATTATCAACAGGTTGAATCAGCTTATAAAAATGGCGCTGAATGGTGTAATTATGGTTGGTCAGATGGACAAATGGCTTTATTTCCAACGCAACAACAAACTTTTCAAAATTTACAAAATATTAAGGGTCATGAACATGACTGCGGGCGTCCTGGTATAAACGGTGGTTATATCGCAAATCCAGAAATTAAATTCGGTGTTAATTGTTATGGAAACAAACCAAAAATAACACATGATGAAGAGGAGCTGATGAAAACTTCGTCACCCTATCCAAAGACCATGCAGGAAATTGAATTTCAGAGAAAAGTAGATCATTGGAAAAATAAAATAAGCGAAATACTAATATCTCCTTTCAATTATAATTTGTGGGGTGAAGTATAATAATATCAAATTACTTATTATCAATAAATAGAATAGTAATTTGTATAATTTGATCTAATAAAAATATCATATTGAAAAATATAAAAATATACATTGAATATCGTATAAATAAGCAAAGAGTAGAACTAATATTTGTAATTACAATATCATGATTTCTAATTACAATATCATGATTGTTAACTAGTTTATCATTTGTTTCATTTTTACTCATTTTGCATAAACAAATTGGGCACCTTTTATTTTGTATATACCAAATATCTAAACAATAATGATGAATCCATCCATTGCATAAACAATCTTTGCTGTAAAACATATTTTGAATTTTAATGCAAATGAAGTCATTTTTATCATTTATTTCCAAACATATTAAACATTCGTGATCTTCGCTATATTTAGTATTTTCAGTATTTTCAGTATTTTCATTGTCTTCAATATCTTGAACAGTGTCAATTATAGAACATTCATCTAAAGGCTCTACCTTATCAAAATAATGATTACACGTTGGAAAATACATCATTGTATTTGATTTTTATATAATTTGTATAAATTAAATAAAAAATATATACAAATTTACTGCGATTCGTTTTATCACAAAAACGCGATTGTATTTTTCATTTCCTAGTTTTAATTGATTTTTTTGTAACATTTTTTTTTGTTTTAATAGAGTGTTTAAAATTCTTTTTTGAAGTTTTCTTACTAGAACTATGTTGTTTTATTTCAGTTGTATCAACTTTTACTAAATTTAATAATTTATCATGTAGATCTTGTTCCATGATATCATCATTGTCATTATTTTTATTACTACTATTATAAACGACATTAGTTCCACCTTCATAAACGATACCGTTTTTATAATTGTAAGAAAGACTCCAATTTGGTATTACTAGATTATTAAATAGGTCTGATACTTTCTCTCCTCCTATTTGCAATTGATTTGTATTTACATTATTATTATTCAATGTCATAATTGGTGATAGACCATTCTTTAGCATGATAGAATTAACACTAAAACCACCACTATGAATTTCACCATCATTGTTATAAATCAATTCATCAGGTCCAATATAGCTATTATTGTTCATTTATTATAATAAAATAATCTAATATTAATTAATTATTATAATATCGCTTTATTTCGGGAAGAATTTTTTGTTCTCTATTATTTTTAATATAATTTACGATAGTATTTACTTGTTCCGTATTTTTAATAATTTCTCCTAAAGTTTTTTCAATATACTTAAAAGTTAATGGAGCCGTAATTTTTGTATTTACAAATTTTAATCTACTATCAGTAGTTTTAATTATAGAATTCATTAAATTATTATTTAAAGCATGTTGAGATAGTTTTTGTTCAACATTTTCTCTCTTACTGCGCAGTTCTTTAATCTTTTCATTATAACTTTTTATTTGATTATCTAATAATAACCATTGCTGTATTGTTTGTTCAAAATTCATTTTTAAAATAATAATATAAATTAATTACTATGAAAAATATACAAAAACAAAATATTTTCAATTTAGTTTCAAATACTAAAACATCTATTAGTAATAATAAAAAATTTATACATACAAATGATTTAAACAATATAAATATTATATGTAAAAATGTTGGTTTATTTGCAAATGCGAGAGATGAAAAACATATCAGAGAATGGGCAGCACATCATTTATTAATTGGATTTGATAAAATTATTATTTTTGATCATAAATCAAAAACTCCTTTAAAAAAAGTTTTTGAGAATTTTGATAAACGTGTTAAAATAATGAATGTCTCATATTTAGATAATGCAGTTAAAACTACGCTTATGGATAAAGCAATTGTTATTGCTAATTATCTAAAAATGGATTGGATGATTTATTTAGATGCTGATGAATTCATTATATTAAACAAATACAAAGATATCAAACATTTTTTGTCGGTTTATAATCATGCTGACTCTTTAGGTGTTAACTGGTTATTCTTCGGTTCAAATTATCTCAAGAATGATCCAGATGATTTAATAATTGAAAATTATACTCGTTCAGATTTATTTTTAAATGACCATTTAAAAACTTTTGTACGTCCATCAAAAATAATAAGACCAGGAAACCCCCATTTTTATTATATTAAAGATCCTAATAGATATTTTGGAATCAATAATATGAATCTAAAAAATACATATCATAGTAATGATTATCATATTGAATTTTATAAAGCGCCTATCTATATAGCTCATTATTTTAACCAATCAGAGGAAACTTTTACCAAAAGAAAAATCACTTTACCAAGGGATGATAATGGAGAGCATAGACAAATGAATATTACAGAAATACACAATCAATTTAATTCAACTGAAAATAATTATCCAAAAAATAAGTATGCTGTTGTGATTAAAGAATTTCTAAAAAAATATGGGTATGATTATTAATTTTTATTACATTATGATGTCTTATTGTTATGATAATATTACAAATCTTATTTTTGTAATATTATTTATTTGAATTGGTATTTATTTGTATTGGTATTTATTTGTATTGGTATTTATTTGTATCTACGACGACTCTTTGAACTTTGTGTTCTATTTCTTCTAAAACTTTGTTGCATGCCTAAAAGTCCAAAAGGAACAATTGCTTGGTTTATAACTTGTCCTAAAAACCCTCCTCGTCTCTTTTTTGTATGACGACCACCTCTTTTTCGTCTATGTCTGGAACCAGCGCTTTGTATTAAAGATAAACTACTTGCGTTTGGTGTACCAATCATATTAGCATTTTGACCTTGAGCGCCAATACTTGTATTTCCAGGGACGGAAGCATAGGCTCCACTTTGTGAAAATACCCTGTCATATTGACTATTTTCGGTTCCATTTACATAACTGCTATATGAACTTGCAGAACTATATGGAGAAGGACCATTTCCTCCCATCATTTTATGTCTACGTCTACGTCCACCTTGTAATGGTGCACTGTAAGGTAAATTAGGGTTACCTGGCTGTGTTTCACTAACATATGGAGCTTGACCTCCTCTTTTATATCTTCTGTGAGCAGTTTTTCGTGGCATTTTTATATATTAACGAATGAAAATAAATTATTCAATTACTATATTTACCTTTTAAAAAAAGGTAAAACCAAAATGTATGATATTATTTACCTTTTTAAAAAGGTAAAACCAAAATATGAAAGTTTTGGCTCCACCTTTTCTAAAGGTGGATCTAAAGGTGGATTTAGTTCCTAAACATGTTTTTATTTCGTAAAATATAAATTAATATTAACAATATTGCTAAAATCATAACAAAAATCATGAATACCAATGTGACAGTAATATAAATATACGGATTTATTTCATATAAAATAAAATCTATAACTGGTTTCAACATTAATTTAAATTCATTCTTAACATCATCTCTTTTTAAAATATCTAAACATTGCTGAACAATTGTTTCTTTCATTAAGAAATTTAATAAGTTCTATATTAATTATTAATAAATTTTAAATAAATATTTTGCGTGTTATTAATATTAAAAAAATATAACAATGAAATAATAATGGATAATATTATTGACCCAAATAACAATTTTGATTTTTCTAAGTTATCTTTAGCGCATCCTGTAGGTATTCAAGGTGGTGCATATTTTACTAAAATATTATATAATAATAAACCATTATATATCCAAACAAGTAAAAGTTTAACTAGACAAGGTTTTATAAAATCTGGTAAAAAATATTATTGCGATCTAATGTTTGATAACAATTCTGAAACTCTTATCCATTGGTTTGAAAATTTAGAAGAAACTTGTCAAAAATTAATTTTTGATAAAAGTGAAACATGGTTTCAAAATTCTTTAGACAAAAATGATGTTGAGAGTGCTTTTAGTTCTGTTATACGTATTTATAAATCAGGTAAATATTATTTAGTAAGAACCAATATTAAAATTGGAACAAATAATGAACCTTCTATTAAAATTTACAATGAAAATGAAGTTCCACTTTCTATAGATGATGTAAAAGAAGACACTAATATTATTTCTATTCTAGAAATTCAAGGTATAAAATTTACGTCAAGAAATTTTCAAATTGACATTGAATTACGTCAGGCAATGGTTCTAGATAATGAACCATTATTTGATAATTGTTTGATTAAAACATCTAATTCAAATAAATCAACTTCAAAAAATACAAATATAAAACAGACTGATTCTTTAATCAAAGATAGTAATGAATATTTAGAAAAACCCCATTTATTAAATGAACCAAAAAGCGACATTATTAGCGATAATAAAACTAGTAATATTGATTTAGGTTTAGAATTAGAAATGGATTTAGGAAAAGAGATAGATACGAATAATGCTGATTTAGAAGAAAATGAAAATAATTATGCAACTGAAGATGTAACTGAAAATGAAAATGATAACGCAGATGAGATTAAATTTGACATTCAAGAATTATCTACAAAAGAACTAGAAGACAAAACAGAATTGAGAGAGATAGATTTGGACATTATCTCTTTAGAAAATGATTTAGGAAATATTGATAAACCAATTACATTAAAAAAACCAAATGAGGTTTATTATGAACTTTATAAACAAGCAAAAGAAAAAGCAAAAATAGCTAAAAAAAATGCTATTATCGCATATTTAGAAGCAAAAAACATTAAAAACACATATTTAATTGATAATTTAGACGAAAGTGAAAGTGATATAGATGCTGAAATAGATGAAGTATCTGAAAGTGAACTAGAAGGATTATAGTTTTATAGTTTTGAAGAATTTAAACTTACGTCTTTAGGAGCGGATCTAATTCTTAAAGTATTCTCCATTTACAGATTTATAACTGTCAATAGAATGTGATTATAAATCTTCAAGGGTCTAAAATTTAGGAGGATAATAATAGTTTTTGTTTTAAATTAATGTTTAGAATTAAATTAATATGTGTATTCTAAAAATTATTTTATCATTAATTTTATATAATGAGCATATCTTTAAAAAAGCTATGGAACGATTATGGTATTGGTGCAATCCTAGTTCTATTAATTCTTGCATATGTAGTTAGTTTATTCGCTAATTATTTGTCATCCAAAGGAATGTATGGTTATGAATCAAATGCTACTATGCCACAACAATACAAAAACACTCAGCCCCAAAATTACAACGGAAATGGCGGAAACGTTGTACCTTCTGAACCTTTAGGTCAAAATGAAGTATTCTCTTCTGCAAATGGTGTACAAACAAGCATGCCTGGTATGCCTTCATCTTGCTCACAACCAAACATTCAAAACCCTGCAGAACTTCTTCCAAAGGATACCAACAGTCAATGGGCTCAATTAAATCCATCTGGCAAAGGTGAATTAGCAAATGTCAATTTACTAAAAGCCGGTTACCATATTGGTATTGATACCGTTGGCCAAACTTTAAGAAATGCTAATCTTCAAATCCGTTCAGAACCACCTAATCCTCAACTTTACGTTGGACCATGGAATCAAAGTACTATTGAACCCGATTTCATGAGACCACCTCTTGAAGTAGGGTCCGGACCACAATAAATTAATCGCATTTTTATACTCTAACCGATAAACAATACACAAAAATACAAAAACTATTTTTATGTATTTATTAAAACATATTAAACACTTATAGTGTTATCATATAAGATAATAAATGTTATATTTATTTAGACTATTCTCTTTGTCAATGATGTTTTTATTTGCTAATTCACTAGTAACTAAAACTAAATTTTGTGTTAATTGTAAACATTTTATACCACACGAACATAATAATGAATTTGGTAAATGCGCTTTTTTTGTATATGAAAATTCTAAATTTTTAGTTGATGGAATAGTTCGTGATAATGAATACTATACTTGTTCTACTGCAAGAAGTTGCAATAATTTATGTGGTAAAGAAGGGACAAAATATAGAAAAAAGTACACGAAACAAGTTGTGAAAGAAGCATTACAAAAAAAAAATAAAAAAATTGATTAAATTATATTATTTATATTGAAATACAATTTAATTGGAGTATATTTCAATAACAATGGGAAGTTTTATTTCAGCACATAATATGTTTAGTGGTAATAATGAATCAAATAAACATAGAACATGTTATTGTTGTTCAAAAAAAATTGATGACAAAACTTTTATTATTTGCGTGAGGTGTAAAATAGCATTACATAATAATTGTGAGGCGTCTTATGGACATAAATATTACACAGTATGCCCTCGTTGTGATAGAGGTGGAAGTTTAGGCACGATGTATGCAAATACATAATGACATGATTTAACCATAAAGTTAATTATACAAACTTATTTAAAAAATTAATATTATATAAAATAACATAATGAAACAAAATGAAGGAAATAACATTGAAAACAAAAAATTTAAAAAGAAAATAAAAGATAAAAATACAATCAATACCAATCATAAATATCTACAATACACCAATTTATTACTCGTCCTATCCATTTTTTATTTTTTATACAGTAAACCAAACCTAAAAGAAAAACATAAGATAGAGTATTTATTAACCACATTACTTACAATAACAATCATTTTCTCTCAACTTTTTTGGAATAATCCAATAAAACACTCCAAAATTCACAAAATAGATGCTATTATTGCAAAAATAGTAATATTCTCATTTATTCTGTATACAATTATTTACAAGTTCAAAATCAGTTATTTACTTGTTTTAATTGCGATCGCTATATCTTTTTATTTTAGTAATTATTTTTCAAACCAAGAATGGTGTTCAAACCAACATTTATTTTGTCATGGTTGTCTCCATATATTTTGTTTTATTGCCACATTTTATGCTTTCACTCCAATTAATCCATTTTTGTTATAAACTCTGTTAAAGATTGCTTTTTTTAAAATAATTCCACACCAATACAAGTTTAAAATAAACAAACCATAGATACCAACATATATTTCACAAAACTCAAATTTATTTTTAGAATAATAATAAAATATTTTATGAATATTATTATCCAATACTAAATAATATGTGTAATTGTAAATGCGATAATAAATGAAGCTTGAAACAAATAATAAATTATTTATATTTTTTGCAATAACCACATTACCTAGAATTTCTAATAAATTATTTGTTGTTAAAAATATAGTAGATATTTCTGTACTGAGTATTACAGACACTATTTCATTTCTATTTTCAATATCATTGTGATTATTCATATAATGAAGCATACACAATACCAAAAAATGATGTAGCATCATATCCTTTCTCTTTACAAAATAAAAATCAATCAAACACATAAATCCAACAATATTAGAACAAGGAACAACATAAAAATTTTTCATAACGCAAAAACAAGATACACTTGAAATACTTAAGTACATAAACTGTAATAGAATTTTTTTTTGGATTTCACTCATTAGTAAACATTATTACATTTATTTCTTTATTATTTTTTAATTTAGATTTTGTATGGATTACATTAAATACCCTAAAAAGGTAATAATAAACAAATTATAAAAATAATCAAGGAAACCGTCGTCTCTTTTACAGAAGTCAATATTTGTTTTTCAGTGAATACATTGTTATTTTGTAGTAATGCAAATAAATTTTTAAAAAAATGTATGTTTGCTAGTATAAAACCAATAAATAATTTGTAATAGTGACTCCTGTAGAATATAATACTATAATACAATAAATTTCCAGTAAAAAGAATCATTAAAAGATTGTATGTTTTTTTTATCCCAAAATAATTAGGGATTGTAACTATATTATTTTCTCTATCGCCATGCATGTCTTTAACATCAAGTAATAATTCAATATAGATTGAAGATAAAAACAAAAATCTAGATAAAATGTCAATTAAATTAACATGCGAACTATAATACGGAGTATAATTATATAAAGATATACTTTTTGAGGTTAATACTAGCGTTGAAGATACAACGGAAGCACAAGTAATATTTTTTATAAATAAAATTTTTTTCAAATAAGGTGTATATAGGAATAACATTAAATTAATAGCATAAATAAATTTATAAAATTGTTTCTCATTAAAAAAACATGTGCTTAGTAAACCAATGACAATATTTGTAGAAATATATAAACATTGTGCTTCTTTAATAGTTATTTCTTTATTTACCAAGGGTCTATTATTGTTATTAATTAAATCTATTTTAAGGTCAAATAGATCATTAATAACCATTGAATTCATCATAGTCAGTTGAGTTATTAAAGAAAACGCCCAAAATTGTTTATTTAAAAATAATTTATAATTTGGAATAGTTAACCAACCAGCCAAAATATTTAATAAAAATGTTGGTAATATATTGCTAGTTCGTAATAATTTACTATAAGATTTTATTTTATTTTGTTTAATTATTTTAGAATTATTATCATTTAATAAAGTTTTAATTTTATTATTGCCTTTAATTTCTATTGATTTCAACACATAACATTTACTATTCTTTATCTTACAAATTAAAAATATAAATATTAATGTAGCACATTTAAACCAACATTTCATTTTATCATTATCTATAATAAAAATAATTTAATTTTAAATAATTATTTTTATTATAATTATTATATAATAACATATGGATAAATATAGCATTTTTTTTTATATATTTTTAGGATTTGTATTACTATTATGTTTACGAATATATTATGACTCTGATGCATTTAATTTAAAATGTATTATTGCATCAAAAGATGGTAATAGATATTGTGTAAGAGAAAGAGAAAAACTAGAACTAGCTGCTGATTTATTAGCCAGTGTCACACAAAAATGCAAAGAAATGGTTAAATATATGAAAGACAAACACCCTGATGATCCTCGCGTAGTAAGATTAGTAGAAGGTTTTAATCCAAAGAAAATTAGTGAAACCTTACCAACGAGTGAATTAACTGCTTACAGTGAAAACAAAGGTGAAAAAATTGCGTTTTGTTTAAATACCACAAAGGACGGTAATAAATTAATAGACGTAAATACATTAACATTTGTTGCCCTTCATGAGTTATCTCATATCATGACTGAATCCATTGGACACAAACAAGATTTTTGGCAAAACTTTAAATTTTTGCTTACTAATGCAAAAGAGGCAAATATATATCAACCAGTAGATTATAAAAATAATCCGCAACAATATTGCGGAATGACTATTAATGATAATCCATATTATGATTTAGTATAATTTTCAAGACCTTTTCTCATTTAAAACGCTCAATTATTTTATAATAAAATTGAAAATACTTTAAAATCATTTTCAATAAGTAAATAAGATAATGGAAACAGAAATTATATTTAAAAATGCAGGCGGACCTTGGTCACAAGAAGAAGATGCACAATTAAATAAATTATATAATGAAGATATGCTGGATATAATAGAAATATCAAAAATACATAATAGAGCACCAGGTGGAATAACTAGTAGATTAGTTAAGAAGAATTATATTGTTAATAGACAATCAGCAAGAGGATATATAGATTATAAAAATAGCGATTTATACAAAGAAATAGTATCTAATAATAAAGATAAAAAGAAAACTGAAATAGGAGATGATAAACCAGAAAAAAAAAATCAACCCACACAAATAGATAATATATTGATTAGTATTAATAAAAGCGATTATACAGAATTACAAAATGATGTAAAAGAAATGAAAAATGAAATAAAAGATTTAAAAAATACAATAAAAGAATTAGTTGAAATGATGAAAGCAGTTTATGATTTTGAAGATGCATAAAATGGCCAGTATAAATGAGAAAAGGTGTAATAAATTTTTGTTAAACTATATAAATATATAGTTATAATCAAATATATGTTAAAAAAACATATAGTATTATTTGAAAGTAAACACTATGGA
>Ga0114975_10000879_pt1 | contig 21953 bp, 16 predicted proteins | sample S_130626_EF_Meta_FD_87031 | JGI IMG/M metagenome (GOLD analysis project Ga0114975, IMG submission 87031) | Freshwater microbial communities from Lake Simoncouche, Canada to study carbon cycling - S_130626_EF_MetaG | ecosystem: Environmental > Aquatic > Freshwater > Lake | place: Lake...
CTTCTGCTTCGGCGATGTTATTTGCTTGCTGTTCCTGATTGTATAAACGAAGAATATCCATAACGGGATCTCCTTGCTGTACAGGTGCGGGTGGTGCGGGTTGCGGTTGCCCGCCAGGTTGCCCGCCAGGTTGCCCACCAGGTTGCCCGCCAGGTTGCCCACCAGGTTGCTGTGGGGGCACTATGGGGACATTAGGAGGAGGGGCGAGAGGTTGAACTGGTGCACCCCGTGCGATGATATCCTCAACATCATTCTTTTTGGCATAGGACTCAACATCTACTCCCTTAATAGGACGCAACTCCTGTATGTTTAGAAACTCCGCCATCACCATCAGTAGAGAGTATGTCTGAATACTCTGGGTCTCAAACACCTGGTGAGTGGCATTATCCGCCCGATTGCCTGGACGCTGTGCTGGAAGCGAACCCATAAACTCGGGAAATCCACTAGCAGTTTTGGTTAGATTTTGTGCTAGAGGTGTTAGGTAGGACGAATAGGCAACCTCTCGGACACGGTCGTTTGAAAATATATCGGGCATATACAATTTGATAAACGCCATCATTTCATTAAAGGTGGAGAGCAGTTCCGACTTGCCGAAAAGGGCATTAATGAATTGTGCGATCTGGGATTGTCTCATCTGCTCCAGCGTCTGCACTGAACCCACGACGAGTTCTATTTGTTGCGACGCCTCCTGTTTGATTTGAAGCAGTTGGTTTAATTTAAGGACATACACCTGAAGTTTAAATGTTGATCCGACATCTTTAGCGGAAGGCGGTGCTTGGGTGTCGCCGTACATGGCAACCTGTCGCTTCTCGTTCTCAAACACTTTCGCCTGCTGGTTGCGGTTGTAGTTGCGGACATCGTTCATCTCCCGCTCTCTAACCATATCGGGGACTTTCTTCGCAGTCAAACCGAGAAGTTTTTTAAGGCGATCCTTCTGTTTCGTTGGCATTAAATCGTAGATTATGAATTATACAGAGATAAAAATAATTCATAATATCGCTAAACTATCGTCGGGTCCCGAAGCAGACTCCCTATTTTTGTTTATGATAAGTAGCACCCGCACGGGATAGTGCCTCCTTATATGAGCACCCGTGTTGCTTGGCATATGCTTTCACATGTGCGATCCAACCGCCAGCGGGAGCGGAGCGTTTAGCACCGCCGACAGGTCGGTCAGTATCCTGACCAAACCCAGAGAGAGAACAACCCTTCATCTGGGGTTTAAGAAGAAGATGGTGAGGAGGGTCCCTGACTTTAGGTCTGCCGAACGCCTGCATCGGGCGAGACCCGCCGACACCGCCGTTCGCCTTGCCTGCGGTGTTCCCCATCTGTCCGTAGGAGAACTGTCCCGCAGTGCTGGAGTTGTCGTAGTCGTTAATACCGCCTCCAGACAATCCACCCCCACTTTCCCCAGCACCAAGAAAAGGGAGAAGTTTGCTGGCGAGTTGTGCCGTGCCTGTGAATCCCTTAACGAAACCGTCGCCGAAGTCGCTCCAGAAGTCGCCTCCAGATAACCCGAGACCACGCATCAACGCCCCGCCAGATGCTCCACGACCCCGCATTTGTTTAGCGAGTTCCTGATGCAGTTTAGCGTCGGCAAGTGCCTTAAGGAACAACATCTTCTTCTCTGCCTTGCTGACCTTGCTGGGGTGACGACCGCCGAGAAACGCCATAGCGAGAGGTTCGCTGACGCCTTCCTCTTCCGAACCATAGTCGGCACCGCCAGACATTCCGAGACCGAACATAGATGCGATTTGACCGAGATCGGGGTCAGCACCTCCCGACATTCCCTTTCCTTTCTTTCCAAACTTGTCGTAGAGTTTCATTCCTGTTTCAACGTGAGGAGCGAGAGCAGACACAGTATCTCCGACCTTTGAAATACCAGATAGGAGATCATCAAAGAAACCCTGACCCTCTAATCCGAGCAATTCGGGCATATCGTATTGCCCTGCACCCCGACCCTTGAGTTCGGCGATTTTCATAGCGAGGCGTTCATTCTCCCGAGACTGCTTGCCCTGCTTCTTCCTGCCTTCACCGCTGAAAATGTCGCCCATAGCATCCGCCATATTCATATCCTGTTCGTGGGTCATACCGCCAGAGTATCCACTACCGAGACCAGCACCGCTCACCCGTGCCTTCATTTTGCGGACGAGGGCGATGAACTCCCTTGCCTTTTTAGAACCCTTCTTTACATTTTTACCCAGACCAAGTAGGGGCAGGAATGGGGCAACGCTCTGTGCGATGTTTCCGAGATCAGAGAAGAAGTCTCCACCCCTAAAGGTGAGATTGTCCGCCTTCCTGCCGAGACCGAGCAGAGGGAGAAAAGGGGCGACGCTCTGGGCGATATTACCTAAATCGCTAAAGAAGTCTCCACCAGACATACCGTTCCCGATAAATCCGTCCTTCGCCTGTTCTGCCTGAATCTGGTGAGGATTAGCAGAGAAGTTGTCGCCCTTCATCCTGAAGTCGCTACCGACGACATTCAAACCAGGCATTTTGTAGTTCTGGGCACGGGCACGGGCACTCGCCCCACCGACTGCATGGACGATAGAATGGGGTTGCTGAATACCTGGAATGTAAGGAGAACCAGATGGGTTAATCATATCGGCAAGTTCAGCACCACGACGGACACCGCCGTACATGTCGCCCCCCGACAGACCATACCCCTTACGCTTGCCTGAAAATGCGTCGGCGATATCGGAACCAGTTTTAACAATCTTGCCTAACTTATCTGCCTTGTCGGCAACCCAGTCCAGAGCGTCATCAAAGTCTTCCTTCAACCCTTCGCCCTCCATTGTGGCGACGCCCTTACCGAATACGCTTACATCCATATCCTTAAGATCGTCGTCGGAGATCTTGCGACGGGGTTTGCGTCTTCCGCCGTTAAGTGCTACATCTTCCGTCGCCTCATGTTTGTCGTTGGCGATTTGAGCGTAGTCGTAAAGTCGTTGCTGACGAGCAAGACTGCGATTATAATCGTTGTCGTAGGTAGTCATTCGTTTATAATATACACTAATAAAATAAATTATAAACATATTCGCTAAATAATCAGCGGGTCATTTACTGAAGATGCTTCTTCATTCTAGCACCCCCCGACAATCCACCGCCAGAGGTGCCACCGCCTGAAGTGCCACCGCCTGAAGTGCCACCGCCTGAAGTGCCACCACCAGAGGTGCCACCACCAGAGTAACCCATACCCATCTTGTCAGGCAGACCAACGAGAGACTTGTAACTGTCCTCCATAGCACCACCGACGAGACGCTTGACATCGCTGGACTTGTATCCAGGCATAGATGAGGCAGACAGCACATCGGAACGAGACAGGATTGCGGTGTATGTCTGACTGGTTCCACGTTCAAGAACAAATACACCTGTGTTCATCGTGATCAGAACCAACTCCAAATTGTCAGTGTAGGTAATCTGGGAGTAGTTTTCAATTTCTATCTCAAACTGCAACTGAAATTGACCGATGGATCCAGGAGCAAAGACATCGTCTAACTCCACGTGCTTACCCATAGACAGGGCAAGAACAGAACCGCAGGTTGGCACTTCGGTCAGACCAGGTGCTCCTGCCTGCGTTGAGGGTGAACCCTTGACGGCAAGACCGCTAAACTCCGCCCAAGTCTGGTTGGAACCGCTCTCAACGGACATACGCCACAAATCCCAACGAGTGGCGGAAGTGAGGAGACCTGCCTTGTTGTTGAAGTTGATACGGATACGCTTGATAGGGAAGAAGCAGTCAGCGTCCTTCGGGGTCTGGGAAGCGAGACGCTTGCGAGCGAAGATGATGAGTTTGTCGGGGATCTGATTGAGAGAGATGGAGTTAGAATTGACGGTATTAACGCCTGACTGGGATGGCACGAGAGAAAACGAAGCGTTGTCGGAGACGATGGTCGCAGGGTTGATAGTGCCTGCGATCTGGGTCAAATAACGAGGATACTCGGCGTAGGGCACGACGTTGCGGGCAGGGACGAGGTCGCTGGGTTGGCGGGTGTAATACTGAATAAGGAGTTGGGTGTCGCTAAAGGCGGTTGGGGAGAGGGCGACAGTGACGGCACCAGTGGCACCAGCAGAGGCAGTGCGGAACAGACGGTTCGCCTCGCCGATGTTGAAGACGAGATTGAGAACCTGGATACCGTAGAAACCCTGATTGTTGCTCTGGGGATCGCACCAGATAAGGGGTGACAACATAAGGGGTTCAATCGTCTCAAATGTGATAGTGACGTTCTTGGCACCGTTGCCAGGAGAGTTGCCAGCGATAGAAAGAATACGGAAGGCACCACGACCCTGATATGCCTCATCCATAGCAACATCGTTCCAAGCACCGTTGGGGTTGTTGTTGGCACCGATGGCGTCGCTGTAGTTCCAGTAGGAGTCGTAGGCGGTCGGGGTGGAGGTATTGTAGCGGAACATTTCACGAGAGTCGCCGAACCTCTGGAGGGCGAACATGACATCACGCTGGTTCTGTGTGACGGTGTTGTTGTTCACGGTCATCTGGATCGTGTTGCAGAGGGACTGGAAGGGGAAGGGTCCGAGAGCGGAGTCGGTTCCGAGATTCACCAATCGTGCGTCGTTACCTCCGTCTACAGTTCCTGAAACAACGAAGGAGACTTTCGTCTTAATCATAATACGACGAGACAGAACTGTCGCCTCCGAAGGTGTCTGAATGTTGAAGGTAATGCTAGAGTTGGAGAACGAGATGGCGTTGTTCACGGAAGGGGTGATGTTCTGGGCACCCTTGACAACGGCGTACTTGACAGAGTCGGTCGTGGCGAGGACATCGTCCAGAACCTTGACTTTAGAGAAATCGGAAGATGACATTTTGCGGTTTATAATATACCATAATAAAAAAAAATATGGGATATTATCCTAAATCACCAACGAACTGTTCGCCTTAATTAGACATAAAAGGCACGATGTTGTTGTATGCCTTCTTTCTAAAGAGAACCTTCAAAGTTGCCCCGCAACCGTTCTGCAGATAAAAATCGTGGAGTTGTCCGAATATATCCTTCCAAACAACGGCGATCTGGATGGAGGTTAGTGGTGCGTTGGATTGAAGATCCAACAAACGGTATTCGGCGGTGGGTTCATAAATAACATTCGGGAGATACTCGTCGCCCTTTGTGAGATTTACTTCTAAATCCGTGACAGTATTAATTATGTTATTGTTGTCTTGTTGTTCCAACCCCCCGTTGTTTCCGCTAAAGATCTTGGGGACGCCGAGCAACGACGGGAGAACAGGGAGCAACGAAGTAGTGAAAATAATGCTTGTGATCGGACACATGGTCGGACCAGTGCTAAACTGTTGTCCCATAGCGAAGGCATCAAAAGGTGGTTCAGTTATTCCACCAATTGCGGTCCCCTTCGCTACGGTGTTGTTACGTCGGTCATACACACGAAGCAAAAAAGACTCGGGGGGAGCGTATCCCTGAAAGGCGTATTCAAAACTGCTAAATAAGATATGAAGGGGATTGTTGAACCAGATGTTCGCCTTTGCGGGAGAGATGGCGGTAGTATAGGGGTTCCAATATGCACCCTGATTGAAAAGGTTGATGGAGGCATACAGAGTCGCCACGCCTGTTGCGTCGTTCCACGCTAAATAGGGAGGGTTGAGATCATCGCCAGCAATCGTTCCTGGTACTGCGGTATTAACGAGAGCAACGACATCTACCCACGCCTTCGCTAGAGCATCATTAATCATTTGGATCCAGTTGTTAATATTTTGAACCCAGTAGTAGTTAATAGTAGTATTTCTAATCGTTAGGGGTGTCGTAGGTGGTTTGAAGTCCTGACCTGGTATGTCGGCAGTTGTCGCCGAATTGTGCGGGATAAAAACCACATTGTAGGTGACGGTCACACCTGCTGACAGGACAGGGTTAGCAGACAACACATCCCTATATCCTAGCGTGACTTCATACACGGTCTGGTTGGGGAAGTCTGGATCGGCGGGCAATTGTTCTAAATCAATCTGTGGGATGAATACAGGCAGGGCACCTGCTGTGTCTAAACTAAACCGAACAATAGACATAAAATAGTCGTTGGGGTTGTCAAGCACCGTAGAAGAACGAACTTGAGTAAAGGTAAGGCGATTGGGTGGGACACCAGTGTCAGCGAGTGCCTGATTAGCGATTTCCAAATCATAGTAGATGTGCGTTGGTTCTGCAGAGGACATTATGCGATTTATGCTATATATTGAGATAATATATCTATCTAAATATACTTAATGATCCAAATCTATCGTTGTTTGATTATTAATGGGTGTAAAAATGTAGAATGATGGAGAATAATCTAACTATTCTACATTATTCTACATTATAACACGAATAATTTATAAATTATTAAGTTTTGTAATAATATAATTCATAAAGTAATAATCTACTACCTAATTGGTGGTAAATAATCTAATCTGCCCTGTAATAATCCATTTTCCCGCCATATTTTGCCGTTGGCGATGCGGATTTTTATCTCTCGGTATGTATAAAATGCCTAGACGTATCGGAGAAGAAGCAGTGTTCGCCAATATCAAAAAGGCACAACAGCAGAGGAGCGATTATTATCACCTGCACTCCGCTGTGTTAGAGGATATATATAACGCTATCAAACCATTTGGCGGTAGCGTTCATAAGGCGTATTTCAATTGTCCTTGTGGTAAGAAGGACATCATTATAGCGAAGATTAAGCAACACATCTGTACCAATAAACACCGTGCAGTTCTCCCCATTCCATTATTATCTCAATTCGTGGTGGACAACCCTAAACCCGCAGTTGATGTTCACCTTACCTGAAACCTTATCTTTGTAGAACCTGACTACCCTCAAGTCAGTATTATCCTGTAGCAACATCGCTACGATGAAGTCCCCGTTAGAACAATAATCGCACTTATTCTTGTAGCACCACAAATCAGATCGCCATCTCTCAACGATGTGCTTTCCGCCGTATGAACCTGTCGGGCGACGCCATGTAAGGCGTGGCGAGAATATCAACGGCAACTCCGTCATCAGGCGGGTTATGTTGTCGTAGTTAGACCTCTCGTTGTAGTGCGAGGATACATCAGTATCGTCCACATTCGCACACCCATACTGCGTGAGTAAGACATCGTGGTCTCGCTTCACCCTTTCAATCAATTCGCAAACTTCTGCCCATCCAACCATCGTATCGTGTTTAGTATTAGTATATATACTTATTGTAATAATATAAACTATCGCTTTAAACCTGTTTTAGTATATATATAATATATGTTGAGCGTCATATATTATAATAGTGGGTGGGGACTTACGGGGACTTACATTCATCGCTTACCCTTTCGGATCTCTGATGAAACGCCCTAAATGTTCGGCGGAGTTTTAAAGTGCCCTAAATACCAGATATGTACAATTGACGGGGTTTCCCGCCACGTTTCCACCGACAGTGAATGTCAGAGTATCAACGGTCGCAACACCTGCGACAGGGAACAGAAGGTTTCCAGGAGTGGCAGACCCACCGTTGGATGCGAGGCAAATGTCGGTTGCTAAAATACCTGGCAGAGCGACAGTGGCGACACCAGGATTGGCGAGGGTTGATGCGACCTCACCACATGCAATAAGAGAATAAGAACTCTGAAGGAGCGAGGGGAGGACGAGTTGTTTGCCTTGAAAAAGAGATGAGTAGGACATTTTGCGGTTTATAATATACGCCAACAAAATAATTTGGGCGTATTGTCCTAACTAATTATTTGATAAGGACAACATTCCCTAAACTATTAATTAACGAGTATCGGTTATTCGCTACATCTACTGCCAACTGAATATTAGAATATGCGTTCCCGAATGCGACCTTCGCATATTCCGTCGTCAATCTCGCACCTGCGTCGTATGCAACTATCGTCGCAGGAGACTCAACATATAAATTAACCGACTCTGCTTCGGAGTCTAAATCCACCTGTAGTAGTGTGGTAGGGGTACCTGGAGGTGGATTGGATAAAAATCCAGTATTACACACTACCGCTTGGTCTGTCGGTAGAGACAGATTAGGAACATAAAGGGGGCAATTATAGACGAGTAGATTATTCACATTCGCAAAACTCCATATTCCACCACTACACTTCCATAACTGGATATCTGGATTCGGTTGGACCGAGTATGCTTGAATACCAATGTTCGCCCACGCCGTTTGATCGTCCGAATAGTGTATTGGACCTATTAATGTTCCTGGTAGATTAGAACCATTATTATTAGGGGGTACAGGTTGTAGGGGGGCGAGTCCTGTAGAGGCGGGTAGGAACGGGTTATTCGGTTCTGGCACTCCTCCAGTAGATACTTTCACCCAAGAGCAGTTGTCTTTACTCGTGCTTGAGTTTAAATAATAATTGAAGCATAACCAGAACCCAGCACTTCCAACAGGATTATCAATCAGTTTTTCTACAACCCATCCCTGCACAATATAAGACTGAGGAGAATCGGGATTATTTGTTATTTGCCCCACCGTGCCTACAGGAACGGCGACACTAAATGCGGGTCCCGCTATAACATTCCACGCAAATCCCGTTATATAATTAGGGGTTGAATTAGCGACACCATTTATTATAGTCCCACCAACAAACGCACCCGTGATGTATAGGCAGTTTGTATCATCATTATAAAATAAACACCCGACAAATGAATTATATGGTCCAACAGTTGTATCCAATAAACCATCCCCCGCTACAGCACCGACGACAGAAAACGTGTCGGTTGCTTCGGTATAAAATACCAGTTTCCGACATGAGAGGGCAACGCCACCAAAGGTGTTTAAAAAATCGCCACCTATAACACAACTTCTCGGACTCGCTAAATAGTTCCCCTGTGCCTTGTCGGTTGTAGGACAAGCAATACCCGAAACCACATTCCCATCTAACCCGATGCACGATGCCGTTCCAGCACCACATATAGATAATACCCCTGTTACTTTATTGATTTTAAATATATCTTTACAGGTGACGACCGTTGATGTCGCTACGACTGTGAATTGTCCGAAAATGCCACCACAATAAATAAAATCCTCTGTTGCCCACATACAGTTTAATTGCTGACCCCCATACGATGTTCCTGTCGCTATTTGTGCTATTAGGGTGGACGTACTATTAGTCGTGAGCGGTAGTGGTGAATAACATAGAGCAGTGAGAGCACCTTCCGACTCACACGACCACCAGTATCCATCAAATGCTTTCACACCTTCACCACAATAGGATGCACTAGCATAACCTGGTTTCACCACAGTAGAAGGAACCATTTGTGGCATTAAGAATGTGTTCGCCGAAGGGTTGGAGTCAATCGCTGTCTGATTTTGTATAGTGATGATCTGATTCTGGGTAAATGCTGGATTAGTCGCAGAGAGCAATACAGGAGTCCCTAACACTAATTCGTTAGAACCTCCTGCCTGTGATATGGGGTAGTTAGGTGGGACTACTCCCAGAGGTAGAGTAATCGGGAAGAAGTTGCTTATCGCTAAAGTTGATCCGACACTCTTCCATATCATCCCATTCGTGTCTCCGTTTTCTGCCGTAAGAACGAATCCGTCCGTCGCCGTTAATGGGAGCAGTGCTCCTGTGCCTGCTCCTGTGCCTACTGGTATTTCGCCTTTGGTCGCAAAATTGATCGCAATATTGCTCGCACCACCCACACCTGCTGACTCTATAAGGGGGGCGGTTGCTGTGACTACTCCACTCCCTCCCGCATCTATCCAAGCAGGGACCCCCTGAGCAACACCTAATATTTGAGTTCCAGAAGTAGGTGTGTCTGTTAATGCTCCTGTTCTCGCTACACCTGTTCCGTAAGGTATTTGTCCCGCTGGTCCTGCTGTAAAATTAATACTGATCGTGCTTACATTCGCTACTTCCTCGTCATAAAGAGGTTCGTTTGTTGAAATAACGCCTGATCCTGCTACTGCTTTCCAAACAAGTCCCGTTGGGTTTGTAAGCAGGTCAGTATTATCACTCGTGAGGACATAATTGTTGTGTGCCGACGCTGGGACTGCGGTGATATTGTTGCCTGCTGTTGCCGAAAATAGTTGCTGGAAATCAAGTGCTAATGCGGTAGGGTTGTTCGCAATATACCTTAACCCAGTATCGGTTGTTGCATCATAAGAGAGAACACTTCCGTTTGCTGGTGGAACATCAGGGAAGGCAACTTCCGTTTGGTTTGCGAGTGCTGTAATGAGTTGTCCTTTATCAAGGTTAATACCGCCACCTTCAGGTATAAATTGGTCGGCGATCTTGCCTGTCGCTGGATCTATTAAATGTGAGTAAGACATGTTTAATATATCCTAATAAAATAAAATTGCGAGTATCTCGCTAAACTAACTGAAACCGCAAATCGGATTTCCAACTGGATAATAATAAGTTCCAGTTTCATCTGCTATGAATTGCTGTGCTTGATATTTTGTAGATAGGGATGCGTTTGTATAAGCAACACCATTTGTGCGAAAGTTCGCTGTAGGTAGTGCGAATGTTGCAGTTTGTGCTACATTATTATTTTGCCTCACATAAGGATTAGTTCCAGCAACAAACACCTCTGTTGATCCGTTAAACATTATGGCGGAAGGAACACCCGCACCAGCATCACCCAAGTTCGTCCAAGAATAAGCGGATACTGACTTATAAACTGTTCGGTTGTCGTCTGTAATTAAATCCCTCGCATAAGTGGATATATAATTTATTTTAGAACAAGCACCAGTTGTAAGTCCAGATGCGATCGTGGGGGTGTTTGGAGAGTTAAAATTAACATAACAATTATACTGATATGGTGTAGAGAATACACCAGCAACAAGTAGATTTCCAGTTATTCCAGAATATCCACAAGATAAAACTGGAGCATTAAATGCGTTGTATGCTTCTACATAATCCCAACTTATACTACCCGAATTAAAGAACGCCATATATTGGTAGTATTGAGGACTTGATACAACATCCACCGCAGAAAAACTACCACCAACCAGCACATAACCATAACCCCCATTATACGCCAAGCAATTTACTTCTGCGTTGGTTGATAATCTGTCACCCTCATTACCGATGGTTTGACTTCCAACTGGATTACCATAACCATCTATATTCAGTATATTATAACAAGGAGTTCCAGTTGGAGCAAAAGAATTAAATGACCCTCCAACATATAATTTATTTCCACCAAAAATGGTATTTACATATCCATTCACACCAAAATTAGATGTTCCATAATCCGCTATAGGTTCAAAATAGTAGTTCCCTACCCCACTATTCAGATTAATCCTTGATATTCCGTATTGTGCTTGTGCATTTACCCCATAACCATCAACAACAGTTGTGAAATCTCCACCAATCCACATAAATCCGCCGTAATTATAAAAACATTTGACTACACCTCCAGAAGAACCAGATGAAGTTCCGCTAATAGAAAGATTGTATTGTTGTATGCTGTTTAGATTTGATGAAAGGACATATATTTGATTTCCTACTGACAACCACACATAACCACTATTAACATCGTAATACATAGCATCATAACCACCTAAACTATTGGTTGTATCCGTCCAACTGTTGTCTGGATTAACACCACCATTCATAATTGTAAGACCTTGAAAAGGGACAGATGGGAGAGGGACTGATACTGACGCAGAATCTTGATTAGCAATATTAACAGATGGGTAGTAATCAACATTACTGGTTGGGAAAGTTCCTATCCCAGTTCGCAATACTGTCCTTGCCCCTACTCCTTGATTTGTGATAATACCTGCTCCGCCTAATCCGAGAAGTGATAAACCTGCTCCACCTTGAATGGTTGTAGCACCAGTAGAGGTAATATTAATTGTAGAGGTCACATTAGATGTTTGTATTAAAATGTTTGAAGATGACCCAGAATTAACGATTTGTGTTGCACCGTTACTAGTAGGATTTTCCAATAGGAGTAGGGCGGTAGATGTTCTTATCCTCTGTCCCCTTGTATCTAAATCTCTATACAATTCATTATAACCCGATAGACCATTTACTCGTAGGTATTCAACAGGGGTAGGGGAGTTTTGTGCGACTAGAAAACTTACACTACCATTCTCACTTCCAGCAGTAATATCTCGCTGATCTGTTTGTATACGGGCGTATTCTACGCTTGTAGCACTCGCATTCTTGGCGTGGAAAGATAAAGCACCAATCCCGTCGTTGACTGCGGGACTTGCGGAGTTCTTGTATAAATCTATATGAACTGCGTTCGCATTCGCATTTGTGTTCTCTATTTGATATGCTGGTTGAGTTGCTCCACCGATAGTGGATTGGGTTGTATGGACTTTACCAGCACCCGATATGACTTGGTTTAAATCGTTCGTTGCGAGAGGCGTTATTGTGATTGCTCCTGTGCTGGAAGTAATTGTTTGACCGCCTACATCAAGAGTAGATGTGAGAGGTGCTAATACACTCACTATTGGAGCGGAAGGATTAGTATTATCTACGCCGATATTTGAACCTGCGGTTATTGTAGTTGGAATGCCTTGCGGTCCTGTCGGTCCTGTTGCTCCTGTCGCTCCTGTCGCTCCTGTCGGTCCTGTCGCTCCTGTCGGTCCTTGTGGTCCTGTTGGTCCTGTTGCCCCTGTTGCTCCTTGTGCCCCTGTTGGTCCTGTCGGTCCTGCAGGTCCTGGAGGTCCGCCACCACCCGCATTCACCCATTCAACACCCAGTCCATTTGACGCCACACTATTCGCCTGTAAAATATATGAGTTTGTTCCTGCTGGGAGCGTGGCGGTACTTGTGCCGTCGCCTACCAAAATTGAACCCTTCGTTGTCGCACCCTGTATCCTTAAATCTTGCCCCGCCCCTCCTATCGTCAGTGATCCTCCTAAAAGAGGGTTATCCACTTTCGCCGTTTGAAGATTATTCACGCCGACGATGTCTTGGTTGCCTGCATCGTTGCCCGCAATCAGCACCTGTGCGAGAGATGCGGGTTGTGCGGGAAAGGGGTACGGATCAGGTAAGAAGGTGTTGTAGATCTTGCCATTACTGGCAATCATATTTGAATAAGACATGCTAGTTATATAGAATATAAGGATATTATATTTTATATGATTCCGCCCCATCTGCGAATTAAACACTTGTGATAGTTTCCCATGTTGCGACTGTCCTAACACATAGTTTGTGTAGCGTGAGGTCATACACGACCATTCCTTCAGTAGGAACAGCAATAGCGTTCTTTTGAACAGTCGTCATTCTGGGGGGCAGAAACGCCTTCGTGACTGAAGTACAGTCCAAAATAGCATTAGCGTTAGGGGTGACTGTCCCGCAACCTACACTACCTGCTGATGGCAGTAATGATATATCGCCCGTCGTCGTCGCAAACCCAATACCAGAAGAAGCGTTGCACTGAAGAACACTGCCAGCACAACTAATGTTAAGGGGACCACCGCTCGCATTCAGAGTCAAACCAGTGTTTCCCTGAAGAGTCATTAATCCTGCCGAAGTCGCATTTAAAGTGCTGGAGACGGCAGACAGAGCGACCGCCCCATTTTGTGCCGTAAGAGCGACAGAGTCTCCTAAAAGAGAAAGAGCACCCTGTGTCAAACTTCCAATCGTCAGCGACCCCAACGCCTCTGGATTATCCACTTTTACACACTGAAGGTTATTAACATTCACTATGTCTTGGTTGCCAGCGTTGTTGCCAGCAACCAGCACCTGTGCTAAAGAGGACGCCTGTGCAGGGTAGGGGTAGGGGTTCGGGAGGAACGTGTCGTAGATCTTATTATTGCTCGCAATAATGTTTGAATAGGACATTTTATTTTCAGGTTATAATATAATATAATATTAAAATATGTCTACATTTCCTCAATCCGACGATCCTAATTATCCGTCGTCCAGCGGATTCTACTCCGACTTATATGGGAGTTTATTGCCCGATCCTAAAACTCTTCACGACATGGCACTAAATGCTTATGTTTCGCCACAGACCCCCGAAAAGATGACGCCCATTCCAACATTTAAGGTTGTGCTAAAGACCCCTACACTGACAATATATGCCGACAACTTTTTTGATAGTTTCGTCGTTGCCATAAGAGGCACTGCAGACTGGAACGATTTTAAGGCGTGGATCCCCACCGCAACCTACCACATAACAAACACCGACAGGTGGGCGAAAGACTACAACGACCTCACACAGTTTCAAAAACAGTTCCCCACAAGTAAATATAAATACTACGGCGTCGGTCATTCTCTCGGCGGTGCGATATTAGACCAATTCATTAAGAACGGAATGATAGACAGCGGTCGCAGTTATAACCCCGCCATCCAGTTAGGCGACATCCCCGACGCAAGTTTAGCGAAAAAGAATGTTCGGGTATATGCGACAGGCGACCCTCTATATAAATTAGAAGGTAGGTTGGATCACCCTTCCGAAGTTAGACAGTCACCCGACGCTGGTTGGATTCCCGCCATGTTGAGATTGAAGGAACAACACAGTCTCCTAAATCCCGTGTTCTCGGGCGGGGCGATGTCGGCAGAAGAGAAGCGTGCATACCAACGGGAGTATTATCGTAAAAATCGTGACAAACTCGTCGCACAACAAAGGGCGAGGCGACATGGTGTAGCGTATGTCCCTGAACCCGTGTATGAGAGTCCGTTCGCAGATGAAGAACACACGGTGGAACAATCAATCGCACACAAGGTGTTGCAGATACTGAAGCAACAAAAGGCGGAGGAAGAGGAGTTCCGCCGAGTGCTAAAAGAGCAAGAACTTAAGGAAGAGGAGGAGGCAAGAGTTAGGAGAGAGGAGAAGGCACAACGTGCAAAGTTGTTAAAGGAGAGGTTTGGTGAAAAAGAGAGAAAACCATTAAACGACCTCATGTTAGGCACGCTAAAACAGATGTTGTTTAATTTAAGGAAGAAACATTTGAAGTATGATGATGAAACGGGAGAACCACTTCCGCTTCCAAAAGAAGCAATCCTAGAAGAGAAACGGATCCTTGATGAACTAGAGCGAAGAAAAAAAGATAAAAAAAAAAGATAGTAATAGTATAAAATGCCTATCATTACACATCTTGTGAAACACGTGTTCGCCTACCCCATTATTTTTAAGGTCTGGGTGCCACTCGCCGAGAGATTTTCAATCAAACGGTTCATCTCTTACTCACATAATTCGCAACAATCTCGTCATAAGTAAGACCAGTTTCTTTCTTAATCTGTTCCATATAATCCGCAAACTCTCGTAGATCCTGATTGTGATTTACCAATTGATTAACACGCATAACGTCCCACGCCCCGCATGTCGCCACGCCATGTTTAGACGACTGGAAGGCGACGGGGTTATGTATCGCCTCAAACTTCTTCTCCGCCTTTTTCAGCAGTAGCGAGAGATACGGTTTGCTCTGTCCGAGCATCGCATTATCCTTCGGGTTGTACCAACGCAGGGGACCATCTATTTTTGAACCATAAGAACAGAAGAACTCAATCGTTTTACCGTATCGCATCACTGCAACCCAGTGACCCGATCCAGGCGAGTCTTCATACAATAAAAAGGCATACGACTTGTCCTTCGGCAGGAGTTGCTCTATGCTTGACATCTTGGAGAGGGACGAGTATCGCAGGATTTTCGCATTGGGGAAGTAGGATCGGATATCGCCATCGTCCATCGGTTCTTCAATCACCTCTTCCACCATCGGGTTCTCCTTCTTGCTCTCCAGATCATCTTGCGGGGGCAGGACTGTCTTGCCCTTGCCTGAACCTAATACCGTCTGTTCTTCCATTCCACCCTGCAGGTGATAAAAGGGCGACACACCATCTCCGAAGAGTTTTTTACCCGTATCCCACAGTTGTTTTCCCGCCCACGATAAAGCGTCTACCGCATAGTCTTCGGGTGTAGGTTCTTTTTTTGGCGGGATTATCCCCTGTTGTATTAGGAACTTTTTGCCGAGATCCGCCCACAGATCGCCAGCATCTCCACCCCGAAGGTGGTAGAAGGGGTTCGGTGCACCGAGTTTCTTCGCCGTCGCCGTCGCTTCCTTTTTCTGATCCCCCGCCTCTTTTAGTAGCGACCTTCCAGTATTCTCCAGAAGATTCACAATATCTCTATGTTCTTTATAGTAGGCAGGTTGCTTCATCTGAACGGGTCGTCTCCCGCTCCCCATATACATCAGCGGGTTATTCGGGTCAAACGGCGTCGGTTTTAATTGCGTCGGATCGCCGAACAGCGGTTGCTCGGGAGGCGGGGTGAATTGCTTTTCGTAATCCTCCTTGCTAATCTGATTGCCTTCATCATCCAAATACTGGTCCTCATCCATACCCCACCATCTGTCCATCTCTTTCGCTAAACTCATTTTGTATGTATTATACTATACACATATAAAATAATCAGTTCGTAATTACCGACGACGGCATTATCGCCTTTCTCTCCAACCTCTCCTTCCTCCTGCGTTCTGCAACCTCCTCACGGTGTTTATAGTAATACGTCAAGGACGATTTTTGAGACAGTTCTCGGTACTTGTCGGGGTGCGATTGCCTCCACTTATAGATAGCGTCACGGTGACTCGCCTTCCTCTTTTCTTCTTCTTCTTCGTGGTTGTTCATCTAATCGTTTATTATATATACTGAGATTTTTTTAAGTTGTTTAAGTTATTTAAGTATATAGTCTTTCTGTTGCGAAGTGCTATGTGCCATGTCTTTCGCATCCTGTTCCTTCTCCTTCTCAAGGTCGCCGTATTTCGCAGTTATATAGATATGGCGTAGAGCGGACGATCCGACTCCCTTGCCAAGCACAGAGTTAATGATGCGAGTTATGCTGTTGAGTTGGTGAAGGGGTTCGCCGTCCCGATATACTAAAAACGGCACTGCTTCCTTCTTCTGTTTACGCCCTTCCCATAGGGACGGATGGTGTTTGAGATATGTTGATACCACTGTCCTCAATTCAGGATCTATCGGTTTTTTATACTCACCATATACTTTACTGGTTTTATATTTATTGAAAATGAACTCCCCTTTTTTCACGTCAAGGTAATTGCGATTACTCGGCATATCCTCGCTATACGACGGCACAACCACCATCTCTAAATAATCCCCGTTGCGTCGGGGCGGTTGCAGGACATACAGAGAAACCACCACTAACTTCAGTAGGTCGTTATATGCGTGGTCTTTGCTAAAGTCCGTCGTCTCCGCCACCTTCGTCTTCAACGCATTAAACTTTTCCAGAACGGCGTCCCATGTCGGCATCCCCTCCTTCTTCTTCCCGCCATTATCCTTAATCTCCTTGTTCTTCGTCATCATCATATTATAATATTCAGTGTATAGTTTCTTGTGCTTCGGCGTGGAACCTGCTAGGTTTAATGCGGAGACTATTGCGATAATAAAATTACGCTTCGTTGTCTCGGCATACTGATTCAAAAAATCAATAATGACTTTCGGTTTCTCTAAAAACTTAAAGTCCGTGAGCGGTTGGTTGCCATTCAGGCGTTTAAGGTTCTTCATATAGAGCATTACCGATGATGCAGACAGTCCCTTCTCGTGGAACTTCTTCAACAGGGTCTCTTCAAACGGAGTAGCATTCATTACAATAGCGTCGTTATGTATTGTAATAATATTTAATTTTTAGATTATTTCCGCCACCAAAACCAATAATTATATTTCTGTTGTTTCTGCTTCTGTGAGAGATCGTCATCGGCGTCCACTGGTTTCACTTCCGCCCACGCCGACGACAGATCAATAACTCCTAAACTCGCCTCGTCCTTCGGCAGTTCCTCGCCAATTGTATTAACCTGGATCTCTCGTGCCTCTCGTGCCTCTTCTTCTAAAACTACTTGGTCTACGTTCATCTCATAATACGAGGACGGCACCGCCCCCATTTTGTTCTTGTTCTTTTTTCCCATTTATATTAATACAACATTTTATTTAGTCGTGCAGTTCGGCATCCGTTCGCTTCGCCCTCACTTTCATCTTGCGGGGGGCGTGGCACGACGCTTCCGAGAGATTTACAACCTCCTCGTTTTCTCCTAAATCTTCTACTAAACTAGTATTGAATTCATCTCTACTCATAGTTCCATTTCTGATAAACCATTCCATCAAAACATCCATCCTAAACTCTCGTTTGTTGGCATCACCGCCTCTCAACATCCGTGTCGCCTTCAAATCCAACATTCCACCCAAAGTATCGGTGAATCGCCCGATCTCGTGGTTATTGATGAACTGCGACAGTCCGCCCGCCGATGTCTTATATTGCTTCAACGGCAACCCCTGCTTCTCGCAAAAATCCATGTACAGCGACAGCGTCTCCGTGCCTGTCATCGTCTTCGTCTTGCCCTCCTCGTCGCCACCACGTACCTTCCAGTCTCGCACCAGACCCTCCAACCAGCAGTCCAGCGGGTTTCGGTTGCTGATCTCCAGGTTCTTCTGGTATGCAGTCTTCGGGGTCGCCTTCTTCATAAAATCGCCCGTGTCTCTAGACGCCAACCAGTCATAAATCGTCTTGAATCCACTCGGATCAGGGTCAGAGATTATCTTCTCCCACTCGTCCCAGTATTTCATATCCCCCTTGTGCTTGTCCGACATCCTCAACATAAAAAAGCGTCGGTCGCCCTCCTCCACCTTGATACCTCCGTCTGCCTTGTTCGTCGTCAGAATAAACCGATGATACGACTTGATGAGGTGCGGTTTAACAAACTTGTTATTAATGAGCATGTGAGGTTCGGTGATGTAGTTTTTGAATGTGCTTTCAAACGCATCTGTCTTTGCCCGCTCTGGTTCATCTATATTCACCAGCACTGCCTCCTCCATCATCGGGTTAAAATCACCATACACGTCCTTCTCGGGTTTGATTGATTGGAACACCTTCTTCTCTCCCAAAATCCGTGCGAGGATCTTGATGAGCGTCCCCTTGCCCGATCCTGGTTGAGAGATGAGCACAGGGCACTTCCCGCTTTTGATGTGGGGGCGTTGGATGATGTGGGACAACCAATCCAGCAGGTATTCAAACCCTTCCTGGAACTTGGAGTTCAGGGTTGTTCCGCACACCACCTCTCGCAGGTGATAAATAAACTTGGTTAAAACATCTTGTTTCTCACTCCAATTTTCAACCCGCTCCATTTCAAACGGCACCCATAAATTGAAGCAGTCCTGCGGGCATGCAGGGGCGAATGGGTAGATATCCATTCTCTCAAAACACCGTATATCATTATTGTTTTTCGTCCACGCATCAATAAAATTGATGTTCTTGCCTGATTCAGGGTTTATCACCGCCAGGTGTCCGTTGCTCGCCTTCAACCCCGCCAAATCACGCAGGATAAACCGATCCGCCTTCATCTCCACATACATTCCAACCTCTCGGATCTTCGCATTTGTCTTCTCCCACTCGGGAGCAAAACCCGAGAAGGTCATTCCCGACGGCGACGCTGTCAGGGTCGCATCCGCCACGCACATTGCGTATTGCTCGCTGATGTCGTGCTTCTCGCTCGTCCCTTTCAATTTCCATTCCAGTTCGTGCCCTGTAGAATCCATACCTACTTGTGTGAGGTTTTCACATAATTCCATCAGGGTTATTCCACGCTTACGGCAGTAGGGATCCACGACCTCACGCAACAGAACGAACCCGTCATATGTATAACCCGCCACCGTGTATCGCTGGTAGTTGTCCTTCGTCATCAAACCCTCTGTGAAGCACCACTCCATTACTGCCGACACATATTGGAACTCCATCTCCGCCATCCACCATGCAAACATCGTCCGCAGGTTCTTATTCCCACGCAGTCCTTCGGGGATGTCCTTGTCCGCCGTATTCTTCATTCTCGCCGACGAATACAATTCGGGATTCACCTCTCGCACCTTCTCTCGCACCCACTCACACTCCGCCTTGAACTTTTGAATATCTGGATTATCAAAATACCACTCCGCTATTTTCCCGCCATTCATCACCTTATTATACACCGCCTTCACCTCATCTCTCGTCTTGCCGTATTTCTCCATCCCAGCGGACAGCACCGCATCTCGGTTCATACAGTATTTCACCATCGTCGGCACCTTCTTCAGGCACCCCTCGTCGTTGCACACATTCATACACAGCATCGGTTGAGCATTCGCAATATCAAAATCATAGTACACATCGTCAATTACCGTATTCCTAGCAAATCTCTCCATCGTAGCAATTGAGAGGTTGCCCGCAGGGTATGCTCGCCCCCACCCGTGCTTTGGTCTCACCATCTCCACATCCTTCGTCTTCTTGTCACGCCGTATCGCCCGATAGTAGCAATCTACATGCTCCTTAACACTACTATACGCCGATCCACGCCCAGTCCCCGCCAATTGCTTCAGGTGCTTCTCTGCACGCCCTTCGGTCACCTCATTCGGCAACATCTTATACGCTACAAACTTTTTCAGGTCAGGGTGGTACTCAGTCAGTTTTCTTCCATCTAACCAGGTCTTTCTACGCTGGATAGCAAAGGTGAGGGCGGGGATCGCATCAACGAGGGGTTCGGTCATTCTGGGGTTCTATTATATACTGATATTATAATTTCCTTTTAAATTGTTTTAGTATATATTCATTATCGGAGAAAAAAGGCGGAGAACGGACGAACCACTTTTCCTAAACCTCCGCCCCCCCCCCGAATTAAAAAAGGGACTTACCCGCCCTCTTTTTCACTTACCGTTTATTCTGCCATTGCGATCCACGCATCGTAATCCGCCTGCATCATTTCGTGCGAGTATGCTAGATATCCACCCGCTTGCTGACCCCAGAATTGTTGCTGGTGTGGGAGGCGGGGGAGGGGTGCCAGGATTTGTGCCCTCCCGTATCTCGCCTGGTTTTCGGGCAGGAGCGGATCGTGTGCACATTTGATCTTCGGTGCCTTCAGGGGGTTTTTGATTGCGTATGCCCAGTTTCCTGCGACCCATTTTGTCTGGGGATTGGGTGGCGGGATGTTTTGAGCGAACATTTCGGGGTTCGTCCATTCGTTGGCGTCCTGGTCGGCGTAGTGCCAGCGGTTGTAGTGGATTTCCCAACCCAGCAGTTCTTTCTTTCTACCCTCTGGGCACAGATTTTCCGTCATGGTTTTCTTCAGGTTTTTTGTCACACGCCTCCCACCCGCCCACGCCTTATGTTTGTCGCTTTCCTCGTGTTTCTCCCAGTTTTTGGAGAGGATATGACTGCTTCCACATACGCACGACCAGGTTGCTTTCGGGTCGCTGGGTTTTCCCCATCTTCCCACAGAGTGGCGGGAGATGAACGGGCATTCCGATGCAGGAGGGTTTGGAAGGAATTCAAACATCCGTTCATTCGTCATTTTGAGGAGGGTTTCGTGGATGATGTCAATCCTCTCCTCATAATCCATCGCAATCCAGTCCAGCATCGTCACATTGTGAGCGTCGCACACATCTCGGAGGTATTTCGTATCTTCGTATACTTTTTGGACTTCGGGTTTTTGAGATCCACGCTGATTGCGGGCGATCTGCATCGTTTCGTATCTTCTCCATTCTTCGGCGGTCAGTCTCACATATCCAGCGGGGGTTTGGCGGGGACCAGCGGGGGCGGGGCGGGCGGGCGTGTTTCGGTGCAGATCACGCAGGGCATTCATCGCTTCCAGGTATTTTCCTTCGGGCATTTGGTCTTGGAGATCCTCCACGAGACTCATCAGGGTTTCAAGATTCGGATTCACGCTCATCGGGTTATCGTCGGGTGCTGGGTTTTAGTATATCAGGAAATCTGTTTCAATTTTTTTTCAATATGCCGAAAAAACCCACATCATGATAAAAATTGAAATGATAATAAAATTGAAATGCTGATAAAATTGAAATACTAAATTAATCAAGTTTATTCATGATAATCATTTTTGCCCGATTTAAAAAAAAAATTGAAACAGATTTCCTCCACCACACCGTATCAGCAGTGCCACACAACACAACCACCCCGATTATAATGACCGCCGAAACGAAGAACACCATGATCATCAATCTGGATGACGCCAACCTCCCCACCGAAGGTCCAGCGTGGGAGGCGATGCTGGAACATGTGCGAGAA
>Ga0114975_10000880_pt1 | contig 21952 bp, 20 predicted proteins | sample S_130626_EF_Meta_FD_87031 | JGI IMG/M metagenome (GOLD analysis project Ga0114975, IMG submission 87031) | Freshwater microbial communities from Lake Simoncouche, Canada to study carbon cycling - S_130626_EF_MetaG | ecosystem: Environmental > Aquatic > Freshwater > Lake | place: Lake...
ACCAATATCCCGATTTATTTTTTAATACCTTCATTTTTTGTTTTATGTGTCTATTTTTTGTTTATTCGTAATAACATATTGAAAAAAACCAAATATTTTTCATTAGTACAAAAAATAACAAAATACATATTGATATTAACTATTTTTATTCTTTTATCATTTTTGAGTTTTGTTGTCTAAAAAATTGATTGCTTTCATTGCAAAAACAAATTATGTTAAAACTGCCTAGCAAAATGTCGCGATTTAATGATTCCATGTGGCGCTATTTATCTGACGATGAGGATGACGAGTATTATCCTAATGAGGAACCCTTCCACTATGGAGAAAGATATCTTTATGATTACCAGTGGTATCATGAGAAGTTTCCTGAGGAATGGGCGGTCTGTCATGAGGAAGGTACTGGTCCTGGACAATGTAACAATTGTGCTGATTATGGTTCTGTCAATGAAATCTTTATTGGTTACTGTGCAAATTGTGCTGATTATGTTTATAAAGGAGCTCGTGGACGAGGGTTTATTGACGTTGGTGTAGAGAATAGCGACACCTCAGTATTGGATTATCCTAGTGCTTTTGAGACATATTTGAAGGATATTGACATTGGTGCGATTGAGCCCATTGAGCCAGAGCCAGAGCCAGAGCCAGAGCCAGAGCCTGAGGGAAACGATTTAAACATTCCTAACACGACCATCATTGATACAAACATTATTAATGAATACGACGAAGATGACTATCTGAATGCTGACCCTTACGAAGACAATGATGTCGCGAATGACTACACCAGTACCAGCATCATAAACTGTGATTATGAGGGTGGATATAATGATATGTAGTCCTCCTTTCTGAGAGATTTTAAATAAAAATTATAGTGTATATTTTTTATTGAAATGATATGAAAATAATACGACAGTATATGTAATTGTAAACATAATGGTAAAAAAATTGATTTTAAAGAATACATTAGATAAGGAATCAAACGAACTAGAAAATAAATTAGAGATGGAACCATCTTCCAAACCACGACTAGTTATCCGTGATAGTCCACCTGTCAATGTATTTTACCCAGCGATTGAATCAAATATTATATACAATGAAGACTGCATAACTGGTATGAAAAAGCTAACCAGTGATTCAGTAGATATTATTATATGTGACCCACCCTACAATATTGGCAAGGATTTTGGCAATGATAGCGACAAACAGACCATGGATGATTATTTGATTTGGTGTGATAAATGGATAAGTGAATGTCTCCGTATTTTGAAACCCACTGGAACTCTTTATATTTATGGTTTCAGCGAAATTTTAGCATTTATTCGGGTTCGCATGACATGCAATGTTCGCTGGCTAATCTGGCATTATACTAATAAAGTAACACCATCGCTTAATTTCTGGCAGAGAACACACGAGAGCATATTGTGTTGCACAAAACAAAAACCTGTGTTTAATCGTGATGATGTTCGCGAGCCTTACACTGATGGGTTTCTTAATAATGCTGCTGGTAAAGTTAGAAAGGCAACCAAGGGCAGATTCAGCAAGGGTGATAAGGAAACAACATATACTGCACATGAAGGTGGTGCATTGCCACGTGATGTTATTAAGGTGCCTGCACTTGCAGGCGGTGCAGGGAAAAAAGAACGTGTTGACCATCCCACACAAAAGCCAATTGCCCTGTGTGATATTTTAATCAAAGCAGCTTTAAATAAAGATGGAAAGACACTGCTGGTGGTTCCTTTTGTGGGTTCAGGTTCGGAATGTGTTTCAGCCAAAAAAAATACAGTAGATTACATAGGTTTTGAAATTAATAATGTTTATGTTGAGTTGGCAAATGGGCGGTTGTCTACGTAGACACGAGTGCTAGCAAATCATCACGAGTACAGATTGGTGTTAGGTAGGGCAAAATAGCAGACTTCTTGGTCCACCACCCCTGTTTCCCTTGAAATGTAACAATGTTTTTTTCACGCATCTCCCCCATCAAGAGCGATTTCTTCACGCCCCAAATCTTGAACCCCTGGAAATCCAAGAGGGCAAACATTGCAAACTCGTAATCGTGCTCTGGTTCAAGATGCTGCCAGACACAGTCATCTTTGCCAGACCAGTAGCGAGCTGTCTTGATTTCAATCTTCTTGCCATTGAGAGTTGCATCGTGTTGACTGGAACTGCGCTTACCTAGAGCGAAAATCTCTGAAAGAATCTTCTCACACTCTGAACCGAAAGGTTTGGAGTCCAAGTCCACAAGCTGCTGCACATCAGGGGATGCACCCATACGCTTGTAATACTTCTTCTGAGTTTCCTTGTCCAGAATAGACTTGAACGCCTTGGAAGTCTTCCAGGATTCGCAAGATAAAATGTCTGCCATGATTGTTCTTAGTTTTTATGAAATTAGTTATTTCATAAAAAGCATTCAATTTTTTATCACTTTTTTTGATTTAGCGTCCAAATGCGCTAAAATCTGCAGTTACTGGCATAAAATTAGCATTGCCCTTGCTTGGTAAAGCACCATAGTAAGAATATTGGTCACCTGATTGTGTTCCAGTTGTTGTTCCGTAAGGAGATTGGAAAGCACCTTCTGTTCTATTAATAGCTAATTTCTTTCCATCAGGACCAACTGAACTGGTATTGTCTTGACCATATAATTTACTATTTAATTGGCTTTGGTCACCAGTTTGTGACCTATTGGTTGGTCCATATCCTTGTCCCTGACCTCTCCCTTGATTTTGCATTAAAACATCTTTTACGCCTGTTCCTGCTCCAGCTGCCAATCCAGTGGCATCCTTAGCAACATCCTTTACTACACTACCCGTAGTGTTGATAGCAGAAGCACCTAATGCACCAGCACCTAACGCAACACCACCAACAGCCATTCCTGCGCCAACTAATCCTGCACCAGCTACATCTGTAACTTTGTCTACAGCATTATTAAGAACTCCTGCACCTGTTTTAGCAACATCCTCTATACCTGCAACTGTATCGTATGTAGCTAATGTAAAAGACCCACCAATTGTATTCGCATCGGCATTAGATGAGAAAGTTCCACTACCGATATTTGAAACATTTTCAGGTCTTCCACCAGTACCTACCTGGTTTCCACCAACTACGGTTTTACCACTTTGAGAAACAGTTCCTGAGCCACCTTGGCCACCACAGTTTGTGCAGGTGCTACCTGTGGAACAAGCGGGACAAACGGGAGGTACAATTTGAGTTTTTAATAAATAATCATCAGAATAATTTAATTTAGATGTAGACGCCCCTGTGTTCTTCCAGTACCAGTACCATTTGAAATACTCAGACATCGCACTATCTTGTGTTGGTGGAGCCATATTGAATCCTGGGTTAGGATTGGTGCCACTATTCATTCCAGGAGTTTTAGTGTTGCCAGAATCAACTGCTGTCGCTGTAAAACGAACAACGTTGTTTAGTGTTAATGTTGTTAATGAAGCATTTGCAAATCCAATTAACGCTATTACGGTTTTGGTTCCATATGGCATATAAACTACTAAATTCTGACCAAGAGTATCAACTACTTGAAATGGCGCAAAACTTGCACTGGATACACTTGTTGGTGTATTAGTAATTGTACCAGCACTTGAAACAACTGTAGCAGTTCCAGTGCGGCTATAAACAGTAATTGATTTAGATGTTCCATCTTGAGCAGTTTGTATTATTAAATTTCCGTTGGTGATATCGTATTTTACAAAAGATGATAATTTGTATAATGCTTTTTGTGGATCATAAAATGTATCAGCAGTAGAATTGTCAGCTGGTTTAATGTAAGGAATATAAGATGTAAGTCCTAATCTTGTGTTGTCGGGGTAATCGTATGTCTTCATTTCACCTTGAGCATTAAAATAAAAGCTCTTCTCCTGAACATTTTTGGTATTATTAATGATATGCATATAGGTATCTGTATTCCAGGGGAAACAAAACACAGTGTAAAAATCGGTATTGACTGATTGTGATAAATACATATAGGATTGGTAGGATGAAGTAGTTGTTGTTATTTGACTTGGTGGCGTGTCTTGTGGAACAACGGTTGTTCCATTTATAATGTTTTTGTAGCTTGTGCTACTAGAGCTACTGCTACGAGCAGAAACATATGTTGTCGCAATACTAACACCAGTCGTGTCTGTGTTACCTGAATGACGTGTGGAATCTACCTCAATAATATTGCCGTTCTTATTATCAAAATATAATTGGTCAAATAATTTTACAGTGTAATTAGAAGATGAATATGTGGGTATGGAAACTAAATCTAATGAGTTTTTAGTTTGCTGAAAAGATACAAATCCTTCTTTAGATGCGATATGATTACCCACTAACACAGATATTACTAAAACTATTAATAGCAATAAAAATAAAAGTAATGGTGTAGTTTTAATGGATAACATTTTGATATAAAGTATAGGACGAAAATATATGCAATGAAATGAAAAATTGATTGTTAAATATTCTTAATTTGATATTTAATAATCGTAATCGTATGGAACCAATTATAGAACCATTTGAACAAGTAACAGTTGAAAAGAAGAGAAAGCCTCGCAATCCACCAACACCATTGTCTGGATGTTACAATGAAAAAAACCAATATGAATTTTCATTAGATGAGGCAGGTAGAGGTTGTTTATTCGGCAGTGTTTATATTGCATGCGTTGTTTTACCTAAAGACCTTACTAAATTCGTTGGCGTAGATATCAAAGATAGTAAAAAATTCACTTCTAAAAAAAAGATTAATGAAGTGGCTAAGTTTATAAAGGAAAATGCATTGGCATGGCACATAGCGTCTGTTCCTGAAGATGTTATTGATGATGTTAATATTTTACAATCTGTTATGAAAGGAATGCATGAATGCATTCGTGAATGTATAATGAAATTGCCAGATATGGAAATGGACCGATGTATGGCTATAGTAGATGGGAACTATTTTACTCCATATAGGGCATTTGACCCGAGTCGTGAGTGCATTCAAGAGTTATCTAATGTAACTATTGAACAGGGTGATGCCAAATATATTGGAATTGCTGCTGCGAGTATATTGGCGAAAACTGGTCGTGACGCTTATGTTGAGAAATTGTGTAAAGAGCATCCTGTTTTAGCCGAACGTTATGGTCTAGACACCAATATGGGTTATGGAACGAAGAGGCATTTGGATGGTATTCGGGAGCATGGAATATGTCAGTGGCATCGTAAGACCTTTGGTGAGAATTGTAAAAATGCACTTTTGAATATGGTGTAAAATAGTGGATGGTTATTGTTTTATTTTTATGTTTATTTTTTATGGTTACGAGTTTTGCGTTGTTTCTTGACGGGTTTTCTTGCTTTTGTTCTTTTTGCTTTCTTGGATTTCTTACCACCATTTTTCTCCTGTAAAATTTCCTGTTGCTTCTTTAAATATTTGCCAAATTGTTCTTTCATGCTATCAAAGGCATCTTCGGCTAATTTCTTGTCAACTATTGTGGGGTTTTTATCGTGCGGTGCAATGCTATTACGAAGACTATAAATTTTGTCCCAATTGGATGTAGCAGGATTCCAAACAAAAAAATTTTGATTATCTTTAATTATTTCCCAAAAATTATTCATTCTAGCTGGTCTCATGAATCCAAGAGCACCCCATTTGCCAAATACTATTTGGGGATGTTTTCCATTATAGTGTTGATCGCCTGACTCTGTTTTAACCACTAAATATGCATCCAATTCTTGTTCAACAATTTTATCAAAGTCTGTTTCTATAAAATAGTCACTGCCACCCTTGGCCGGATTTGGATTAGGATTAATTCTTACTAAATGCCAATTTGTCGCAAGAACATCTTTGAAACTAGTATCATTATCAGACATTTACAATAAATATAATATATAATATATTAATAAAATAATTCCTCCACCTTGTCTCTACTAATTGTCATATATTTTGTTTCACGGTCCATTAAACTATAACCAATTAAAAGTTCCTTGTTCTCTTCTAAATAGACAAATCCCAACGTATATTCTACTTTTTCTTTCTCAAACGTAAAGATTCTACTGTATCGTTTCAACTCCATCGTCTTTACATCTAACGCAACAAAAATATGATAATAATAACGGCGGTCTTCATAACTCACAATATGGCAAATAAACCAAATTTCATCTCCAACACGCTCACCATTTGTTGAACCACGAAACCATTTAAAAAATGGCGGTGTTTTGATTTCATTAGTAACCATAAATTTTTTCACAGGATTGTTCTTGTCATCTATTTTACTTTCTGGGTGGTCTGTTATTTTACCGATTTTCAATGGATACCAACCATATATCATTTTAAGCTCCCGTTCGGCATCTTGAAACATTACCCAATTTTTCTCTACTCCATGTTGTCCATCTATTTCAATAATATGTGAAAGAGTAGATCTAGATTTTAAATTAATTAAGCCATGTTCTATAACCATATTACCAGAACCTAGTCCACGATTCGCATTAAAATAAAGTTTACCACCATGTCCCATAATTCTCACATCTTCCAAACCCACATATAAATTATCGTAACTAGGATTGTATTTCAACTCAGTTTCGCTCTCTAATCTCCATTCTTTTTTACTGATATCAATGTATGCAATCACGTTCTTTGTAACAATGTTTTCTTTGTTTATATATTCACCCTTATCACCAATACGATAATTCACATAACGAAGATTTACAATTAATCTAGACTTTACGAGTGGATCTATACAAATGGACGGTGTGCTAGAAATTAATGAACTATCTATGTTTAATGTATTACCTATTTTTTTTAATACGTTCATATTGTCTCGTTGTATGCCAAAATCGGCAAGTTTGGGACTATAAAATTTGTAATTAGATAGCACATTTTTGGTAAGATTTTCGGGCGCATGAGGATGAAACATAACTTTCATACACGCAGCAACAACATCTAATTTGTTGGGATTTCTGTAATACGCCAAAACGGTGAATTCATAATCCAATTTAAAATCATAGACTTCTTTCTCTAAGAACAAATGATCCTGTGTGGTATTTTTAACCAATTCCTCTTTTGCCATTTCATAAAATGAACATGCGAGTGTGTTTTTACCAGTGGACCGATAATAGTGCACAATTCTATATAAATTCTCAATACGGTTAGGATAAAATTGGTATGCTTCTAGCCATGCATTGATAGCATTTGGCATATCTCCCATTTTTTCATAGCATTTCCCAATAGAATAATGTGAATGCCAAATCTCTTCATGCCAGCCACCAATCTTAATACGCTCTTGATATCTTTCTATAGCTTCTTTGCTCATCCCCGCATCACGATAGCTGTTTGCTAAATAAAAAGTGTAACGGTCATTCCCTGGATTTTCTTCTAAGCCTTTTAATAATAATTTAACATCTCGTTCAAACTTATCTGCTTTCGCACCTCCATCGCCAATGTCATCTATAAAAAGTTGCGCTCTATCAATTTCCACATATACTGTGCCTTGAGGTGTTTTCACGAATTCGTGTGTTACGCCCCAATAAGAATAATCAGGGTCGTTTCTCAATATGCGAACATTTTTATAGAAAAATGTATCTGAACCCTGATAAATATAATATGCACCTTGTGTCAATGATTCTTTTAATTCTGCTATATTTAGTGCAGGGTTAATGCGTAATTTCATATCGGCATCCATTAATAACAAATAATCAGCATTAGCTAAACCATTGCAAGCTTTTAGTGCAAAGGTACGATTGTAACCAAAATCTTGGAAAGGCTCAGTTACAATTTTACCAGGAATATTGTGTTTCTCAAAAAAGGTTTCTATTAACTCTACAGTATTGTCTGTGCTGCCAGTATCACAAATACAATAACTATCAATTAGGGGGAGAACAGAAAGCATAAGACGCTCAATAATCTTACTCTCATTTTTCACAATCATGTTTAGACATATCTTTGCCATTTGTATTAAATAATATATAAACAATAGTTGATATAATTTATATATTATTTTAACGAAACTATTTTTTCGGCATATATTATAAATTATGGCATTTACTAGATTTCATGATGATAACTCACGTATTCATAAACAAGCACAAATAAGCAGTTTTGCAGGAAGATATTTTTTAGATACTCCTGGCCAAGGAACTGATTTACCTTTTCTTGAAGATCCTAATATTCGTATGCAAAAATGGGGCGCCAATTTGAGAAACAATACAGTAAATTTAGAAAGTGATTTACGTGGATTAAGCAGAAAATTAAATAGAGATTATATTGGTACAAACGAACATAAACAATATGCGGCAGAAACAACCACAAATTACTATAGAAATGAAGACCCGTTTGTAGAAGAAAGTAGAGCTACTCATCCAGCTTGGATGTATAAGGATTTAGTACAACCTAGATGGGAAGAACCTTTTTTAAATCCATTGAATGGTTTAGAGAAAGGCTTTCATGAGAATGTACAAACACGTGTTTTAGAGAAAGATTTCTTTGTTCCAACTGTGCCTGTTGTTTCAGGAATGGACGGGATTCCCTTTTACTTATCGGGCAAATCCATCTGTGTTGCTGGTGATGAATTGGGATGTCCTGGTACATTGTACAAAAATAAAATACAATAACAATGAATCCCAATAAATATTATATAACGATATTTTAATTATATAATATAAACATGGAAATTGCTATCCCAGGTGTTGCATTAGGACTATTATATATTGTATCTAATCAAAAAGCTAAGAGTGAGAACTTTAGAAACCGAACACAATTACCTAACGTTGATATTCCAAACCGTAACTTTCCCAGTGAGCTTCCTATAATATCATCTGATAGTGACCAAACCTCCCAATTATCAACATCAAATCGTTACGACAATGGTGGGGGAGTTTACACTGATAAGTATTTTAATCCTAATATGAACAAGGCTCAAACTCCAAGTACAATGGATGATTCTGTATTCGCTGGACAACAATTCTATTCATTAACAGGTGATAAAGTAAATGCTAGCTATTTTGAGCACAACAATATGGTCCCCTTTTTCGGTAGTAATTTAAGAACACGTATATCAAACGAGAATTCTAATGAAGGTCTTTTAGATAGTTACACTGGTTCTGGTACTCAAACCATTAGCAAAAAAGAACAAGCACCTTTGTTTTCACCCTCTGCAAATCAACAATGGGCCAATGGCGCACCCAATATGAGTGAATTTTATCAATCCCGCGTTAATCCCAGTTTGCGAATGGCGAACGTAAAACCATTTGCAGAAGAACATGTTGCTCCTGGTCTAGGTTTAGGATATACTAGCGAGGGTGCTGGTGGTTATAACTCTGGTATGATGATGCGTGACAAATGGCTAGATAAAACTGCCGACCAATTGCGTGTTGATAACAAACCCAAAGCTACAGGATTAATGCTTTATGGTCATGAGGGTCCTGCCGATAGTCTTATTAAACAAAATGCAACATATGAGCAAATGGGTATTATGGAGAAACATTTGCCTGACCAGAGTTTTGAATTAGATAATCGCAGAAGTCCTGATGATATTGGTCGTCTTTTTAAATCGGGTGGTATTAGAAATGGTGAGACAATGCGTGCCATTCCAGTGGACCGTTATGTAAGTCGTCCAGAAACCGCAGCGTCTTATGCAGGTGGTGCTGGTTACCAGAATGAGGCTAGTTATATTCCTGGCGAATATATGCCAACACATAATCAACAATTAGGTGCGGTTCCTTTGGCTGGTGCTAATGCAAATGGCCGCCAATACGCCACAGATGCTGATTATGAAATTAAAGCAAAAAAGGCTTACCCCAATAACCGTACAGAAAACAATCAAGATTATTATTATGGTATGGTTAGTGGTGGATTAGGTGCGGCTGTTGCGCCATTGATTGATATGTTGAGACCTAGTCGTAAAGAAAATGTTATGGGAACACTCAGACCTTACCAAAATCCTAGCACAACAGTGCCGCAATCATACATCTTTAATCCTGCTGACCGCCCAGCTCCTACAATTCGTGAGACTACAGAAAAATCCACTAACCATTTGAATGTAAGCTCAACACAAACTCACGGCGCTTACAGTGTAACTGGACACACTCCTACTCATACAATTCGCACGGAAACAGGAGATTTCTTCTATGCTGGTAATGCTAGCGCTGGTGAGCGTAGTCGCCAAATGAGCTCCTATGAAGCAAATTATAATCAACGCAACAATGAAATTAAATCAAGCACAAATATTGGATATACACCCAATGGCAACATGAATTTAATGAATAGTGATATCAATATGCGCCAAGTATCACGTGATAATATGTTAGAAAATAATCGTGCTGTTATTGCAACAATGCCTTATCAATCACCTGACCCCACAAATATGGGTCGTACTGCTGGAGCAAGCAATAATTTATATGCGAATATAAATATGGATAGAAACACATCCGATATTACTAGCATGTTAAAATCAAATCCTTATGTAGTAGATTATCGTAGTGCATTGTAAATGTTTTTAGACAAACAACAATATTATAATTGTTGTTTGCTTTTACAAATCAAATCAGTTAATGGTTTAATATGGTTCAAGGAACTTATCATTACTCATATTTGGATCTAATTTTGGTAATTTAGCTATAAGTTTAGGGTCGTTTGGTGGTGGTGCAGCTGGGGAATACGCTGATAATGGAAGTGGAATCATAAATCTAATAATTATTTTTTTTATATCTAAAAATTTATCGTCTTTGTTTTCCATATTAATAACATACATTTTGTCATTATATATATCTGTGTCATCCATATTTACACTTCCAATTTTACCTTTATTTTTATCATATATTGTACCAAGTGTAGTTATAATCAAATTATTATTCTTATCAATGTAGTTTAAATTATCGGTTGAAACACCTTTTGATTTCAAATCCTCAATTGTATTCAGTTTGTATGCAACGTTATTAAAGTTTATATCTATAACAAATCTATTTGTTATTACATCACCTATATTTATATTTGTTGAACCACCTGTATCTTTTGGAGAAATAGTTATTATTCTATCAACAATTTTATTAGAATTATCAACATCATAATTTGTTTTTACATACGCAGCAGGTTGATTCATAGAAAAATCAGTTGTAGCAGAGTATTTTCCCGAACTAGTACTAACTTTATAAGAACCAAGAGGATAAGGAACTATCTTACCTTTTTTGCTATTCAGGTCAATTTTAATTCCAATAGAAAATTCGTCTGTATTTTTACTTGATGTATTTGCACCCTCAATAATATTTATTTTAAAAAACGTCAATGATAGTGTTCCAAATATTATTAATGATAGTGCAAGTATAATATAAAACAAATATGCAGATTTTTTAGCCATCTATATTATTAGCACATAAAATTTGGACTAAACTTATGAATAAAAATGTCTGGTAAATATAAAGAAATGATTATTAAAACAGAGAAAAAAAACGGTGTAACAGTTTACACAGTGGAGAAAGATTATGATGATAAAGCATTAGCCAAGAAAATGGATAAATTTTTAAAACCTGACGATATCAAAACAATTATTAAAGACGATTCTGATGTTTATAACGCTGAAGGAAGATTGTTATTAAGGTTTAGAAAGAATAAATTAACAACTGCGAATCAAGACGCATTTTATGATAGTATCATTAAATTCGCTAAAAATGCATCTAGTCTTCGTGGCAGCGCATCAGGTAGCAAAAAGAAGAATTTAGGGAATGTTAAAAAAGTAATGTCTAATATTTTTGGTTATTTTGACCGTTGGACACCTAGTCAAAAAGTGATTTTTACTAAACTTGGTAGAAAACCTTCTATTAATGTTCGCGAATGTCGTTTCAATATGGACTACCCTGAATTGTACAAGAAAACAATACCCCTTATTGAAGAAGTTGATAAAATGTATGCTAAATTAACGCCAGAACACTATGCCAAACAAATCAAGAAAGCCAAAGAAACACATTTTAAAATAGCAAATACTGCTTTCACTACAATTACAACGAATGTTAATTTCCAAACAGGCTTGCACACAGATAAGGGAGATGATGACGAAGGGTTTGGTAATTTGGCTGTTATTGAACGTGGCGATTACACTGGTGGCGAAACCTGTTTCCCACAATATGGTGTAGGGGTTGATGTTCGCAGTGGTGATGTTCTTTTTATGGATGTCCACCAACCCCATGCCAATTTGCCCATTCATAAAAAAACACCTGAGACAATACGTCTATCTATTGTGTGTTATTTGAGAAAGAATGTATGGTTAAACAGTAAGAATAAAACTAGAAAATTCTTTGAAACACATAACAAAACTGTGAAGAATATGCGCAGAAACCCGAAAGATTAGGGCTTGTCAGAACTTTTAGCTTTATTTACTACACGGGAGGGGGTAAGGGGGAACTGGTGGTTCCCCCTAGAATTTTTGAATCTGATATCCCTTATCCGTAATTAACATGGAATCAATATTGCTAACGTCAATGTTGTATACAATTGGGTAAGGCCTAATTATATCCTCGTCGTCGTAAATAGCTACCTCCAATTTATAAATATTATTACTACTATCTCTTGCGATAGTCGTAATATAACAGCTCATTAGGTTGTTATGGACATAACACATAATATTTGAACCCTGAAGAAGCAGATTATTGTACGCATCATTATCCATAAAACTAATATAAGCTACCTTTTCCTTACCCCAATCTTTTGCACCACGGTTAATGTAGTGATAACGAATATTTTTTACTGTTCCTTCATACCGAAAATTTTTATTTGCCCATGTCGGATGACACATCTCTGCCCTTGGCCGAATAATAACAGGATTTAGCACAGAAAGTTTATCTAGAATTGACAGCATTATTGATTGTTTTCAATTCATGAAATAGAATTGTTTAAATCAATTTTTCATGTTATCTACATATATTACGACGTTTGACAGCTCTTAATCCTTGTGGACATGCGTTATCGTTATTTACTACTTTTCTATTTCCACTAGCATCACAATTATAAACATCGTTATTCCTGTCTTGACCTGGATATGTTATTGTTATTTCAGTTATAGCATGCGGACATTTATATCTTTTTGGAAATACATAATCATTATTTTTCGTCATTTTATAATATGGGTCATACGAATTGTTTTTATCATAATTCGCTGTTAAACATGCGTCATTAGCCTCGTCGTAATTTTTTATTGGACAACCAATTTTATAAGCATCATAATTCGGTGTAAAACATCTACCTTTATCTATATTATAGTCTAGAGATTCTGGGCAATTAAACGATGGGTCTATAATAGTTCCAGGAGTTATTATATATTTTAAAATTGGCTCAGGTTTTACTTGTGCTACTTGACCACCACGTCCATATCCCCCATACATTTGAAGCGGTATTGCCTTTGGTTTAAGCGTTAATTTTTTACAGGTATATGAATTGTTACTTGTGTCAATGTGCTTTTCTTCTGTCCCATTATTGTAGTAAAACGTTATTTCTTCTTTATCCCCTGTTTCGCATTTATCTGTGGTTGGTACAGTATCATAGTAATATATTTTTCCGTCTTTAAATGCTGCATCTACATTTTTGCGAAATCCTTCTACATTTACATGCCATAAGTAATAAAATATTCCAAAGAGTATTGCGTTTATAATTGTTAACATAATTCGGCGTTTATTGAAAATTCTACTTGTTATTAATGCATGAATGAAAAAGATTGTAGCTGCAATTATAAGTAAATACATTTATTTAGTTATAATATAATCACATTATTTATTCCCCTATTTGTTTTACTTGTTTTTGCGGGTTTTATTTTTGGGCGTAAGTGGTACTTTCTTTGTCTGTTTTGCTACTTCAGCTTCTGTTCTAGCGGGTATTTTCTTTAATCTAAACTCGGTCATACCATGAGTTTTGGTGGAAATCTCACCATATTCACCATATTTGGCCTTTAATTTTTTGGAGGCTTCCAACATAGGTTTTAAACGGGCTTCAAATGTTCCTAAACCACCACTTTTACCGTAATATTTGGTCATAAAACCTACACGATTGAATCTGAGAACAATACCGTCATTTACAAAGTATTTTAATGTTCTCTCTACATCCTCCTTTTGACCATTCTCTTTAGTAATGGTGAGTTCAATGTCTTTTAATTTGGGTCTATTGATGATGCCATAAAATGCACCCACAATGTAGGTTAAGCAGGTTGTCATTTCCGTGCGACCCTTGCGGAAGAAGGGGTTGAACACAGGGTAAACACCCCAAATAAAGGATTTATTTTTATGGCACTCTTTGAATGCATGTTTAAAAAAGAAATCTAGGGATTTACCTTTAGTAAGTGAAGACATAGTTAAATCTATTTTGGAAACATCATCGTCAAAGAATACAATATGTTTGCCTTCGGGAAATTGTTCCATGATAAATTGGCGTTGAGGCACTAAACCTTTAATCCCTACGACCAATTTGTTGTATTTGGATTTATCCAAGACATTGATGTATTCGCCATATTCTTCTTTGTTGGCAACGTAAACGAATATTTTTTTGGAGGGAATATGATTATCCTTTAATGTTTGGAGTGTTTTCTCATTACATAATTCTGCTCTTTTATAAGATGGAATACAAACTACGTAATCTGTCATTTATATATAATGAGATTTTTGGTTTGGCTAAATTAGGGGGACAAGGAACGAAACTACGTTTGTCCATTCTTTTCTAGAGGTTATTGTTGGTTTTTACGAGTACGTTTTTTGTTTTTGTTTCTTCTTTTCTTTGTGCCTCCTTTTTTTCTTTTTCCTATATTTTCTCCTCTATTTTTTCTTTCTATATTTTTAAGATCGGTTTGAAAAGTTATTTGTAAATCAGGTATTTGTAACATTTTTACTGCAAGTTCATATTTTTTTGTTGTACTATCTGCCTGATTTTCAAAAATTTCATTTATATGATTTATTTTTTCTATAGTTAAATTTAACGGTTTAAGTTGTTCAACATTTATATTTCTAATTTGATCAGCTGTCATTAATTTAATAGTTTCTATGGTCAATGCCTCTGTCCAAGTAGGTTCAGTTTTATCTTCGCCAGCATCAGCATCAGCATCAGCACCTTCACCTTCACCTTCACCTTCACTTACAATAGGAGCTTTACTAATTTGTTCTTTTAACTGCGCTGCTACTGCCGCCTTGTCTCCTTTATAAACTATCCAATTTTTACCACGGTTCGCAGATAATTCTACAAGTCCACCATTATTTTTCCACCGTATACTTCCGTTTTCTATTTTTTTTGATTCGGTTCCAGTTTCAGTTTTGGGTTCAGTTTCAGTTTTGGGTTCAGTTTCAGTTTCAGCTCCAGCTCCAGCTCCATCTCCAGTTCCTTCAACAACATCGGGCATATTATATTGTATTTATGGTATACAATATAAATATAAAAAAAACACAATTATATCTCTATGTAATATTTCCTTTATTTACACCAACACTTCCAAATCCTCAAAACGCCAATATTCTACACCACCATTCGGCATAGGTCTCTTTACAATAAATGGAATCTTCTTGGCCTCAAATTCTTTCAAAGCAATCACATATCCATCAATCACATTCGGTTCCAATTCAACAAATGTCTTAGCGCCAGCATTAATTTGTTTCGCACGTTCTCCTAAAATTCGTGCCTTTTCGTATCTAGTAATAAATGGAATTGTCTTATGAAGTGGGTCAATAATATTACCATTCTCATCACGAACAACTCTTGACAAAACATCAATTTCGTCGTAGTTATGAGACTGCAATTCTGGGTGGAAATCTGCGATGATTTTTTGTTGAGTAGTCTCATCAAACTTTTGTAGGTAAAATTCATCATCATCTTCCTCATCATCGTTATCATCTTCTATTTCAGGGAATGCAGTTCCTAATCGCTCAACCTCTTGCTCTTGTTCCTCTTCCTCCTCATCTTCCTCTTTTTCAATAGACTCATCCTCACTGGCTTGAGTCTCCTCATCTTCAATATCTTCATCTTCTTCTACTTTAGGGTCTGTCTCCTCTAATTCATCTAACTTAGCATCATACTTTTCCTTATTGGCTTCATAAACTTCTCTTGGAATCTTAGACTTTAAGAACTCCAAATCTCTTTCCATCGTTGATAATATATAGGGTTATATTTCTAAATTGGTTAATAAAAAATTATATTAATCAATTTTTCTGAGGGGAACCTAGGTTCCCCTCTAACCCCTCCTAAATCAGAAGAATTGTAATTAAATTTTAGATTAATAGTTTACGTTAGAAACTAATAATCAAGGGAGGGTTCAAAAGGGAACCGTGAAAGCGTTGCGGGTCGGTTCCTTTTCCCTCTACTGGTTTGTTTTCCACGTGGTATCGCATTCCGTGCACATATACAAATACTTCAAATTGTCATCATCATAACGGATATAAATAATCTCTGCCTTTTTATCTTCCTTATTTGTCTTGCATTCCACATTTGGGCATTTCATATTGTAAATCCTTGGTAACGTAGGGTCCAACTTGGTATATTCATTAATAATATGGTTAAACTTCTGCTCGCCCTTCTTCAATTGTGAATTTAAAACACACACTCCTTCCTCTGTAATTGTCTCATCCTTATGCTTGCAATTACGGCAATAATACGTCAGTTGGTTCGGGTCATCTACACTGATTCCAATGTAATACATGTTATCGCATTTCACGCAAAACTTCATTATATAGTTATGAGGATATTTATTTATATCTTTTAGTTATTGTTAATCAATTTTTTGATTAGCTTACTATAAAAATAAATATGCAGAAGTTACATGCTATCATAAGCCCTAAAAATATTAAAATTGAACCTACACTTGTTAAGGCTGGATTGCCAGTAGCTGCGCCTATAATAAGTAATATAACACCAACCAACATTAATAATAATGAAAAACTTTCGTCACCGTTTGCACCACCAATATTTTTATTGCGAAGTTTTCTAGTTTTTCTTTGTTTTTTAGGCCTACGTGTCTTATTTTTTTTACCACCTGTTTTATTTTTGGGTTCGGTTGATAATGCAGTTAATATATTTGTAACCAATTCAGACAATCCACTGTGTAATTCGCTAGACAATCCACTGTTCAATTCGCTAGACAATCCACTGTTCAATTCGCTAGATAATCCACTATTCAATTCGATAGTACCCAAACCTCTTGCTGTATCTCTAATATTACAATTCTTGTCAAAGTTTTGGCTTATTTTATTTCTAGCATCAACGAGACGTCTACATCTTGCTTTCCCTAATGGTCCTATATTTAATTCATTGCATTCGTCCATGTTTAACTCTAGTTTTCCATCCCATTCTGTCGTTTTAATATTGTATTTGTTCCCCATAATGTCTTTTTCTCCATCAATTAATAATTTATTAAGTCTTAAGCATTTTGATTTTTGACGCCCTAATAATAGCTTTTTTAACTTAATAATCCAAAACTCAACGAATTTAAAAAGTATAATATTATTTTTACCCCGCTTAATCATAATTTCTCTAGTCCTCTCAAACAAATGTATTAAATAATTCAATAATGATGAGGGCCATGGGATTGTATTGTAATTTGTCTTATTCATTCTTTCCGCACTTAATATTTTTTTATGTTCAGCAGCAGTCCAATTGGTTGTTGGTAAAGAATTAGGTATAAAAAACATAAGTTTGTCAGTGTTAGTCGGCTTTTTGTCTTGAATAAGACGTAGTGGCTCACCTAAATCAGTTTTAATAGTAGTTTTATAGTCATCAATATAACGTATAAGTTTTCCAGCCTTTGCTTCCTTATTGTTTAATAAATGGTATGAAACAAAAATATGGAATACCATATCGAACATTATTGGATTATCAGTTCAACCTATCATTTTTTGTAAAGCAGCACTGTCCCAATTCCCAGTTAATGCTCTACTAATCCCTTCACTGTATGTATTACTATTATTATTTATATAGTTATAAACAGCATCTATGTATTTTTTGTATTCTTCAAAAGATACTAATACAGGCGAATTTTGAACGTAACCATTTACAATAGCAGGATTTAACGTTTGCGAATTAGACAATACTTCTTTTATACTGGCTTGATTTTGTGTGCTATTTCCATCCTCCTCATCATCTTGACCACCACCAGCAGCAGCAGTTCTAGTTACCTCTTCTTTTGCTTGAGTTATTGATGCCCCGTCAATCGGCGTCCTAGGTACCTTTGGAAATTCATAGGAAAAAGTTGCCATCTATATAATAAGCTTACAAATTATGCTAAATAACGTTTTATCTCCTCCTCTGAAAAATTGATTTTTAAAAAGGGAATAAAAATATAAGCAGTATATATCCAAATGCAAATGGAATCTTCCCATTCCACTGCTGTATCACAACCAAAAAAGTTAACTGTAAAATATCGCGATGTATTTGATTTTCTGTCCAAGCATGTCCATCAAAAAGACCTGCCTACAACAAACCCAAAATCAGTAACAAATACTAGGATTGGGGATGCAAAACAGAATATTCATGGCGGTTCCTATTATATTGCTGATGCTGATTATCCGACCTTTCTAGACCTCTACGCCAAAGAGGTTATTGCTGGTAAAAAAAAGGAATATTTGACCGAGATGCAACGCGATAAGGATGGACCGATATTAGTGGATATTGATTTCCGCTATGATTATGAAGTGGATGAAAAACAACACAGCCCAGATGATATAATTGAACTTATCGGGGAATATTTAGGAGAAATCAAAAATATCTATCAAATAGACGAAACCACTCGGTTTCAGATTTATGTTTTTGAAAAGCCCACTGTAAATCGTATTGACGATAAAACTAAAAACAAGAAGATTACGAAGGATGGAATCCACATGATAATTGGAGTACAAGCCGACCATGTTACCCAACTTATTCTTCGTGAGAGAATTATGGACAAGGCCGCTGAGATTTGGAAGAACCTACCTCTAAAGAACACTTGGGAAGATGTGTTTGACAAAGGAATCAGTACTGGAAAAACTCCTTGGCAGCTTTATGGCAGTCGTAAGCCTGGAAACGACAAGTACCAGCTTACTCGCGTCTTTGATGTTTCATATGACTCTTCCGATGAAGAATTCATGTATCCCGAAATTCCTGTGTCTAGCTTTGACCAGGTAAAGAACATTCAAAAGCTGTCTGTTCGTTACAAGGACCATCCTGCATTATTTATGACAAGTAAGTTCATTGAGCATTACAATGAATACATGCAGGTAAATCGTATTGGAACGGGCCAAGGAACGGGCCAAGGAACGGGCCAAGGCAGTGGAGGGGCTGGAACAATGACTATTTTGCGTAAACCTACTATGGATATGTATAATGACGATTTCTTGCACCCATCCAATGTAGTTAAAATCAAGAATCGTGAAGAGCTAGATAGAGCAGTGAATAACTTCTTGGACAGTATCCAAATATCTGATTATAATCTGCGCGAAACCCATAACTATGCTATGATTCTTCCAGCGACATATTATGGAGATGGCTCGTATGAGAAGTGGATTCGTGTAGGATGGGCTCTCAAAAATACGGATGCTCGCCTCCTAATCACATGGCTAGCATTCTGTGCTAGAGCACCAACATTCCATTTCAGCGAAGTTGCTGACCGTGTAGAGAAATGGTTAGGTTTTGATACCCGTAAAACAAACGGTCTTTCCAGGCGTTCTCTACTGCATTGGGCCAAGGCCGATGCGAAGGATGAGTATGAGCGTGTTCGCCGTGACACTATTGATTATTTCCTAGAAGAGACAATTCGTACTCGTGGCGCAGCAACTTCCAAGCATGATGACCGCTCTGGTTGTGGTGATACTGATATTGCAAAGGTTCTGTATGAGTTGTTCAAGCACAACTATGTCTGTGTAAGCATCAAGGGCAATGTTTGGTATCAGTACATTAACAATCGTTGGCAAGAGGTGGATTCTGGAACTACTCTTCGTAAGGCCATTTCGGAGCAATTGCGAGACTTGTATAATCAGAAGACATTCAATGCGATGAACACCATGATTGTAAACGGGGATCCTCAACAGCAAAATACGGAAGATGATCCTGCTAAGCGTAGGTCTATTCGTATTCTCAATATCTGCACACGTTTGTCCGACAGTAACGGCAAGGATAAAATTATGAAGGAGGCTAGGGAGTTGTTCTATGATGGCACATTCTTGCAGAAGATGGACACCAACCCCTACTTGTTGTGCTACAAGAATGGTGTCATTGATTTCAAGGAGAAGTGCTTCAGAAAAGGCCATCCTGAGGATAACATCTCTATGTGCACCAATATTGATTATACTCCTTTGAATCCTTCTGTTAACCAGAAAATCATGGATGAGATTAATGATTTCATGAATAAGTTGTTTCCTGAGAAAGAGCTCTGTGAGTATATGTGGGACCATTTGGCATCCACCCTTATTGGAACTGCTGCGAACCAGACATTCAACATGTACATTGGTATTGGCCAGAACGGCAAGTCAGTTCTTGTAAACTTAATGGAGATGGTTCTTGGTGACTACAAGGGCGATGTGCCTCTTACTTTGGTTACAGAGAAGCGTGGCAAGGTTGGCGGACTTACTCCAGAGATTGTGGAATTGAAGGGTATTCGTTATGCTGTGATGGCTGAGCCCCAAAAGGGTGATAAGATTAATGAGGGTATGATGAAGACACTTACTAGTGGTAAGGACCGTCTTCAGGGCCGTGCACCCTACATGCCTCAAACGATTTCCTTCCTTCCCCAGTTCAAGTTGGTGGTTACTTGCAATGTGTTTATGGAGGTGAAGAGTAACGACCACGGTACTTGGAGACGTATTCGTGCTGTCCCTTTCAAGTCTCTGTTTACAAAGAATCCCGTGAGTGATGACAAGGAGAAGCCATTCCAATTCTTATTGGATGAGTACATTGATGAGAAGTTTGACTCATGGAAGGAAGTATTCGCAGCCATGTTGGTTGACCGTGCATTCAAGACTGGTGGTATGGTTAAGGATTGCAATATTGTAATGGCCAAGAGCAATGAGTACCGACAGAGCCAGGATTATATTTCGGAGTTCACCAATGACTGTGTAAAGCGTGACCCCAGTGGCCGTATCAAGAAGATGGAACTCAACAGCGAATTTGCAATCTGGTATGGTTCCAACTATGGTGGAAAGTGTCCTGGACCTAAGGACTTGCACGAGTACATGGACAAGGAGTATGGAAAGCAGAAGGATAATGCTTGGCGAGGTGTTAAAATTATTTATGATAGGGAAAATCTAAACACACATACTGAAGAAGATATTGACGATGATATAAATACGGATGACCTATAGTCATAGAGTCCAACCTAAAAATTATTTTATTTTTTTTATAAAATAATTTCTATTATCAAAATACAACTGTGTCGTATTTTGCATCTGGATTTTTATATGGTTGTCCCATAATAAGTTTATATAAAACAGTTAAAACATACATTAACGCTATTGTAATTAAATCTACATAATAAGGATAACCAGCTAACAACACAACCAACGTTATTTTTAAATATATATTGAACGGGAATGCAGTGGTTGCAAATAATACATATACAAATCCTAAAGCACATAGATAATATAATAAAAATAAATAACCATTAATTGTTTTGTAATTTTCGGAATTATCAGCTGTAAAAATAGAGTTTCTAGTATTCGTTAGTTTATCGTTTTGATTGTTAGTTACTTTTGTTTCCAATATAGAATTTTCTTTTACCAATGCGTTGTAATCTATTTCTTTTTCTTCGGTTTTATGAATATTTGATGTATTATTATTTATTAATTCATTGCTTTCTGGAAGAGATGATGTATTAATATTTGTTGTTGCAGAAAACAAAAAATTATAAATAAATCTTAAATTGTCTTGTAGCGCACTAATGTAGAAAGGATACAATAAAAATAATAAAATTATTGCTATTTTTGCTTTAATATTTAGAGGTTTACTATATATTATGTATGCCAAACCAGCAAATAAAGTTAAATAAATACCAAACAAACAATTATTTACAAATCGCATAGT
>Ga0114975_10000882_pt1 | contig 21921 bp, 22 predicted proteins | sample S_130626_EF_Meta_FD_87031 | JGI IMG/M metagenome (GOLD analysis project Ga0114975, IMG submission 87031) | Freshwater microbial communities from Lake Simoncouche, Canada to study carbon cycling - S_130626_EF_MetaG | ecosystem: Environmental > Aquatic > Freshwater > Lake | place: Lake...
CCTGACAGCCCCCAATAATTTTGGCGCCATTTGCAAGTTTTGTATGCTCGCTTTGAATATTGAGCCACTCGCCCTCTACTGGAGAAAGTGCTGTCAGCTCTTCTAGCTGCCACTCTAGGCGCTCACGCTCACGCTCAATATCTTGACCAGCGTTTTCTGCTTGTTCTAATCTGCGACGAGAATCACTTAAGGTCTTAAAAGTTTGAGCTACTTCAGATGCAAGCGGTAATAATCCTGCGTGACGATCGAGTAGTTCACGTTGTGCACCACTCTTCAGTAAGAGTTGATGCGCATGTTGACCATGTATGTCTACCAGCTGATCCCCCGCTTCACGAAGCTGTGTGACTGTAGCGACGCTGCCATTAATAAACGCGCGGCTACGGCCATTAGCGTCAATGGTTCGCTTGAGAAGAAGGCTTTCTCCTCCATCTTCAATCGGAAAACCTTGCTCTTCCAACCACTGATTGAAGTATTGAATTTGTTCGGAGTCTATTCTGAAGAGGGCTGATATTTCAGCGCGACTGGCGCCCTCTCTAATTTGACTGCTATCAGCGCGCTCACCCAAGACCAAGCTGAGAGCATCCAATAGGATCGATTTACCCGCACCCGTTTCTCCAGTCAGGACTGTAAAGCCGCTGGCAAAGTCGAGCTCAAGCTGATCAACAATGACAAAGTCACGAAGTGAGATAGTGTGAAGCATGTATTAGCGTAGCAAAGAAAGTGACATCAGAATGTCGATGGGTACTCATTCCAATGCAGCTTCTCGCGCAAAGTTTTGTAGTCGCTATGGCTGCAAGGATGTAGGAGAGTAATTGTTTTATTGGATTGACGCACTTCAATCTTGTCCCCGCTTTGTAAATCAGTTTGGGATTGCATATCAAAGTTCACAATGACTTCACGACCATCAATCACTTCAATGATCGTCACACTATCTTCCGGTAAGACGATTGGGCGATTCGAAAGTGAATGGGGTGCAATCGGAACAAGTAAGATTCCTGCAACACGTGGATGCAAAATGGGGCCTCCAGCGGAGAGAGCATAAGCAGTTGAGCCTGTAGGTGTAGAGACAATCAAACCATCTGAACGCTGGTTGTACATAAATGAACCATTGACACGAACTGCTAACTCCACCATTCCAGAAATGCCTGAACGGTTTACTACTACATCATTGAGTGCTAGTGCGCGGGTGATTTCCTTATCTTTACGCAAGACGACTGCGTCCAAGAGCGTTCGATTATCCGCCTCATACTCCCCAGCAATAATTTGAGGAAGAATGGTTTGGACTGATTGGATGGGAATATCAGTCATATAGCCAAGGCGACCCATATTGATGCCCACCAAAGGAACATTCTTTCCTGCCAATTGGCGACCAATTCCGAGCATGGTTCCGTCGCCACCCAAAACTACCACTAGATCTATTGCCCCAGCAAAATCCTCGGCTGTTTTGATGGGAAATTCAGTTAAACCAAGATGTTGGGCGGTGGCAGCCTCTAAAAAGACTTCACAACCCAAACCTGCGACCAGTTTAGCTAGGTCCTGGAGGCGTTCCTCTATCCCGTCGGCCTGGAATTTGCCGACAAGTGCAACCCGCTTAAAGGCCTTATTGGTGGAATTTGGGGAAGGGCTTAACATATAACGATTAAACCATAGGCATAAAATCCCTTCCACCATGGATGAACGTTCCCGCGCTTTACTAAAAACCCTCATCGAGCGTTATATCGAGGAGGGTCAGCCGATTGGCTCCCGGACTCTTTCGAGATTCTCGGGCTTGGACCTATCGGCCGCCACGATTCGCAATGTCATGGCTGATTTAGAGGACATGGGCCTGGTAACCAGCCCTCATACGTCTGCTGGACGTATTCCGACTCCGAGAGGTTATCGGCTGTTTGTGGACACCATGGTGACTATTCGCCCTCTTGAAGAAATGGCTGCTCGAGAAGTGGAAAAGGGGCTTTTGCCCGACTCACCCCAAAGAGTTTTAAATTCCGCCGCTCAAATGCTGTCCAATCTGACTCATTTTGCTGGCGTTGTCATGACTCCTAAACGTGCTCAAGTCTTTAAGCATATTGAATTTTTGCGTTTGGGCGAGGGCAAGATCTTGCTCATTATGGTGACCCCCGAAGGGGACGTACAAAACCGAATCTTGCCGACAACTCAAGATTACACACCTAGCCAATTAATCGAGGCAGGTAATTACATCAATGCTCAGTTTGCTGGAAAAAGTTTTGATCAAGTGCGCTCTCATCTCAAGGCAGATTTAGATAATCTACGTACCGACATTTCTGGTTTGATGGCCTTAGCTTTACAAGCTGGGGTAGCCGAGTACGATCTGGGTCGTGGCGATGTGGTTCTTTCTGGTGAGCGCCGTCTACTCAATGTTGGGGATTTAAGCTCCAATCTCGATAAGCTGCGCAAAATGTTTGATATGTTGGAGCAAAAGTCAGTTTTAATGCAATTGTTGGACGTGTCTAGTCATGCTGATGGTATTCAGATTTTTATCGGCGGAGAGAGTGACCTTTTGCCTTATGAGGATTTAGCTGTCATTAGTGCACCCTATAGTGTGGATGGCCAAATTGTTGGTACCTTAGGGGTGATTGGGCCAACTCGCATGGCTTATGACCGAGTCATTCCGATTGTGGACATTACTTCTAAATTATTATCAGGTGCTCTTAGCTCTTAAGCATTTTAAAAAATATTGATAAAGACATCTACTGTGAATCAAAACCCTCACTTAAGAGCCTCAAAGACTGCGGTGTTATTGCTCAATTTGGGCACGCCATCTGCACCCACTTCCAAAGCGGTGAGATCTTATCTCAAGGAATTTTTATCTGACCCTCGTGTAGTAGAAATTCCCCGCTTTATTTGGTGGTTCATTTTGAATGGCATTATTTTGCCTATTCGTAGTCCATCGTCAGCTAAAAAATATGCTTCGATTTGGTTGCCAAAATTAGGCTCACCTCTAATGCACTACTCACGCCTGCAAGCTAGAGAGTTAGGCGAAGTATTTGCCAATCAAGGACATACCGTCTTGGTTGATTTAGCGATGCGTTATGGACAACCCTCTACCGAAGAAGTCCTTAAGAGCCTGAAGGCACAAGGCATGGAGCGTTTATTGCTACTACCTCTATACCCACAGTATTCAGCAACCACCACAGCTTCTAGCTTTGATGAAGTATTCCGAGTATTGAGTACCTGGCGTGATCAACCTGAATTACGCTTAGTCAAAAACTATCACGATAATCCCGCATACATTAATGCTTTGCGTGATCAAGTATGTAATGCTTGGGATAAGGATGGGCGCCCTAACTTTGCTGCTGGAGATCGATTCGTGATGTCTTTTCATGGTTTGCCTAAGCGCAATCTAATGAATGGAGATCCCTATCATTGCGAGTGCCTAAAAACAGGACGCTTGCTTGGTGAAGCATTAGGATTAGAGAAAACCGATTACATCGTAACCTTTCAATCTCGATTTGGAAAAGCAGAATGGCTTAAACCGTATACCGCCCCCACAATTGAAAAGCTGGCAAAAGAAGGGTGTCAGCGTATCGATATTTTTTGCCCAGGCTTTCCAGCGGATTGCCTAGAGACTCTTGAGGAGATAGCAATGGAAGCCAGAGAGAGTTTTCTAGAGCATGGTGGAAAAGATTATCGTTATATCCCATGTCTCAATAGCAATCCAAAATGGATTGAGGCATTAAGTGATATTGCGCACCAACATTTATTGGGGTGGTCATTGGGTACTGAGTCTGAGGCTGAGCTTGCTGCCCGAAATAAAAGGGCAGAATTGGTCGAGGCCGCTAATACTTGAAATTGAAACTTTTAACCCCATATGGCAGACAGTAGTCATTTATTCTTAAAAGCGAAATAGCATCCATGACACAAGAAAATCAAAATCCCAATTCCGAGCAGGACAATACTGCCGCTGATGCAGCTCCTGAGGCGTCTGCAGAGCCTGCTGTACCTTTGACACCAGAGCAAGAAATTGCCGAGCTCAATCAAAAGCTTGCCGATATGCAAGATAACTTTTTGCGCGCCAAAGCTGAGGGAGAAAATATTCGCCGCCGTGCTGTTGAGGATATCGCTAAAGCGCACAAGTTTGCCATTGAAAGTTTTGCAGAGCATCTTGTACCTGTTACTGATAGTTTGTATGCAGCCTTAAGTACCGACGCGGGCGATGCAAAGGCGTTTAAGGAAGGCTTAGAAATCACACTCAAGCAACTTCTATCCGCCTTTGAAAAAGGTCGCATGACTGAAATTAATCCTACAGTGGGTGATAAGTTCGACCCTCACCACCATCAAGCGATTGCCTCGGTGCCTGCTGAGCAGGATCCCAATACCGTAGTGTCTGTTCTCCAGCGGGGCTACACCGTTGCTGATCGAGTATTGCGACCTGCTTTAGTGACTGTTAGCGCCCCCAAATAAGACCTTTTTAAGGGGTAAATCCCCAAAAAACACCCAAAAACAGCATAAAAAGGCAGATTTCTGCCTTTTTGCGATTTCAGCCCTTGAATTCCGCTTTTTAAACCCCATTTACTGAGTATCGATTTATTCAAAGCCGTACATAGAACTTATATAAAACAAGGTAGTAACTTAATTTTTTGGAGCCATTATGGGAAAGATTATCGGAATCGACTTAGGAACCACGAACTCGTGTGTTTCAGTTGTAGAAAACAATGCACCTAAAGTTGTTGAGAACGCAGAAGGCGGACGCACAACGCCATCCATCATTGCCTATCTGGAAGATGGTGAGGTTTTGGTTGGCGCGCCTGCTAAACGTCAATCAGTCACAAACCCTAAAAACACCATCTATGCTGTGAAGCGTTTGATGGGTCGCAAATTTACAGATCCAGAGGTACAAAAAGATATCTCTTTGATGCCTTACGCGATTATTCAAGCGGATAACGGTGATGCTTGGGTTGAAGCACGAGACAAGAAAATGGCGCCACAACAAGTGTCTGCTGAAATCTTGCGCAAAATGAAAAAGACAGCAGAAGATTACCTTGGTGAAGAGGTGACTGAGGCTGTGATTACCGTGCCTGCTTACTTTAACGATAGCCAACGTCAGGCTACTAAAGATGCCGGCCGAATTGCTGGCCTAGATGTCAAGCGCATCATTAATGAGCCAACCGCTGCTGCATTGGCATTTGGTTTGGACAAACAAGACAAAGTTGATCGCAAGATTGCGGTATATGACTTGGGCGGCGGTACATTCGACGTTTCTATTATTGAGATTGCCAACGTAGATGGCGAAAAGCAATTCGAAGTGCTTTCTACTAACGGTGACACCTTCTTGGGCGGTGAAGATTTTGATCAACGCATCATTGATTGGATCATTGCTGAGTTCAAGAAAGAGCAGGGCGTTGATTTGAGCAAGGATGTATTGGCATTGCAGCGTTTGAAAGATGCTGCCGAGAAAGCCAAGATCGAGTTGTCATCTGCTCAGCAAACCGAAATTAATTTACCTTATGTGACGGCTGACGCTAGTGGTCCTAAGCATTTGAATTTGAAGTTGACTCGTGCCAAGTTGGAGTCTTTGGTAGAGGAGTTAATTAACCGCACTGCTGGCCCTTGCTTAACAGCTATTAAAGATGCTGGTGTGAACGTGGCTGAGATCGACGATGTCATTTTGGTTGGTGGTCAAACCCGTATGCCTGCTGTACAAGACAAGGTAAAAGAAATTTTTGGCAAAGAGCCACGTAAAGACGTCAATCCTGATGAAGCGGTTGCTGTTGGCGCTGCCATTCAAGGTTCTGTGTTGTCGGGCGATCGTAAAGACGTATTACTCTTAGACGTCACCCCATTGTCATTAGGTATTGAGACTCTTGGTGGTGTGATGACCAAGATGATTCCTAAGAACACTACGATTCCAACCAAGCATTCACAGGTTTACTCCACAGCGGAAGACAATCAGCCTGCGGTAACCATTAAGTGCTACCAAGGTGAGCGTGAGATGGCTGTTGCAAACAAGTTGTTAGGTGAATTTAACCTAGAGGGTATCGCGCCAGCACAACGTGGCATGCCGCAAATTGAAGTGACCTTTGATATTGATGCCAACGGTATTTTGCATGTCACTGCAAAAGATAAAACGACTGGCAAAGAGAATAAAATCACCATTAAGGCAAACTCTGGTTTAACCGAAGAAGAAATTTTACGCATGGTCAAAGATGCAGAAGCCAATGCTGCCGAAGATAAGAAGGCTTTAGAGTTGGTAACAGCTCGTAACACTGCTGATGCTTTGGCGCATTCAACCAAAAAAGCCTTGGAAGAGCATGGCGCAAGCTTGGAAGCTGCCGATAAGGAAGCAATTGAAGCTGCCCTAAAGGAATTGGACGAAGCGATCAAGGGTAGCGACAAAGCGATCATTGAAGCCAAGACTGAGGCATTGGGTAAAGCAAGTCAGAAGCTCGGCGAGAAAGTAATGGCTGCGGAGCAGGCTAAGGCTGGTGGCGGTGCTGCTCCTGGTGCAGCTCCAGGTGGCGCCCCTGGTGCTGCTCCTGATGCTGATGTCGTTGATGCCGACTTTAAAGAGGTTAATGACAAGAAGTAATTGAGTTATTGAACATTTATTTGATGCAGTTTTTGAAGTACTTAAACAACAAGTCGGCCTCGTGCCGACTTGTGTCATTCAGGTTGTGGAGAGGAATAGGCCGTGCCTAAAAGTAAACGCGATTATTACGAAGTACTTGGCGTATCAAAAGGGGCTAGCGAAGAAGAGCTTAAAACAGCTTATCGCAAATTAGCGATGAAGCATCACCCAGATCGCAACCCTGACAGCAAAACGGCTGAAGCTCAATTTAAAGAAGCAAAAGAAGCATACGAAACACTGACTGATCCAAATAAGCGCGCTGCTTATGATCAGTATGGTCACGCTGGTGTAGACCCCTCAATGGGTGGCTTTGGCGGTGGTGGCTTTGCAGGCGGTGGCTTTGCAGATGCTTTCGGTGATATCTTCGGCGATATCTTTGGCCAAGGTGGTGGGCGTCATTCAGGCCCCCAGGTTTATAAGGGCGCAGATCTCCGTTACAACATGGAGATCACTCTTGAGCAAGCGGCAGAGGGATATACCACGCAGATTCGAGTGCCTAGCTGGAGCAATTGCAAACCTTGTCATGGAACTGGTGCAGAGCCTGGTACTAAAGCTGAAAAATGTTCCACTTGTGATGGTCATGGTCAAGTTCGTGTGCAGCAAGGTTTCTTCTCAATGCAGCAAACTTGTCCTAAGTGCCGCGGCACGGGTGAGTACATTCCTAAGCCATGTAAAACTTGCCACGGTAGCGGAAAACATAAAGAACAAAAAACCCTTGAGATCAAAATTCCTGCAGGAATTGATGATGGTATGCGTGTGCGTTCAGTTGGAAATGGCGAACCAGGCATTAATGGTGGTCCGTCAGGCGATCTCTATGTGGAAGTGCGAGTCAAACCTCATCCAGTATTTGAGCGCGATGGAAGTGACTTGCATGTCCAAATGCCGATTTCATTTGCTAACGCTACGATTGGTGGGGAAATTGAAGTCCCTACTTTATCGGGGCGTGTTGAGTTTCCGGTTCCAGAGGGAACTCAAACTGGCAAAACATTCCGTTTGCGTAATAAAGGTATTAAAGGTTTGCGTTCATCAATGGTAGGCGATCTTTTTGTCCACGTTGTGGTCGAGACGCCGATTAAATTAACGGATGAGCAGAGAAAATTACTACAAAAGTTTGATGAAAGCCTTAAGTCTGGTGGGGATAAACACAGTCCACAACAAAAAGGCTGGTTCGAAGGCGTAAAGAGTTTTTTTAGTTAATGAACTTTTAACCTGCAAATCCATTTTCGGGTCCGGGGAATTTTCCGGACTTCACTTCTCTTATGTAGGCTTTAATAGCAGCCTCTACCGAGTGACGACCTTCCATAAAGTTTTTGACAAACTTTGGTGGTTTTCCGGGGCTAATGCCTAACATATCTTGCAGTACCAATACTTGGCCAGAACAATCAGGGCCAGCACCAATACCAATGGTAGGGATGTGTAGTTCAGCAGTGATTCTCTTGCCAAGTGATGAGGGTATGGCTTCTAACACCACCATTTGGGCTCCAGCTTCTTGGCAAGCAATCGCTTGTTCAAGCATATGAGTGGCAGCATCTTTAGATTTACCTTGAACCTTGTAGCCACCCAGCACATGGACTGATTGGGGGAGTAATCCAAGGTGAGCACATACCGGCACGCTTCGTTCTACTAAATATCGAATAATATCAACTTGCCAATCGCCACCTTCAAGTTTGACCATATCAGCACCAGCGCGCATGAGTTCTGCGGCAGACTCCAAAGCTTGTACTGGATCGCCGTAGCTAGCAAAGGGTAAATCAGCAATTAAAAAAGCGTGTGAGTTAGCGCGGGCAACACATTCGGTGTGATAGGCCATCTGACCAACCGTTACAGGAGTTGTACTGGTGTGACCTTGAATGACATTACCCAATGAATCCCCGATGAGGATGACTTCCATGTTGCAGCGATTGAGAAGTGCAGACATCGTAGAGTCATATGCCGTGAGCATACAAATTTTTTCTCTCTCGGCGTGCATCGCCAGGAGCTTAGTAATCGAGATTGGCTTTTCGCCCTGTAAATAACCCATGGCGAGAGTTTAATGAATTAATGCGACGATTGGCTATAAACAGTCTTTTCCCCGCAATTACAGTTACGGCAGGGGAGTTTTTCAATACGTTGGTGTGCCACTTTGGGTAAATAGGTCTTTAATTCACCAAAATGAGGTAGGAAGAAATCAGGGGAAATTTCAAGAAGGGGAAGTAATACAAAGGAGCGTTCGGTGATTCTGGGGTGTGGCAGCATGAGCTCAGTTTCATTTTGTATAACGCCTTCAAAGTGCAAGATATCGAGATCAAGGGTTCTTGGGGCATTAGCATAAGGACGCTCCCGACCAAACTCTTGTTCAACTGCTTGGCAAATATGTAAGAGCCCATAAGGCGTGAGTTGTGTTTCAATCTGAATGACCGCATTAATATAGTCACCGCCAATAGCCTCTAGAGGGGCGCTTTGATAGAAGCAACTCTTGCTTAGGATTTGTAATTCGCAGCGTTGGGCAAGGCATACGATTGCGTCAGTGATGAGTTGACGTGTATCGCCGATGTTCCCCCCAAATCCAATATATGCCCGTGCCATATTTTTCCAAACCTAAGATAAAACTACTTTACAGAAATTTCTAAAAACTTGCTTAGCTTGTAGTATTTTCGGTAGGGCTTGCTGTACTGGCAGATTTAGGCTTTCTTCGACGGCGTTTCTTGAGGGGTGACGCACTATTACCCACCTCATTTTTGGCACTTGCCATCAAAGCCTCTTGTCCATTAGGGTCTGCAGCGATAAAGTCTGTCCACCATTGCCCTAGAGCAGTATCTTTTTCCCCTGTGGCACAACGTAGTAGGAGGAAGTCATAACCTGCCCTGAAACGTGGGGATTCTATTAAGCGGTAAGGATAGCGACCTACCCGCTTTTCGAAACGGGGTTGCATAGACCAGATTTCACACATATCACTCTCAAAGCGACGATGAATGGTAATGGCGCTACTTTGAGTGGCAATTGTATCGTCCATTGCATCTTGTAAGGCTGGAATATTGGCCATACCTTTTGCTAAATTGGCGTTCCAATTTTTGAGAAGATCGGGCCAAAGCAATGTGGCGAACAGAAATCCTGCAGAAACACTCTTTCCAGACTGAATTCGTTGATCCGTATTGGCTAGTGCTTGCTTAACGAATTGATTGGCTTCTTTGGAATCTTCACTACTATCAAGTATGTGATCAAGCAGAGGTAATAGGCCGTGATGTAAGCCTGCATCACGTAAACCTTGAATAGCTGCCCAAGAGTAGCCAGACATTAATAGTTTCAGAATTTCATCAAAGAGTCGTGCAGAAGGAACGTCTTTTAGTAGCGAACTGAGCTTGGTAATAGGAGAACGTGTGGCTGCTTCTAAGCTAAAGCCGGTTTTAGCGGCAAAACGGATTGCTCGCAGCATCCGTATAGGATCTTCTCGATAACGTTTTACTGGATCGCCAATCATGCGCAAGGTTTTCTTTTGGATATCGACCATGCCGCCGTGATAGTCGAGTACTGTTTCAGAAGAGGGGTCGTAATACATCGCATTGATACTAAAATCGCGTCGTGCCGCATCCTCTCCTTGAGATCCCCAAACGTTGTCACGCAAAATACGACCACTTTCTGCAAGATGGTCGCCAGCGTTATCTAGCAAGGCTCTAAAGGTCGAAACTTCAATAATCTCAGGATGGCCTTTACCAAAAAAAGTAACGTGAACTATCTGAAAACGACGACCAATTAGACGTGCTTTACGAAATAATTTTTGTACTTGATCTGGGGTGGCATTTGTTGCCACATCGAAATCTTTTGGACCAATGCCTAAAACTAAATCACGTACTGCACCTCCAACAATGAACGCTTCATAACCAGCTTGTTGCAATGTATCGGTAACCTTTACCGCATTCTTGGAGAGTAAGTGAGGATCAATGCGATGCGTTTTTTTTGAGATACGTTTTGGTGCCCCTGTATGGTTCGCTTGCGTATGCTTGGCCATTGGGTCACGACGCAAGATCCGCTTAATAAACTTAGTGATCATGTAAATAACTCAAGAATAGGCCAGTGGCGTTTCTGAGCTTCACTACGCAAACGATCATCGGGATTAGTGGCAATAGGATGGCTGACTTTCTCAAGCAAAGGCAAATCATTCATGGAATCAGAATAAAAATAACTACGAGCCAGAGTGTCCAATGAGAGTTGCTTACTTGAAAGCCAGTTGTGCAAATTTAGAATCTTACCTTCCCGAAAATTGGGAATGCCCAGGACTTCGCCAGTAAAAGTCGCATGAGGGTGATTTGAGCTAGTGCCTGGTTCGGTAGCAATCAGATGTTCAATGCCAAAGCTTTCCACAATTGGGCGGGTCACAAAGCTGTTTGTGGCAGTGATAACGCAGCATACATCTCCAGCATCTTGATGGTGTTTCACTAAATCAATGGCTTTCTGGCGTAATTGTCCGTGAATCACTTCCTGCATAAAAGCATCGTGCCATTCCTTCAGTTGCTCGCGTGAATGTTGGGATAAGGGCTTTAAGGCAAATCGTAAAAATTCATCGATATCCAGTTTGCCGTCTTTATAGTCCTGGTAGAAGCGATCATTTTTTGTGGCGTAGTCATTACCATCTACGACGCCCATACGGACAAGAAATTGACCCCATTCGTAATCGCTATCGCAGGGTAAAAGAGTGTGGTCTAAATCGAACAGGGCTAATTGGGTCACGAATTCAATATTGAGTAAATAATTATGGCTGCAAAAGCTCACGCACCAGCGGCAAGGTTACAGCACGTTTTGTTTCTAGTGAATAAGCATCTAAAGCATCTATTAAAGCCATTAAATTGGGCATATCGCGGTAGAAGCGGCTCAATAACCAAGGCAATACATCTGGCGATAACACCAGACCGCGCGCCTGGGCTGCTTGCTCTAATGCTTGTATTTTCGCATCATCATCCAAAAGTTCTGTTTGGAATACCAGCCCCCAGCCTAGGCGGGTGCGCAGGTCCTCTCTGATCTCTAGAGCCGCAGGCGCTGCTTTACCGGCCATAAAAATATGGATTGCTTTGCTGGCTTGCACTCCATTGAGGATGCGAAAGAGTGCACCAACTAAACGCTCATCTAGGCGATCGACATCATCTACCGTAATCACTGAAGGAATATTGCTTTCCGTGAGCAGATTCATTGTTTCTTCCAGGCGGACCCATGCTGTAGGCTCATGAGGCCCCAAAGAAAAATAGTCAATCCCAGCCTGGTCAGCAGTATTGGCGATGGCTGCTAGTAGGTGCGTACGTCCTGATCCCTCTGGTCCCCACCAATAAATCCAGCGTTGATTTAGAGGATTATTTTGAGTTACTGTAGATTGTTGATGCCATGACTGACTCAAGTCTTTCAGCGTGGAGATTAAGGCTCGGTCTTTGCCTGGCAGGTAGTTCTCTAGACTTGCTTTAGGCGTGTGACTAATGTCTAAAGCAAATTGTTTAGGAAGCGGAGTTTTATTCATTACAACGCAAATCTATTTTTGATACCAAGAGCTTTGGGTATAAAGAGACCATGCGTATTGAATTAAGACCATGCTGACGGCACTGATCGGGAGTGCTAGTAATACACCAAAGAATCCAAATAACTTACCAAAGAGCAATAAGGCAAAAACCACACCCACAGGATGTAAGCCAATGCGCTCCCCTACTAAGCGAGGTGTCAGGAAAAAGCCCTCAATAAATTGACCTAGACCAAAAAGCGCCAGTACGCCAATAATTTCCGGCCCCGGTCCAAATTGAAGCAGCGCAGATAAGGTTGCCAGAGTCAGACCAATCGCAATACCAACATACGGAATAATGATCATCAAGGCAGTAAACACACCCAGAGCAGCAGCTCCTTTGATGCCAATCAAACTAAGACCTGCGCTATAGAAAATCGCCATGATCGAAATCACAATCAACATGCCACGCAAGTATTGCGATAACAAACCATCGGTATGCATTGCAAGGTGGTGCACAGTTTCTTGGGCGCGCGCAGGAACTGCTTTTTTGAGTAGTGAAAAAAACTGATCCCAGTCAATGAGCAAATAAAACATCACAAAAATAATCAGGACTGCATTTACAAATCCTGTGATGACAGAACTTCCAGATACCAGGACGGTATTAATCGTAGTGTTCATCAAGGTATCAGCATTGTCATGAATGTGGGCAGTAATTTTTTGAGTGACATTGACTTTAAGAGCGCTCCAATCAATATTCATGCGAAGTTCTTCGAGTTTTGGACTCAGCCAAGACTGGGTATTGGCTATCCACTCTGGAAGTTGGGTCTTCAGTAGCGGGATTTCGTATTTGAGCAGGCTAATCAGCAGGCTGAAAATGAAAATAATGAGTCCTAAGCCAACGAGCATCGAAATCAGGGCGGCCAATGAACGAGGAATACGATGTGTCTCAAGCCATAGGCAAACAGGGCGTAAGGTATACGCCAGAATGAATGCAGCTAGAAAAGGGGTAAAAATTTCAGCCATTGCTTGTAATCCTCTAGAATTCAATGATTCTACTGACCCAGCGACAATTTTTACTAATATTCCGACTCAAATATGACTTCTTCCAGTAATTCCTCATCAAAAGGCCTTTCCTACCGTGACGCTGGCGTCGATATTGATGCGGGGGATGCTTTGGTCGACCGCATTAAGCCTTTGGCCAAGAAAACCATGCGGGAAGGTGTTTTAGCTGGAATTGGAGGTTTTGGGGCACTTTTTGAGGTACCTAAGCGCTACAAAGAGCCTGTCTTGGTTTCGGGAACTGACGGTGTGGGAACCAAACTGCGTTTGGCTTTCGAATGGGATCGGCATGACACGATTGGCCAAGATTTGGTGGCGATGAGCGTGAACGATATTTTGGTCCAAGGTGCTGAGCCACTCTTTTTCTTAGATTATTTTGCATGCGGCAAATTGACCGTTGATACTGCCGCAACAGTCGTGGGCGGAATTGCTAAAGGTTGTGAGTTATCAGGTTGCGCTCTCATCGGTGGAGAATCTGCAGAAATGCCTGGTATGTATCCTCCAGGCGAATATGATCTTGCAGGATTTGCTGTAGGTGCGGTCGAGAAATCTAAAATTATTACTGGTGCTCGTATTGTTCCAGGCGATACTATCTTGGCAATTGGATCAAGTGGCGCACACTCCAATGGTTACTCATTGGTGAGAAAAATTATTGAGCGTGCTGGCGCAAAACCAAGTGATGACTTGGGTGGCCGGCCATTAGGCGATGTAGTGATGGCGCCTACCGAAATTTATGTGAAGCCACTTCTAAAGCTCATTACAGAAGTTGATGTCAAAGGAATGGCTCATATTACTGGCGGTGGCTTAGTAGACAACGTGCCACGTGTTCTCCCAGAAAATACTCAAGCCGTCTTACACCGTGATAGCTGGCAAATGCCTGAACTCTTCCGTTGGTTACAAATGAAAGGTGGCGTAGCTGATGCTGAAATGGTGCGAGTATTTAACTGCGGTATTGGTATGGTGGTGATAGTGTCGCCAGATCAAGCAGACGCAGCAATCAAATCATTGACTGCTCAAGGCTTAAAAGCCTGGACCGTAGGAGAGGTAGTAGAGCGTCCACAAGATGCGCCGCAAACCATCGTTATTTAATGAGATTGTAAGTTTGCTTTACAGTAATTTAGAGCGGCCTCAAGCCCATCTGGATGAAATGGGTCGAAGGTTTTTCTGCCGGTGATTGCTCTTAGCCAAGTGAGTTGACGTTTTCCAAGCTGACGAGTAGCTGCTAATGCTTTATAGCGCATTTGGGCTAAATCAATTTGTCCATCGAGGTATTCCCAAACTTGACGATAGCCCACTGAACGAATTGCTGGGAGGTCGCCATGCAATGAAGCATTTTGTTTTAGTTTTTCGACTTCCTCTATCAGACCGCTAATCAACATTTCATCAAAACGTTTTTCTAGATTGAGATGAAGTCTTGCTCGATCGCTAGGTTCGAGAGAAACCAACTTAATCCAGGACGGAATGATTGAGCCCTCTCGACCATCATCGCTCGGCGCCTCAGCAAGCAATACTGACATTGGTTTACCGGTGATTTCAAATACCTCAAGGGCACGCTGTACACGTTGTGAGTCATTTGGTTTTAAGCGTGCTGCTGTGACAGCGTCTACTTTTGATAAAAGTTCATGCATTGCAGGCCAACCAATTTCTTTTGCCTGCTCTTCAAGTCTTACTCGAATTTCTGGATGTGCTGGCGGCAATGAGGATAGGCCATGCGCCCATGCTCGCCAATACAGCATGGTTCCACCAACAACAACCGGTATATTTCCTCTGTTGCGGATTTCTTCACAGAGTCGTTTTGCATCCTTAGCAAAACGGGCGGCTGAATAGACTTCATTAGGTTCAAGGATATCAATCAGGTGATGCACTACTAAGGCTTGCTCTGCTTTAGTGGGTTTGGCGCTGCCAATATCAAGGCCGCGGTAGACCAGTGCAGAGTCCATGCTAATCAGCTCAATCGTCAGTCCAATAGATTGCGCATATTCAGCCAAAGACATGGCTAGATGCGTTTTGCCGGCGCCAGTGGGTCCAACAATGCAGATGGTTGGATACGGCTCAGGAGATTGCATCGGCTGAATGTAGGGTTCAGTTTGCATGCCTCATTATAAGAGCCTGCTGAAAGAAATCAGTGCAGTTTGGTTTGGCTTTCTAGGGTGGCAATGTGCTCGCGAATATCTCCAGCATCTTCGGCTTCAGGTACCTTGCTAAGATAGCGATGCATATCATCTAGTGCAGGCCGAAAGTATTCCAGCTGAGCAAAAATCAAGCCTCGATCCCGAATTTCCTCAATCGAGTCAGGTAGTAGGATCACTAAGCGTTCTTGAACACCTAGCAGACGCTCCCAGCGCTCATGCTCTGAGTAGATCATTTTGAGGTTTCTTAAAAAACGCGACAGGATTTCTCGAGCGCTAGAGGCACGCAAGAATACATTGAGTGGCAAGCTGAGCTCGCCACGATAACCCTTAGCATCAAGATAGGGGTCAAGCATTTCCTGTAATTGATTCTTGGAGAGTGATTCACCAGTGAGGGGATCCATGATGACCTCTCCTTGTTGCAAGGAGATCCGCATCATAAAGTGATTTGGAAAAGAAACCCCCCGAATCTTCAAACCAATTTGATTGCCAAGCTCCATCATCAATATCGCTAATGAAATGGGAATACCTCTACGATTTTCAAGAATGTAATGTAGATAAGAATTTTCTGGTGCATAAAAATCATTGGGGTTAGGACCGAAACCTAACTCTGTATAAAAGAAGTGCTTGAGAATTTGCAAGCGTTGCATCGGAGAAGTATCTGGAGTAATTCGAGTTTTAAGTTTGTTGCCCATCTGATCAATCTGATCGAGCACGCCTTGAACATCTAAATCAGGGTAGGCATGTTGAGCTACTGCGATGACAGCCTCAGTTAAAGGCAGGTGCTCATCTTCGGCAACTAAAGAAGTGAAATAATCGAGTTGTTGTGTTGGCATACAAGCTATTTTGCATGACGTAAGAATTTTTGCCAGCGAATTCCGACCAAAACCAGTGCTCCGAAGTAGGCAATCGCCGCCAATGCTAGCCACGCGGCCAGCAAGCCAATTCGGGCCCAAGGTTCTGCCTGTAGGGCGATCCAGTTGTGGGCGCTAGCGGCGTAAAAAAGTACCCCAGCAAAGGGAATTAGGGCTAAAAACAGTTGACCTAAGTATTTGGCCCAAGCGGCGCTGGGAAGGGCGCCCTTTCGATGAAGCCCGATCCATAACAGTGCTGCGTTTAAGCAAGCTCCCATACCAACGGATAGGGCCAATCCAGCATGTCCAAACCAAGGGACAAATACCAGATTGGCTAATTGTGTGGCCACGAGCACGATCAAGCCAATTTTGACTGGAGTTCGTATGTCTTGGCGAGAATAAAAACCCGGAGCCAAAATTTTTACTAAGATCAAGCCAATTAAACCAACGCCATAGGCTGCTAAAGCACGCTGTGTCATCAACACATCGAGGGCGCTAAATTTTCCATAGTGATACAAAACTGCTGCAATAGGCTCTCCAAAGATAAAGAGAGCGATGGCACAAGGAGCTGCCAATAGGAATGTCAGTTGTAAACCCCAGATGAGTAATTCACCGGCATGAACCAAATCATTTTTAGCGTTCGCCTTGCTCAAGCTTGGCAAAAGCACGGTACCTAAGGCAACACCAAGTAGTGCAGTCGGAAACTCCATCAAGCGATCAGCATAAGAGAGCCAAGAGACGCTACCAGTCTGTAAGCGTGAAGCAATATTGGTATTAATGATTAAAGAAATTTGTGCCACAGAGACTGCGAAGACTGCGGGCCCCATGAGCTTTAAAACACGTCTTGCATCTGGGTTTTGCCATGCCGCTTTAATGGCACCTGGTAATAAACCGATTCGCGGCAAAAGTCCTAGGCGCGAGAGTGCCGGAATTTGAATCGCCAATTGCAAGAAGGCGCCTAAAAGTACGCCAATGCTCAGAGCGTAAATCGGTTGCTCGAGATGCGGTGCCAATAAGATGGCGCTCCCAATTAAAGCGAGGTTGAGCAAAACGGGGGTGAAGGCTGGAATCGCAAAACGGCCAAAGGTATTGAGAATTCCTGCAGAAAGCGATACCAGTGAAATCAGTCCGATATAAGGGAACATGATGCGGGTCATGACAACACTGGCCTCAAAAGCAGGGCTGCCGCTAAAGCCTGTAGCAATGACCAGAATGAGCACTGGGGCGCCAATCACCCCAAGTAGTACCGTGAGCAGTAAAGCCCAAAATAAGAGGGTGGCGACGGCATTTACGAGGATTTGAGCCTGCTTTTGATCGCCATTACTGGAAATTTCACCCAAAATCGGCACAAAAGCCTGGGAAAATGCCCCCTCGGCAAATAAGCGACGTAAGAGGTTGGGTAGCCTAAAAGCTACATTAAAGGCATCGGTCCACTCGGATGCGCCGAAGTTTCGAGCGATCAAAGTCTCCCTTAGAAGGCCCGTAATACGGGATAACATCGTCAGGGAGCTAACTTTGGCAGCAGCAGAAAGCAAGTTCATGAGCCGATTTTCCCCTATTTATCAAGCAACTGGGCTTTTTTGCCCCTTTACTGTAAAATCTTGGGTTTTGGTGAGCTGGCTTACAAATCCGGCAAGTCCGACAAGGTTTTCAATTAATCACATTTTGCAATTTATAGAGGCAAGGTTTAAAGATGGCTAATACAGCACAAGCGCGTAAGCGCGCACGCCAGGCAGTAAAACAGAACGATCACAATTCCAGTTTGCGTTCGAAGCTTCGCACTTCTATCAAGGCAGTGCGTAAGGCGATCGAAACTGGTGACAAAGCCGCTGCAGCGAAAGTATTCTCAGCAACTCAAGCAACAATCGACAAGATTGCTGACAAAAAGATTGCTCATAAAAATACTGCCGCACGTCAGAAGTCTCGTTTATCTGCCGCTATTAAGGCGATGGCAGCGTAATTCGGTAATTGTTTTAGGCTGGTCGAAGTAGTTTCGACCTAAGCCCGCTCCTGATCAGAGCGGGTTTTTGTTTTTAGGGCTAGGTTTGGGGTTTGGGTTCAAATTCACACGCCTCTTCGATCGGTAGGCTGTTATCTTTGGCAAAGTTCATGACAAAGTCTAACGCTCTAGGATCAAGATCACCTAACCTGGTATCAATAACAACGCATTTCACTGTAGCAATCAGGATGGGTCTGACGTAGGGTGAATAAGTGAAGCGAGGGTCTCCAGAATCTCCTGGAGGGCGAAAAGTAGCCATTACTCCGCAAAGACGCTCCGCCCAATCGCTGGGTCTAAATGGTTTGCCAGAAGTTGTTATACCCTGAATGAAAAGCTTTTTATGGTTCAAATTGGCATCAAGATCGTGGTAGAAATTAGTGGGGCTAAGCCCTCTAGCTTAACAGCCTGAGTTGGCCGTAAGATGACTTAAGGATCTATTTTCGTGTAGTTGAAAGCTTTGAAAAAAATGCAATCCAAAACTTTAGTAGAAAGCTCAACGATGACATCTCTGGCAAAGCCACAAGTGCCCGGTCAGGTGAAGCACTACCTGCAATTTTCTGACCTTCAGCGTGAAGAGTATGACTATTTGCTGAAAAGAACAGCGTGGCTCAAGGCAAAATTCAAAAGTTATGAGACTTGGCATCCATTGCATGATCGGACCTTGGCAATGATTTTTGAGAAACATTCCACTCGAACACGCTTGTCTTTTGAGGCGGGCATTCACCAGCTTGGTGGTCAAGCTGTATACCTCAACACCAGAGATACTCAGTTAGGCCGTGGCGAGCCTGTAGAGGACGCTGCACAAGTCATATCGAGGATGACCGACATCATTATGATTCGTACCTTCGGTCAAGACATCATCGATCGTTTCGCAGCTAATTCACGGGTTCCCGTCATTAATGGTTTAACCAATGAGTTTCATCCTTGCCAGGTGTTGGCCGATATCTTTACTTATGTGGAAGCGCGTGGACCTATTCAAGGAAAAACAGTGGCCTGGGTCGGTGATGCCAACAATATGGCGTACACCTGGATCCAAGCCGCAGAATGTTTAGACTTCCAGTTTCATTTCTCAGCCCCAGAAGGTTATCAGTTAGATACTTCGCGCTTGACAGCAAAGGCGGCTCAGCATTTAACTGTTTATGCAGACCCTAGAGAAGCCTGTAAAGGCGCTGATTTAGTGAGTACGGATGTATGGACCAGCATGGGCTATGAAGCTGAAAACACCTCACGTATGAGCGCTTTTAAAGACTGGATGGTTGATGAAGAGTTGATGGCCTTGGCAAAACCAGATGCCTTATTTATGCATTGCTTGCCCGCTCATCGAGGTGAGGAAGTATCTGCTGGAGTCATTGATGGTCCACAAAGTATTGTTTGGGAAGAGGCAGAAAATCGTTTGCACGTTCAAAAAGCCTTGATGGAGTATTTGCTTTGTGGGCGCTTGGAGTAAATTATTTTGATTATTTTTTTGATTGAATAGAAAACATGTCTGAAATTAAAAAAGCAGTATTAGCTTATTCGGGTGGTCTAGACACTAGCGTGATCTTGAAGTGGCTTCAAGATACTTATGGTTGTGAGATCGTGACATTCACGGCTGACTTAGGTCAGGGAGAAGAATTAGAGCCGGCACGTGCTAAAGCATTGCAGTTTGGAATCAAGCCCGAGAATATTTTTATTGATGACTTGCGTGAAGAATTTGTACGCGATTTCGTATTTCCGATGTTCCGCGCCAACACTATCTATGAAGGCGAGTACTTATTGGGTACATCCATTGCACGCCCATTAATTGCGAAGCGTCAAATTGAAATCGCCCGTTTAACAGGTGCTGATGCAGTGTCACATGGCGCTACTGGAAAAGGTAATGATCAAGTTCGCTTTGAATTGGGCTATTACGCTCTTGAGCCGGGGATTAAAGTAATTGCCCCATGGCGTGAATGGGATCTGCTCTCCCGTGAAAAACTGATGGCCTATGCAGAAAAGCACGGTATTCCAGTTGAGATGAAGCATAAGCAAGGCGGCTCACCCTATTCCATGGATGCCAATTTGTTGCATATTAGCTATGAAGGCCGTCATTTAGAAAACCCCAATGCTGAAGCCGAAGAGTCGATGTGGCGTTGGACGGTTTCTCCTGAGAAGGCTCCAGATGCTCCAGAGATTATTGAAATTGAATTTAAAGCAGGTGATCCGGTTGCTATCAACGGCAAGGCCTACAAACCACATGAGTTATTAGCAGAACTCAATCGTATTGGCGGCATGCATGGAATTGGCCGTTTAGATTTGGTAGAAAACCGTTTTGTTGGTATGAAGAGCCGTGGATGTTATGAAACTCCTGGCGGCACAATTCTGTTGAAGGCCCATCGCGGTATTGAGAGTATTACCCTTGATCGCGAAGTAGCCCATTTGAAGGATGACCTGATGCCACGCTACGCTAGCCTGATCTATAACGGCTTATGGTGGTCACCAGAACGCGTTGCCTTGCAGACTTTAATTGACCATACCCAGCAGATGGTAAATGGCGTTGTTCGACTAAAGCTCTACAAAGGTTCCGCTTCTGTTATTTCAAGGGATTCAGCCAATACTTTGTTCGATCAAAATATTGCTACCTTTGATGATGATGGCGGCGCTTATAACCAGGCTGATGCAGGCGGCTTTATAAAGCTCAACGCCCTACGTATGCGCATTGCAGAAATTGCTAAACGTAAGCGTGCCCAGAAATAATAAAACCCTATTTTTCAGTTAGAGGATATTCAGATGCAATTTGATCAAGTTTCAGTAGGCAAAAAAGCCAATGTATTTTTTGATGGTAAGTGCGTATCCCATACGGTTACTTTGCCCAATGGGACTCGGAAGTCAGTGGGTGTGGTTTTACCTAGCACCTTACGTTTTGACCTTGGCACTAAAGAAATCATGGAGGTCGTCGACGGCAATGCTTTTGTCAGTATTAATGGCGCTCCTGAGCAGGAGTACAAGGCAGGCCAAAGCTGGGAAGTAGACAAGGGCGGTTACTTCATCATCCGCGCTGAACAACCAGTTCATTATGTTTGCCACTTTGAGTAACTAAGGCCATCAAGCCAAGTGCTCAATAAAACGCAGACCAGGGTCTGCGTTTTTTATTCTCTGTTATTACTTATCTCTTGGGCAGTCCAGTAATGATGCTGCCAGGTGTGATGACTCGTTCTGAGAACCACTGTTTGTTCATCTCTAAGGCATACCGTACGGTAGCTTTAGGACAATGATTATTAGTGGTTTCAGCTTGCATCTCTTCGATGTTCACAATCTTTCCATCGTCAGCAATGAAGGCAATGGAAAGGGGGATCTTCGTGTTATTCATCCAAAAACAGTGTGATGCCTTTTGCTCAAATACAAATAACATTCCTGAATTGGTTGGCATGCTGGTGCGATTCATTAAACCAATTTCTCTTGCTTTTGGCGTATCAGCTAGCTCGGCCTGTATCCGATAGATGCCGGTTTTTAATTCAATTGTAGGTAAGCCAGTATTGACCTGTGCCAGTAAAAGGCTTGGAGTAAGACAGACAAGAACAAAAAATAGTTTGCGTAGGTATTGGTGCGGTGTATGCATATTGTCTATTTTAAGTGAGGCAAATCGGAGACGAAAAAAAACCCAGGAACAAGTCCTGGGTTTTCGATAGTGATCTAAGGACGATTAAGCCGCTTGGATATTAGTAGCTTGCTTGCCTTTAGGGCCTTGGGTAATGTCAAACGTTACCTTTTGGTTTTCCTTAAGGGTTTTGAACCCAGGCATAGTAATTGCGCTGAAATGCGCGAACAACTCTTCTTCACCATCATCAGGTTTGATAAAGCCAAAACCTTTTGCATCA
>Ga0114975_10000885_pt1 | contig 21907 bp, 28 predicted proteins | sample S_130626_EF_Meta_FD_87031 | JGI IMG/M metagenome (GOLD analysis project Ga0114975, IMG submission 87031) | Freshwater microbial communities from Lake Simoncouche, Canada to study carbon cycling - S_130626_EF_MetaG | ecosystem: Environmental > Aquatic > Freshwater > Lake | place: Lake...
TATTTATATTTGGGGGGGGGGGTGATTAAATTAGGTGGTCTTAAATTAGGTGGTCTTAAATTAGGTGGTCTTAAATTATTAGCGTGCGATATTACATTAAGGCTGGATTTCGGGTTATTCCAAGGTATTGTGGTTTTATAACATAATAAAGATTAAGTATTATGTTATATACAATGTTATTCAGAACATTTGATGGGAAGCTCGTTGAAATTCGCAAGTATGATTTCAAGAATGATAAATTGTATTATGAAAAAATAATGAATATCATGAAAATAAAAATAAAATAATTTTTTACATGTATAGTATATGACTACTCGCAAAAACAGAACTCGTAAAAATATAAAGCGTGTATTCAACAAATCAGAATACAATGCTAATGATGGCATGGTTTCATCAGTTTGGGGGCCGCCTTTTTGGCATTATTTACACACAATGAGCTTCAATTATCCTGTCGAACCTACACCCGAAGATAAAAAACATTATCGTGATTTTATTCTTAATTTAAAATATGTTTTACCATGTCGATTCTGTAGACAAAATATACGCACTAATTTCAAGCATCTTCCATTGACTATGGAGAAGATGAAGAACCGCGAAACTTTTTCCAGATATGTATATGACCTACACGAGCTCATAAATAAAATGCTTAAGAAGGAGTCTGGTTTGTCATATGCAGATGTGAGAGAAAGATACGAGAATTTCCGTTCTCGATGCACCGACGAGAAACCCAAATTGTATAAATTATCTGACTTGTCAAAAACAAAAAAACGTGCTGGTAAAAAGGAGAAGGGATGTACTACACCTTTATATGGTAAGAAGTCTAAGTGTATTGTTAGCATTGTTCCACAAGAAGAACAAGGTGAAACATTTCAGATAGACAAGAAGTGTATTAAAACGAGAGAATAATTAGAACTTGGAGAAATCGGCCAATACTGGGGTTGGCAAATACTCATTCGCTATCGCACTATAATTTGGAACAGCCTTGCATGTTATGCTAGGTTCCGGGCACCTTGCACACGCGGGGCATGGAGGAGGAGGTTTGCCCTTTGTTGCACAGATTGCAGCACTTGGACATGCTGGGCATACTGGGGGAACCACCTGGGATTTCAGTATATAAAGGTGTTCTTGGCCTTTCGGAATTCTACTATGAGGAATTCCGTCAGGAAAATACCCAGGTATGGGAGGCATTGGAGGCATGGGAGGCATGGGAGGAGGAACAGGAGGAGGAACGGGAGTGGGAGGAGGAACAGGAGGAGGAACAGGAACAGGAGGAGGAGGAACAGGAGTGGGAGGAGGAGGAGTGGGAGGGGAACCAGGGGTTGTAGTATCAAACTTGGGCTTGAATGGTTCATCCTTTATCAATGTAACAGTTTTGCTGTTATAAACAATCTTAATTGTTCTTCTTCCAAGCCCATCTGTGAACATGTATGCTGGTGTCTTGTTGATATCAAAAAAATCGCCTGATGTTATATCCCGGTTATATGTGATAGGTTTATCTACCTTTGGCACCAATATTGTCATTTTCTGAGAACCATCGACATTTGAAGTAATTGTAGCCTTGCTACCTGCTGCACTGGAATATGTACCTTCGTCATCTTTATTGCTGTTGAATCCCTCCCTTCGTTTACACATTGAACAACATAAAGATAATCCGAGTAAAATTGCTAACAGAATTGCTAATACTTTAAACTGATGCATATTTACACTATATTGCGAAAAAAATGATACAAAAATCGGATATATTATAGACTATAAAGAGTATAATATACTTATGGCATCTAAAACCCCCCTTCAAACATTCTACAATTCAGATGAAAATGTAATTGAGATTGGAGTCGACGAAGCTGGTCGAGGTCCTATGTTCGGCCGTGTTTATGCGGCGGCGGTTGTTTTACCTAAACATAATGAAACATTTGATTACTCGAACATCAAGGATAGCAAAATGTTTCATTCCAAGAAGAAAATTAACGAGGTTGCAGACTACATCAAACAGAAGGCACTTTACTGGCATGTCAGTTATGCAGATGAGAAGACGATTGATAAAATAAATATACTACAAGCTACTCAGCAATGTATGCACGAATCTATTCTGAATATTAAAAAACGTGTTGTTGATTCAGATAAGTCTTTGTATTTGCTTATTGATGGTAATTATTTCAATCCGATGACCCAAATAAACAAACAAACGAATCGTCTCGATGTGATCCCATACACGTGTGTCGAGGGTGGAGATCACAAGTTTTATTCAATTGCGGCTGCATCTATTTTGGCAAAGGTTTCGCGTGATAATTATATCGCAGATTTATGTGAGAAATACCCATATTTGTCGGAACGATATTGTATCGATAGTAATATGGGATATGGTGCGAAAAAACACATGGATGGAATCAAGGAATTTGGTATAACCCAGTGGCACAGGAGATCATTTGGAATTTGCAAGCAGTTTCAAGATGCGGACATACATTATGAAGTGGATGCTTAGTTTCTTCAGTCCCGTAAAAAGGAAATAACAAAAAAAGAAACAAATACAAATACAAATAAAAATGATAAAAATATTCTGATTTATATCATTGATACAATAATAAAACAATATGCTTGTGCTTGTTCTTGACTGCGAGACCAATGGTCTTCCACCCAACTCCAGGATTCTGAATAAGACTACAATGGCCGAATGGCCTCATATGGTACAATTCAGTTACCTAATCTACAACACAGAGAGCAATAAGCTTGTTAACACGACTGATCATATTATAAAAATTCCGTCTGACATTGATATCAGTGAGGAAAGCTACAAACTACACAATATTTCAAAGGAAAAATCATTGAATCATGGTGAGTCGGTTGTCGATGTACTAAACCAGTTCATGTATGATGTGGAAGGAGTTGATGTTGTTGTCGCACACAATTATAAGTTCGACAGCAACATGATTATGGTGGAGATGATGAGAAACAATATGGATATCAAGAAATACATGTCAATCATCAATACTCGACGCATTTGCTGTACGATGAAGGAGTCGACAAGCTTTTGCAACATACAGATGATTTCAAAGTTTGACGAGAAACCATACTTGAAGCCACCGAAGCTGTCCGAGTTACATGAGAAGTTGTTTGGTATCACTCCCGTGAATTTGCACAATTCACTAAATGATGCTATTGTGACGTTGCGTTGTTACATCAAGTTGAAGTTGGACAAGGATATCAACAGAGAGCTAAAGACTATTATTACAAATTTATTGTGTTGAGCCGGACAACTACTAAGTATCTGGTTTAAAAATACTTAATTTCATACTAAAGTTTGTGAACCCCCCTCCATTTGCAACAGGTCTAGCTATACGAAACTGATATACAATTATTATCTTGTAATAAAAAGTTGTCTGGTTTGCGATACTCGCATAATATAAGTCTGTGAATCCTGCTCCTATATTAGCAGTCGTTGGTATGTTTAAATTTATATCAGAAACACTATAATTACACAGCGATGGATCATTCAATATCAATGCTGCAACAATTTCATTTTTTACATTTGGTCTTGCAAATAAAGCTGTAATTTTAGCATCAATAGCCTTATTACTAGAAATATCAAGTATATTGAGTGATCCATCTATATTCAGTTCGTGTATACGCGATTGATTCAAATTAAAACATGTATCAAGTAATACATAAGATGGATCATTTATATTTTTACTAATATACAATTGAGACATTGATATATTATTACAAAATAATATAACAACTAAAACTTATCGTCTAAACCTTATTAAACCAGTGTTTTTATGCAGATAGTGTGTAATAAACGATTTACAAAATAAGCGATTAATAAATGAATCGAAACTATTACCATGTGCGTGATAGTCGTATAGCTCATGTTCTTGCGGTGCTTAACCATATAAACGATAATAGCTAAAATAGCAAACACGTACAAGACAAATGATAAAATAGAGAGAATGTAAAAATACAAGCAACTTTCTTTACCTAAAGCTCCGAATATTTTTTCCATTAGTTGAGCCATGTTATATACTATATGTCGAAAAAATCATGTTTTAGACCTTCGGACAATTAAACCGCCGATTTATATATCGCCATCTCGGCTATGCCGAGATTTTGCGAAGCTATAGAATATAACAAAGGAGGTTTATCAGTCACGAAGTAACCGGTTACCTAAAGACATTCAAAGACGCCGACCACAAGAGTCGGCGTTTGGAATGTCTAAAGGTTTAGAATAAATTTCTGTATACCAAAAAACAATATAAAAGCTATAAACAATACTAAATAAATGTCTTATGCCACTCAGAATGATTTACTTTTAAATAATCTAATGGCATTTTACAAGGATGAAAAGCAACTCACGCGAATGTTAAATATCATCACAGGTGAGTCTAGTATATCTTTACGAATTGTTGACTGGTTTGTCACTAATTTTGCTAAAAAATACTACACTCTCATTGATGACGAGAATAACAAGCGGTTCAAAGTGTATTTCGATTATAAATTGAAACTCAAAGCATACAGCAAGAGACGATTTGATCCTTTCTGTCGATGGGATCGTATTAGTCTACCATACAAGGATGGAACATGTATCGAAACCACTATTGGTCAGCTAAACTTTTTTAAATGGGCTCTTGAAAACCATGTGATTGATTACATTGAATCGAATTATGCTTCTATTGAAAAGGATATGAATCATAGAAACAGCACTTCGAAACGAAAGGAGTCTATTTCATCGGAAAATTCGAAGACGAGGAAAAAGAGAGAAGAGCTATCTATTTCCGCTACCAAGAGTATTAAAAAGGAAGATGTTGAGATTGTACTGCAGTTTCATTAGAAAAATTGTAACCTTACTCTAAGAATGCTTTGAATAGCCGTAATGTATTTTTCATAGATTTTTTAGATTCACTAATTGTTCCTAGTTTCATATTTAATTCTGTGATATCCAGAGATACCAGCTTCTTAGTTCTCAAAACATCTAATGTATTTATTGCAGTTTGTAATTGTACCCCGTTTTTTACAGGGGTTCCTGTTGATGGTATATATTCAGGATCTATAGCATCTACATCAAATGAAATATGAAGCGGAGAATTACCAACGAAATTGATAATTTTACTCATCGATTCTTCGTAATTATTGTTTATATCATCTGGTGTTAGATATTTTATATTTCGTTTGTATAATTCATCAACTTCAAATTTATCTAAACAACGACTTCCTATATACATTAAATTTTCAAATTTGAGTTTATTTTTTATAAATGAAAATTTATTGTCGTGTTCGAGCCCGGTAACAAAACTAAGAGGCATACCATGATAGTGTTTTGATTCAGATTTTTCTAATGTATTTATGTCTGCATGAGCATCAAAATAAATGACTTTCAGGTCTTCATAATTATTAAGTGAATGTGCAATAGTAGCAATTGCCATACTATGGTCACCACCTATATTAATTCTTGGTCCATGAATATTTGAATTAGTAGTGTACAAACTATTTATGTTTTGAAACATATTATTCGTTACGGAAGCAGAAAGAATAGTTCTTGTTTTTTTGTGTTTTATGTGTTTTGCTATATAAGAAGGTGATAATTCTACCCCGTCTCGTGTTTGCCCTAGTGAATTTGAAAATAATATGAAATTATCTATAACCACATTGTTATTTTTTGTTTGTTTTGTTTCTTTGTTTCCTTTGTTTTCTTTGTTTTTTCTAGTTGAAGAATTTGTCTTGAACATTTTTTTGTTACTACGTGGTTTTTTGCAATTATCTATACCAAAATTTGATCTTGATTTTGATATACGCATCATTATTGGTTTAGTCATATATAACTATAATATTTTATTTAGTACATTATACAGGTAAGTAGTTAATACGAATAAGATTGTTCCCCAAGTAACATCAATAAACGTTGTTAAATACAACCAGTCGGTTATAATAGCTTTGTTGGTAAACTCATACACTCCGTAAATAACGAACCCAAGAAGTGCCGCATCTACAAGAGACCTCCGTTGTTTTATGATAAAGTAATACAAGCCAAAAACCAAAATACAATATGTTATAATAACAGGCAACATTAAGACTCTCATTGGTTTACCTTGTATAGACTGAATTTGACGAGCGAAATAGTTTTTAGACATGGATAAATATATACTATCCAATAAAATCATGATAACTCCAACTTTGACAATATCAAGAATCATTTATATAAGTAGAGAATTTTATTTCATATTTCGTGTTATTTGTCAATATTATAATTTAGTAATAAAACAGATTAAAATTAAAAATCAGATTATATAGACCAATATGGGAAACTCCCAGTCAATTAACAAGATTAGTTTTGAGGATGTTCAATATGCTATACATACAAAACAATATATATTAATAAATACTCTAGGGGAAAATGAACAGAGTTGTTTGATACATGGAACAATAAATGCTATGCAGGAGGTTGACCTATTTACATCGCTTATTAAAAAGGATAATAAAAATATACGCATCATAGTTTACGGCAGAAATTGTGCGGATGACAAATTGAACACAAAGGTGAAACAACTTATAGATCTTGGATTCTACAATGTATATGTATATGTCGGTGGACTATTTGAGTGGATGTTACTACAGGATATCTATGGTTCCAACGAATTTCCTACTACTAAAAAAGAAGTCGATATATTGAAATATTGCCCAAAGAAACGCCTGAATGTGAATTTAATGTTAGAATGATTTTGTTTTTATTAGAGTTTTTCTAAATTAATTACTGCATTCGCATGAAGTAATCTAGCTTTTGTTTTTGAATATTCTGTGATAAACAGGTTGTCCGAAATGTACGTGAGAACACGTTCAGTAAACAGCGTCTTGGCACGTGTTAGTGCATCCATGTAGTTTAATTTGTCAATGTACATACCAAAAATTACACAACGATCGATATCATAAGCCGCCAACAAGTCGGCCTCTCTAACAATATGATAGGCTCGTTGGTATTCACCCAACTCCGGGTATCCATATTTAGACACCTTCGAATAAGACATTGTCATTATTATCTTTGACATTATCTCGATTTCGTGTTCGCTAAGAACACCCTTCATGTACTCTTGTATTCGCTTGAGACCTTCTTCATCGTTCATGTACTTTTTATCACACATGTCGTGTAAAATTGCAGCACAATAAATTATATTTTTCTGTGACGATAATTGTGGATTGTTAGGAAGTTCGCTTTCTAGTATTTCGCGACTCAGATTAAAAACCTCGATGCTATGTTTTACAGCATGAGATTCATCTATTTCTTGGTCTTTTGTTATTTTCATAACACATTTGAACGCGGTATTGATTATGTTGTTCATGAGTTTCCTGTATTAGACTTTGGAAATAAAATTCTTGTCATTTTTATAACGACAAGAATTTGATTAATGTAAACTATGGATATATTGTTTTAATTTATCAGTAGGTTTCCAACCTAGTTTGTTCAATGTGTCATCGTCTTCTCTCAATGTCACCCTATAGTTACCTGATTGGTCTGGTATATAAATATTAGATACATCGTACTTTTCTTCAAATATTTTATATATCTCGTTTATTGAATAATTTAAACCTGTACCTAATTCCCATGCATCTTCGTGATAAATATTTGAGTTCATTATTAGGATTAGTCCATCTATAATATCCCCTACATACGTAAAATCACGCCGTTGATCGCCGTCACCTATGATGGTAAGTGGTTTGTTGTTATTCATTTGATCTCTCCATACGCCGATAAGTGTCTTGTAGTCTCCTGTGATAATTTCTTTTGGTCCATAGACGTTATAGAATCTTGCAACCTGTACTTGTAAATTGAATGACTTTTTATACATTTTACATAATTCTTCTCCTATATATTTACTGGTTGCATAAGGAGATTGATGAGGATTATGCCACCTAGAAGAAGAACCAGCAAATATCACTTTGCTATTGTGCTTTCTTGCGTATTCTAACACTGATTCGGTTCCGTTAACATTTGAAATGAATGTTTCGTGAGGTTTAATAAAGGATGGGTGTATTCTTGCTAATGCTGCTAAATGAAAGATAACATCAAATTGTATATCAAATACTTTATCAATATTCAATATATCATCGTTTACATATATACATCCTTCAACTTCATTTGATTTGTATCCAGTTGAATAATTGTCTAATGAAAAGACGTCGTGTTTGCTAAGTAACAAAGCCTGTATTAAGTTTGAACCAATAAAACCTGCACCTCCTGTGACTAGTATTCGCATTTACAATAAGTTATATATTAAATGAAATAAAAGAACTCAATAAAAGTTAATACATCTCAAATAAATTCAAATATTTGAATTTATTATTTTTATATCATAAAAAAATGATATGAAATAAAAAGTTTAAAGTAAATATACACTATTAAATACCATGGATCTCAAACAACGCAAGCTCAACAAGTCCGAATGGGAATCTATTGAGGTTCCTGTATCCTCTTCTGAAAACGATGTACTAAAAATGATTATTGCTGGCTTCCATGACGTTAATACAAGAACAAACAATCACTTGTCACTAATTTCGTATTTGAAGATTGAGCTCACTTCAAAGATGGAGGATTATTTGTACACTAAATATTTCAAGCCGAAAGTTGACAAGATTGAGATCGACGTGCGGGCTATGATACCTGAATACAAGGCGACTCAAGTTGATTCGAATATCCAGATTAAAGGAGCCGACAAGATTCGTCTAGAGAGAAATGACGATGCAAACATTCAAACACAAAACTTATACGAACACATTTTATTGAATCATATTGAAAAAATTATTTATTATAAAAAGAAGGGGGACAAAAAACAGATGTCATTTCATTATTTCACATTATACAAGTTGGTTCGCAATACTATTTCAAACGTAAATCGTCACATCACGGAGATTAGCAAGAAGATCATTGAATCTGTTGAGTCAGAAATTGATATTTCGTTGGTTATCAACAATGCGGTGGAGTTTATTGAACGTAATGAGAGTTTGCTCAAGTACTCGGATATGGAGTTGTATAGTCATCAGAAGGAGATTTTCACGCTTTGCAAGAATCCTAATCCCAAGTTGATTTTGTACATGGCTCCTACTGGAACGGGGAAGACGTTGACACCAATTGGGTTGTCAGAATCACACAGAATCATCTTCGTTTGTGCTGCCAGGCATGTTGGTGTTGCTCTTGCTAAATCGGCTATTTCGGTCAATAAAAAGGTCGCGTTTGCATTTGGTTGTGGGAGTGCTGCGGATATTCGTCTCCATTATTTCGCTGCAAAAGAGTATACGAAACACAGGAAGTCGGGTGGGATTGGTAAGGTGGATAACAGCATCGGTGACGACGTGGAGATTATGATTTGTGATATCAAGTCCTATTTGCCTGCGATGTTTTATATGCGGTCGTTCAACAAGGATGAGAAGTTGATTGTCTATTGGGATGAGCCGACTATCACCATGGATTATGAGAATCACGAGTTTCACGAGATCATAAAGCAGAACTGGGCAGAGAATTTGATTCCTAATATGGTTCTGTCGTCTGCTACTTTACCGAAGTTGAATGAGCTCGATACGACAATTCCTGATTTCAAGAACAAGTTTCCTGGGGCTGAAATTCACAACATTATCAGTCACGATTGCAAGAAATCTATTCCGATTGTCAACAAGGATGGGTTTGTTGTGTTGCCTCACTATTTGTCGGAGAATTACGATGAGATCAAGCAGACGATTGCTCATTGTGAGAATAATCTTACGCTTTTGAGATACTTTGATTTGAATGAGATTGTCAAGTTTGTCTCTTATGTTCACGAGCAGAAGTTGTCAAAGATTCGGTTAGAGCGTTATTTTGAGGATTTGAATTGTGTAAATATGACGACGATCAAGCTGTATTATTTGAACATGCTAAAGACATTTGATAACGATAAGTGGTCTGCGATCTATAAGCATTTTGCCTCTAGTCGAAGTGCCAAGATTTTGACTCGCGACAAGCCCGGGACCACTGGTGTTCTCGTAACAACTAAGGATGCATATTCGCTCACAGATGGGCCTACGATTTTCATTACCGATGAGATTGAGAAGATTGCCAAGTTCTGTATTCAGCAAGCGGCTATTCCTCCGATTGTAATGGACGATTTGATGAAGAAGATCGAGTACAACAACACTCTGAACGAGAAGTTGAATGAGCTGGAACGAGAGCTTGATTTCGTAAAGGAACAGGCGGAACAGAGTATGCAAAATGGTGTTAGTGGTCAGGGTGGCGGAGTTTCTGTTCAAGGACGCAGCAAGTCTACCAAAGATTTCAAGAAGCTGAATCGCGATACTGATGGGTCAGGATCTGGATCAGGAGGTGGATCAAGCAAGAGTGAGATTAGCAAGCTTACACAGCAGATTAACTCGATCCGTTCGATTTTGAAACCGGCGACATTGAACGACACATTTGTTCCCAACAAGCATCATCATTTGCAAAAGTGGGCGGAGGGTATGTCGTCTACAAAGGCTTCGTTTACGAGTGATATTCCCGATGAGATTGTGAATGAGATTATGTTATTGAATGGTATTGAGGACACTTGGAAGATTTTGCTGATGATGGGTATTGGTGTATTCATCAATCATGAGAATATTACTTACACAGAGATTATGAAAAAGATGGCGGATGAGCAGAAATTATACATGATCATTGCTTCGAGTGATTATATATATGGAACAAATTACCAGTTCTGTCATGGTTATTTGAGCAAGGATTTGAATTTGACACAGGAGAAATTGATTCAGGCAATGGGGCGAGTTGGAAGAAACAATATTCAGCAGGATTACACGCTTCGGTTTCGCGATGATTCACAGATCGTAAAGCTGTTCACACACAATGCGGACAAGCCGGAGATCCGAAACATGAATAAGCTGTTCTCATGTGATTAATTATATGCAGAACAAGGTTTGGTTTGGTTTGATTTATACAATAAAAATATTTTTTTGTTATATGCCGATTATATTTATTTCAACGAGTGATACGTTTACAGAGAAAATAAGGTCACATGGGTTCGAAGCTCACACTATGAAAATTCAGGATTATGTTCCCAGAGAAAATAAAAAAACATATTATGTGTCGCCTGCAAATAGTTTATGCTTTATGGATGGCGGAATCGATTATGCATTAAGTAGAATTATTTTTCCGAATGTTGAAACAGAAGTTAAAAGTATTGTAAAAGAGCTGGGTATTGTAAGTATCGTGGGGAAACCATACTTACCAATTGGGAGTTCAATTATAATAGATAGAGAGAAAAAATCATTAGTAGTTTCGCCAACAATGTTATTACCGCAGAATGTTTCTAATACACGAAACGCCTATTTTGCTACTACAGCAGTTTTGTATAATGTGCTAGTAAATAGAAAGGAAAAGCTAGAGAATATTGATATTTTATTTACTTCATTTTGTTGTGGTTATGGAAAAATGTCAGAAGATAATTCTATTCAACAGATAATCGAAGGAATATGTGATTATTCATATTATAAACCAGTTTGTATAAATAAAAATATAATCATAAAAGAAGCAAATTTATATGATCAACCGCGTTATTATCAGAATACAGAATTTTTTTCAATTAAGCCAGACGAAATTGTTAATTGTTAAATAATATTTCACTGGGTTGGGCGTTCAATAATTCGAATATAGAATGAAATCAATGTATTGTTTCCACCAAATTTTTCTGTCAGTGTTAGTTCTGTAGGGACAAATGCAGGTGCTAGTTCAGGATCGCGACCATTTACATTATTGAATTGTCCTGTTTCAACGAGTTCTATTATCCTGTTATTTTCAATATTCATATCACGATATACATTTTCACGGATATAATTTACTAACTGGAGTGTGGTTAATGTATCGTCTACATGATAGGTCTTAGTAGTCTCGGTATAAGCCAACTTGGTATAAACTTCAAACATCAGTATCACAGATTGTCGTTTATTTTATTAAAATATAAAACATTCAATTTTATATTTGTATGATCATCTGGTTATAAAATTTGTATATTATATTATAAAATCACAATATATGGGCCATTATTACTATCGCCATCGCTCTTGCAAGAGGTGCAATCAAAATGAATACAATCATGATATATCTTGTAATCTATATCAGTTTGATCATGATCCAACTTGCAACCGCTGCAACTATTATTATCAAGATCATTATGATTGTTCTTGTAATTATGATTGCTCTTGCAATTATGATTATTCTTGCGAGTATGATTGCTCTTGTAACATACATCATCATCATCGTCATGATCGTCATCGTAGGTGCCGTCATCATCGCAAACGGCATCATCATCGTGATAAGTGCCATGACAAACATCATGGACATTCCAACCATCATTGTGATTATAAAAGTCATAATGATCACCATCGACCACATTATGGATATTCAAGACGATTACCATACGGGTATGAATATGTTACGCCTTCATCACAACATCTTTGGAATAGATACTGGGCTAATTCTTCTTTTTATAATTGTTAATAAGCAACCATATAATTTATCTCTACCAAATAGAATATTAGAGATAAAATACAAATTGTGTCAACAACTATGCCAGCTGATGTGGAATATGACGAGGTGGTTGTAAATTTAAAAGTAATTGCATCTATCTGTGTAAATACAAAATTGTATACCAAGGGTGCGTATTTAAACATCGAGCAACCTATGTTTATTCCTGAGAGTGTGCGGCGATGGTATAGGCAGGACAGCAGAGATGAAGCTATAAAACGTATTGACCGAACAATTGCTCGATCAATCGCGTACTTGGAAAAAGACAAGGAAAAGGAGAGAGCGATCGTTCAGTATCTTGTCGAGGCTAAAAAAGGTATTATTAATATGAAGGACACCTACTCAACATGTGTACAAACAATGGCTCGGCTAGATACTATTTTGGATAAGATTGAAACATCAATGGCTCTAGTTAAAATAGAAGATATACAAGAAGAGGTTTCTAATAAAAAGTCTGAAAATTGTCTTATTTCAAATATAATTGTTGAAAAACCGATTGAATCAGTAAATGTTATGCCTAGTGATAATGTTCAAATCTTACCTATTAATATTAAAAAAAACAAATAAAATTAATTTAATTTATTTTTCCAAACAAACGTTCATACTCTTTTATTTTCTAATTTTATTATTTTTTCTGTATGATAATAATAATATGATCTATATGCTGAGTCATTTGCTTTTCCTAAACACATTCCTAGACACATTCCAGCAAAATAAGGCAAAAACATATAAACATATTATAATTATATGTTTAAGTATTTCCACAAATAAAACCTTGCAAAATGGGAGTTTTTAATGTCCAAAGGTGTGAAAACAAAAAATACACCCAACCTGTGTATTTTTTGTTTTATTTTCTTTCTTTTTTTGTAATTTTATTTTATATATCATCTGAATCCACTAATGTCTGAAAGTCATGTCCCACAATTGAGAAATTTGGTTATTAAGTGCGTAGATCTGACTAGTGTAAAAGTGAACAATTCTATCGTTCTCTTCACGAAGTCTCTGATTCTCTTCCTCAAGCTTGCTGACATATCCATCATCAACAAGATTCATTGACTCTCTATCCAGAGAGCTAAGTTCCTCGTCAATAGCATTCAACTGCTCCTTGTTGAGATTAATGACGCAACTAGTGACATGTGACTTACGAGGAGCAGGAGGAGGGGTATTAGCAAACCTCACCTTGCGGGGCGGAGTACCTAGAACAGGGAACTCATCACGTGAGTTGAGAGGAAGAGTCTTTGTCTTCCTCTTGTCAACGAGGATGTTCTCGACGACCTTCCAGTATGTTGGGTTCATTGAGTCACCAGAAACCTTTTCATATCTGATGACCGGCTTAACAGAAGACTTGAGATCAGCAAGGAACTTCTTGGTGGGTTCATCGTCATTCCATCTCTCGAAGTAAACATAGGCTATGTTGTACTTGTTCCTGGTGGAGTTCATCTTGGTAATCACGTCGACCTGGGCAACCTTTCCAAGACGGGCCTTGTTCTCGATCACGTTCTTAATAAATTCGTCCGTGTGGTTTACAAGGGCGTGGGGGATAAAGAGACTGACAGAAGACATGTTATTGTTGTTGTTGTTGTTGTATTTTACACTAAGTGATTTACTTTTCAATCAAAAAAACAATTCAATTTTTTGTTGGTTCTCATAAAATTTATCAAATTTCGTTATTTTTTATTATTTTGTAATGATAACAAGTAACAATATATATTATGACAACAAAAACATGGTCACAAAGGTCGGCCATCCAAGAATATGAGAGATATCAAATAATTGACGTTTTTCAAAAGTGTTTTCGGTTTTTTGAAAAAATGGACAAATATTTGTCCATTTTTTTTTTTTCGAGAATAGTCTTGGCAATTTTTTAACATTTGTTACTGAAAAAAAAATTAGCGTCACAAAACTTTTTGGGAATTTTTCATTTTGTGAGCATAACTTTTTTTTTTGAAAAATCAATTCTGAAAAAAAAGGAATTAGACATAAAAAAAGGGTGTAATTAGAGTACAAAATGGATACACATTTTACGGCACTTTTTACAGACGAAAATATCTGTTACGACATATCAAGCAACGATAATGAAAAAACGAAAACGAAAACGTTACTGACTCAAAAACGCCGTAAAATGGATACAAAAATTTACGGCGACAAAAATAAGCCGATTTTTGTTTGTGAAACATGTGACTTTAAATGCAGACAAAATAGTGATTGGGAACGTCATTTATTGTCCAAAAAACACACCGCCGTAAAAAAACGGCAAACAGATTCCTCACTAACTTGCGTCTGCGGAAATTCATATAAATTCAGAACTGGCTTAGCTAAACATAAAAAGGTTTGTTCAGTCGATACAAATATTCACATGAAAAATAACGATCTTATTGACCTCTTATTACAGCAGAATAATGAATTCAAGGAGATGATTCTTGAGCAGAACAAAAATATGATAAATTCGCTTTCGAACGTTGTTGTTAATAATACTAACAATATAAATTCAAATAATCGGACATCATTTAACCTGCAGTTTTTCTTGAATGAAAAATGTAAAAATGCATTTAATTTATCAGAATTCATGAGTTCCATTCAATTGGATTTGATGGATTTGGAGAATGTTGGTAAGTTGGGATATGTGGAAGGTATTTCAAATATAATAATAAGCAAATTGAAGGCAATGGATATTTATTCAAGACCGATTCATTGTGCTGATTCAAAACGCGAAATTATTTATATAAAAGAAAATGATATTTGGACGAAGGAAGAGACGGATAATACAAGATTGCGAAAAACTATAAAAGATATAACATTTCGTAATTGTCGGAATTTTCATTTATTCAAGGAGAAACATCCCGATTGTGTGAAATGCGATTCTGTTCATTCCGATAATTATTTGAAGATTGTTTCTGAGTCGATTGGTGGTAAGATTAACTCGATTGCAGATAATGAAAATAAAATAATACGAAGAATTGCGAGAGAAATGTACATAGACAAATCAAATTATTTGGCTACGAATGGTGATGGTGTTTTATAAATAATATAATTTTATGGTTTCAAAAAATTATATTGTAGACTAACTAGCAGTTTCTTCACATTCTTTTTCATTATCTTCATCTTCCTTCTCTAATTCATCAACAATATTGTTTGCTTGTGCGAGTTTATCCTTGATCGAGACCTTATTTGATTTTGTGGTGGCCCAATATTTACCTAACAACGGATGATCTACACGAAAATATTCGCGTTTTTTTGTATGTGACTTGTCGTAATATTCGCTGCAATAATATACGTATTGTCGCATCATTTGCTGTGTGATTCCTTCTGGTAAAACGACTGCGTTGTGTTTTCTCGCTCTTTTGTTTGCCTGGGTTTCGTTTGCGGTAGACATTTGTATATCCATATGATATATTTTTATATATGAATTTTATGGGTAATTGTATTTTGAAACATTGCTTTGCAAGTTGGCAAAGCAAGATTCATTACTCAACAATAAGGTAGAAAATTTCATCGATTTGCAAGTTGGTAAAGCAATAAAAATCTTGCCTTCCCAGCTGGGAAAGCAAGATTTTTTGGTTTACATATGTAGTTATTTTTGTTTATTCGAAAGGAGAAGCGAAGCAATGTTTATTGCTTTTATAATCAAAAAGCGAGTTTATTTGCTTTTATAATCAAAAAGCAATAATTTATATGATTACATTTTCTCGTCTATTGACGTAAAACACTCATGGTCTGGATATTTTATTTTGAGTTTATCATAAAATACTACTATTTGTTCATCTATGTCATGTTCATCGGGCAATATCATTCTAAAATTTAATCGCTTTCCATCGATACGTCTTTCATATACTAAATGTGGTTTATCCCTAGAAATAACTAATGACATATATTTTGGTAAGGATGCTTCAGAAGTTGTTGGATATATATCATTTTCCAAATCATCAACAATTTTGTTTGCTTGTGCAAGTTTGTCTTGTATGGTGATTTTATTTGATTTTGATGTCATAAATGGTTTATCCAATTTTGGATGTGTTTCGATCTTAAAGAATTCGCGTTCTCTAGTATGTTCTTTATCTAGCCATTCATGATAATACACTACATATTTCCTCATCATATCGTGAGTTATACCATCAGGAAGTTTGATAGCATTATGTTTTCTTTCCCTTTTTGTTCCTTGTTTTATTCCGTTACAATTTTGCTCTTGTTCTTCTCTCGTCGCAATTCTTAAATTTTCCCAAGTATTGTTAAGTGGGTCTTGATCTATGTGGTCGACACTTATGTTTTTAGTTCCCTTTCCATTACCATAACAACCAGTTATAATTTGATGTATATAATAAACTTTTCCATCGATAGGATTATGAGTCACTATATAACCATTTGTACCTTTATACCATGTTGATTTTCTTCCTTTATCAAATTGTTTTTCATAATCTTGTATTTTTGAATAGCTTTCTTTGCATAATTTACATATAGTTTCCTTTTCACAATACATTAATAAATATTCTCTATCGTTCTCTGAAATTAACCATAATGGGTTTTTAATTATATTTGCAGAGACACCAATATCAATACTATGCCCATTAATATATTCGAGAACGTTATATTTAGTTGATATGACTTTGTGATAGTAGTGATATTTTTCTACGTTACATCTTCTTAGGTCACAACAATTATTATTTTTAAAATGATAATACAATCCCTCATTATTTGTTGAGAATATAAAATCTAGATATGTAAATCTTTTGTAATTGCTACAATACGATGGATAAACATCATAATTGTTTACAAAAACAAATTTTTTAGAGAAATTTACAATTCTATCTTTGTCTTTCGTATCAACCAAGTATGTTTTGTCATTATACTTAATAACACCACAATTAAGCTCTTCGTTTGTCAAGTAAACAGGCTTCATATTTGAATTCAAATTCTCACTGGAAAACAAATCATTTTTATTCATATTATAATTATATATAATATGAAACCTTTAAGTTAATTTAATACTCAAAATAAACCTGGAAATACAACCTAATCCTTTAATTGCTATACGCTAACCCGCCCATACCGGACATAATCCTGAGCACGTTGTAGTTGGTGGCATAGACACGGACCTTGGCAGTCTTGGTGCCCTCAACTGTCGCGTTGGAAAGAACGAGCTGGAGGGTGGCGTTGTCAATACGCGAGAAGTTGCACGTGCCACTTGGTTGGTGTTCCTCAGGCCTCAAGGCAAAGGAGTACACGTTGATGCCCTCATCCGGGGCACGGGTGTGCGCCTGGTACGGCTGAACCCACGAGAAGTAGGTTCCCTCACGCTCGGAGAAGCGGTCCTGGCCGTTGAGCTGGAGCTTCGCCGTGACGACGGGGTTCTGTCCCCAGCAGTGCATGTCGAGGGAGGTCTCCGTGAGGACGAAGGTACCGGCATCGGAGACGAGGGACTGAGCCTCAGTTCCACCGAAGGGGCCAGCCTCACCTCCGTTCCCAGCCGGGTACCACCCGGCGGCGCTAGCGGTTCCGGAATCAGCTCCGGCATCATTGAACCAACCAGTGGCAGTGATGAAGGAAGTCGAGGTGGCGGCGATGGACGCGAGGGATCCAAACGCGGCATGGGCGTTGGGGAGGGCATCAATCGCATCAGTGTAGTTGAAGGGCTGGGCTCCAAGAACGCGGAAGAGACCGGAAGAGGTAGAAAGACCAGCGCAGTAGTCAACGTTCTGGTCGGGCTGAACAACCCAGATAAGCTCCTTGACGGGGTGGTTGAAGTTGAGCTTGATCTTGTTGGAGGAGGACCCAACGGACTCGTCTCCGGTGAACTGGAGCTGAGTGATGAGGTACTCGTGGGGGTTCTGGGCCATGCGCCTGCGCTCATCAGTGTCGAGGAAGACATAGTCGACGTAGAGGGAGGCAGCAACAAGGGATTGCTGGTACGCCGCCTTAACATCGACGGACTTTCCAGCCGGGTTTCCGAAACTGGCAGCACCATCATTCGTGAGGGTGGAGACGGCCCAGAGGCACTCATCAATCGGGCGCAAATCAAGGTTGATCTTGACCTCGTGGTACTGGAGAGCAATCAACGGGAGCGCAAGGCCCGGGTTGGTGCAGAACCAGAACTGGAGGGGAATGTAGAGGGTGGTCTCCGGGAGGGCGTTGCGGGGAGCGCAAACCTGGCGAGGCGCAGTGGACTCGCATGGACCATCAACGGCGGCGAAGGAAGGATCGGTGATGAAGGTAAGCTGGGTGGTGTTACCAATCATCTTGAAGTATCCACGCTGTTGCTCGGAGGACATGGTGAGCTGATTCCAGATGTGCATCCAGTCTCCGTACTGGCGGTCGATGCGCTGGCCTCCAATCTCAACCTCAACCTGGGCAACGAGCTGCTCTCCGGGGAAGTCTAACCAGCGGGCATAAACACCCTGGCGGTTTCCGGCAGTTCCGAGGCTCTGGCCAATCTCTGGGAGAGTGACCTGGAGGTAGGTGCGGTAAGCAAGATCTCCGTTGCGGCTGATCGTGCACTGAACACGGCGTCCGAAATCCGCCTGTCCATTGAACGTCTGCTCAATAGACTCAATGGCGAAGTTCGTGTACCTGCGGTAGGTGACCTTCCAGAAAGTGATTTGCGGGTTTCCAGTCAAATAAACGTCTTGAGCTCCGTAAGCAACCAGTTGCATTAATCCGCCTCCCATTTTATAGTATTGCTAAAGAAAAAAAATTTCCTAAAAGTAAAATAATTAAATCTAATTCTATTTCTAGTTATACCATTATGTTGATTTTTATTAAAAATCAACATTTACTTTGAAATTATTTTGTTTATATCTAAATTTGTTTTCATAAAGGTAAGTAAATATGAGTCATGTAATACTTCTCGCCTACCTTCATGTTTTTTTGTAAAAACGTAACACTCTTGTTTTTTTTTGATAGACCAACCATCTTCTATTGCATTGAAAAGTATCAACATTTTCTGTAGTTTTATACCATCAATTTTTAGATCAGGATCATCTACTAAACTATTTAGATTTGTAGTAAAGTTCATATTATAAGTTAAAAAAGAAAACTATTGTAATGTTCAAACTAATAATAGTAATATACACTAAGATATATACATCTTTTTCTGTTAGTATATAAATAAATTGTAATTATATATAAATGCCGAGTTTCAAAGTGAAGCCACAGAAAAAAATCAAGTTTGATAAAAAAACAGCAGTAACCATTGATAGTAAACATCGTGAGATTGTGAATGATCTAGATAAGGATATAAATGAACGAATACCCGATATAAAGAGTGAGATATACGAATTAAATAATAAACTAAAAAAATCAACAAGTTTTGAACAGAAGTTAGATTTTGAAGAGGCTATATCTGAAAAAAAGAAGACAATCAAGTCGTTGAAAAACAGGAAAAATGAATATTTACTTGATAATTCAAAACTTATATTCGAATACTTTGAAACAAAAAAAAATATTTCAGATGTAAATATTGTATCAAAAAACCAGGTATTAAATTCATTTTTCAAGATAAAAAATGAAGATGACAATATTATAAATAACCAACGAAAATCTCACAATATAGTTCAGACATATCTAAGCAGGTTGGATGATAATTTTATTGATGTGAATGCATTTGTTTGTCAGACAGATATATGTAGATATTGCAACAAGGGTGAAATGTTGCCATTAGAAGATGAGGGTGTTTTGATATGCAGCGAATGTTCTAGAAATGTTCCCTATTTAATTGAAAATGAAAAACCATCGTATAAAGAAGCACCCAAGGAGATATGTTTCTATGCCTACAAAAGAATAAATCATTTCAAGGAGATAATCGCACAATTTCAAGGTAAAGAAACCACACAAATACCACCAAATGTTATCGAAAGTATAAAAAATCAAGTCAAAAAGGAGCGTATTGAATTGTTATCGATTTCTAATGAAAAAACGAAGGATATATTGAAAAAACTAGGGTACAATAAATATTATGAACATATACCATTTATTAAAGATAAACTGGGCATCAAACCACCGATTATGTCACCAGATTTGGAAGAAACACTTTGTAATTTGTTTGCCGAATTACAAGCACCTTATTCAAAATATTGCCCAGATGATCGTGTAAATTTTCTGAATTATTACTATACAGCATACAAATTATGTGAGTTGTTGGGTGAAGATTCATATTTACCTTTTTTTCCGATGCTGAAAGATAGAGAAAAACGTATAGAACAAGATACTATATGGCGAAATATTTGTGAGGAACTTGACTGGGAGTTTATACCAACTATTTAGAATACAAAATTATTATATATTATAAAAATGTTGTATTATTTGTATATTTGTGTGTCTAGGTATGTGGAATAAAATATTTATTGGTGTATATGAATAATTCACAACTAATAGAATCTGAAATTAGTAGATTAGTAGATGAATTCAAAACCAAAATTATTCGAGTGATTGCATCCCAATCAGAAGTATCCGATGATATAGATGAAAATGAAATTATCGAAAAAAACGAACTACTTTCATTAAAAAGCAAATCATCGTTTGCATATAGAATGAAAAGAACAGATATAAATGTCATATTATCTGATATAGAAGAATATGGAGATGATGCATGCTTATTAATAGAAAATGATATTAAGGTTAAAGAAGAGGAGGTAAATAAATTTAAATTAAGGTTATCAAGGAAAATAAATGATATATTTCCAGATCAATATAAACAACTATCTAACCTAGAGGAAGAAGTTGCATTGTTGAAGTTAAAGTTAGATGAAAGAAAAAAACAAACAATTACTTTGTTAGCTGCTGCAGAATTAAAAGGAGAGAATGAATTGTCTGAAATAATGGATAGTGAACGCGAGGCTAATTCTCTATCTAAAGTAAGACAGAAAAAATACAAAGAGGCACGTTATAAAGAAATTAGAAATAAGGTTGATAAAATCAATAATGAGTATAGAAATATGGGTTTAGACTTACCAAGAGTTGATGTTGACAGCTTCGGTAATATTGTATTGACATCTGAATTGTTATCACTAATAGATTAATAGTAACAAAAAAGAAATTTATACTTAATGATAGGAAACAATATAAAATATTTTTGTTTGTTTACATAAATAATGTCTATTGAAAATCAATTGAGAGAATGGGTTGCAATAGACGATAAACTGCGTGTTATGTATGAAAACATAAAGGAACTGCGTGCAAAAAAAACGAGTTTGACAGCGTCTATCCAGAATAACTTGTCTGCTAATAATATACAGAATACTAAGTTACCTATTGGTGATGGTCATATAAAAGTAGTAAATACTCGTATAAATGAGCCACTTACATTTGCATATCTTGACAAATCACTTCGAGGAATTATAAAAAATGAACAACAGGTTCAAATTATAATTGATCATATAAAAAATAGTCGGA
>Ga0114975_10000886_pt1 | contig 21894 bp, 21 predicted proteins | sample S_130626_EF_Meta_FD_87031 | JGI IMG/M metagenome (GOLD analysis project Ga0114975, IMG submission 87031) | Freshwater microbial communities from Lake Simoncouche, Canada to study carbon cycling - S_130626_EF_MetaG | ecosystem: Environmental > Aquatic > Freshwater > Lake | place: Lake...
CTCTTCAGGTTGCGCGCAGTCTTCGCCATCCAGAACACCATCCACGTGATCAACCCGGCGGCGAGCACGGACAGTGCACCGGACAGGATTGGCTCGAACGCTTCACCGGCCTCACCAAGCCCAAAGAGCAGGAATGCACCGGTCGCTGCCGACAACGCAATTGCCGCGGCGACCCCTCCCCAAATGACGGGGATGACGTGGCGGCGGTTGGACCGAACCGCGAAGGCGATGAGAATCCCGACGATGAGACTCGCTTCGAGTCCTTCGCGAAGTCCGATGAGGAAGTTGGCAAGCATAATTTTCTCCACCCTGGCAGGCCGGTATTTCCAGATTGACGAGGTAAGGCTTACCTTACCAGATTGAAGCAGGCCCACTGGACGACGCAGTTCCGCGTTTCCTTCACTCGTAACCCCTTCCCCGCTAGCTACGCTGGGTCCATGACAACACTCACTCGATCCCTCCTCGTTGAATTCCTCGGAACCGCTCTGCTGGTAATTGCGCAAATCGGAACGGGATATCAGCTTGACATTCTGACGGGCAACCCCGGCATAACCCTGCTTGGAATCGCCATTGTCAGCGCACTCGCGCTCGCGATCGGCATCACCATTGGCGGCCCCATTTCCGGCGGGCACTTCAACCCGGCCGTGACCATCGGTTTGACCATCGCCGGTCACTCCAAGACGTCGGTCGCAGTGCCGTACATCGGCGCTCAGCTTCTTGGCGCATTTATCGCCGCCGTCAGCGCAAACTTCCTCTGGGGTGCCGATCTCATCGCAACGACACAGGGGTCTGTCCCCACCGCCGCCCTGCTCGGCAGTGAACTGCTCTGCACCGTGGTGCTCGTCGGCATTATCGTGGCCATGATCCGCCGCAAGGGTGGCGAGGGTCTCAATGTCCTCGTCCCGCTGTGGATCGGAACCGCAATTCTGCTCACGCCGACCGGGTGCATGGCGAACCCCGCCGTCACTTTCGGGCACATGTTCACGGACTCGTTCACGACGGCAGGAGTCGCCGGGGTCGGTCCGTTTATCGGTATCCAGCTCATTGGAGCCGTGCTTGTGGCGGTTGTTGCCAACTTCGCAGCGCCGAAGAAATAGTTCACACTCTGCTCACCGGGGGTGGTTATGGTTGAGTCCATGACCAATCCCACTGTTTTGTTTGTCTGCGTCCACAACGCCGGCAGGTCCCAGATGGCTGCCGGGTGGCTTCAGCACCTTGCGGGCGAACGAGTTCAGGTTCTTTCCGCTGGTTCGGCCCCCGCCGATTCCATCAACCCCGTTGCGGTCGAAGCGATGCGTGAGGTTGGCATCGACATCACCGGAAATCAGCCGAAAATCCTCACCACCGAAGCCGTCAAAGAAAGCGACGTCGTCATCACCATGGGCTGTGGTGACACGTGCCCGTTCTTCCCCGGCAAGCGTTACGAGGACTGGGTTCTCGAAGACCCCGCGGGCCAGGGAATCGAATCCGTTCGCCCGATTCGCGACGAGATTAAGTCACGCGTCGAGACCCTGCTGTCGGAGATTCTCTAGTCTTTCATCGTGTGTAGTAGCGTGACACTATGAAAATCCTTCGCGTCTTGCTCGTTTCTGCCGTGGCCGCAACCGCACTGCTTGGCTCATCCGGTGTTTCGACAGCCTCAACGTCCACCGTTGCCCCGGGAACCACACTGACCGCGACGGCCTGGGAGACGGACCACGATGGGTTCGGCTACGACTCGGGCACGGTGATTCCCTCTTCGCCCGGGGGTGCCTACGACGAATATGTTTACCGTTTGTTTGACGGTGGAACCCTGGTTGACGTGCAGTCAACGACCGGGTACGACGGGCTGACCGATGCGGAACAGACGCAGTGGTATACCGATGCTGGTCTTGACCCCTACTATTTCTCGTGGCACGCATTCTTCTGTCTGGCAAATTCAGTTACCGACCCGGCCGATGGTGTTCAATCCGATGCCGGAGTGGTTCTCAACGAGGTGCAGTACGTCTCCGCAGAGGTGTTGTTCCCCGATGCTAGCCGCTCGATGGTGGGCGATTACCAGCCAGACCTTTACGGCCCGTGGAACGGCGGGACCTTGTTCGACGTCGACAACTACAGTGTCGAACAACGATCGACCGTCGGGTATTACTCGACCTTCTCGTGGGGAGACACGGTGTTTGCGACGAGCTATGTCGACGCGACGTGCCCCGCCGGCTCATCCCTCGTTGTCGCCGAGATTCACGAGCCGGGCACGAACTCCCTTGCGGTTGACCGCCAGCTCACCGTCCCGCAGACACTCTCGGTCGAAGATTCCGTGCTCGGGGAATTCGACATTGATTCGAGTGGCGTCGTAATTGGGGTGACTGGCGCAACGTACGATGTCGAGTTCAACGCCGCACTCTGGGGAGTCACTCAGGTCTCAGATTCAGAACTCTCCAATACTGGGCTTGACCTGAACCTTGGCGCGCTTGTTGCTGTTGCCGCCGGGGCGGTCATTGCCGGCGTGGGAATTCTTCGACGTCGGCGTCGCTGAGTCGGACTAGCGCGGTTCTCAGGAAATCCTTGGGTTACTGGAGTGGGTTGACCCTATGAAAAACCGAATTGCCGCTGCAACACTGGCTGCCATTATCCTCACGGGACTCGGTGGTTGCGCCGCGGTCGTCGGGCCGACCGGTTCGGTGGGCAGCAACGCCGCCTACGACATGAACGACATCATGTTCGCTCAAATGATGATTCCCCACCACGAACAGGCGGTCGAACTGGCCGCCATCGCCGAAAGCAACACCGCGAATCCTGTCATCTTGGACCTTGCCAGCCGAATTAAAAGTGCACAGCAGCCGGAAATAGACCAAATGCGGGGATGGCTTGACGCCTCGGGTTCGGGGATGGACACGGGACACTCGATGCACATGCCCGGAATCGTCAGCGATGACGACATGGCGGCCATTCGGAACGCACATGACGCAGACTTCGACGCACTGTTCCTGACCCACATGATCGCCCACCACGAGGGCGCTATCACGATGGCACAGGACGTTTACGGAACCACCCTGCGGGACGATGTCACCCGACTCGCAGAAGCAATCATCGCAGCGCAGACCGCAGAAATTGCCGAAATGAAGGCTCTGCTCGACCGATAACCCAACAGCGGGTAGACTGTGAGCAATGCACTCGAGATTGTTCGATGTGCGCGTCGAATTACGCATCCCTCACCGGCCATTTCGGTTGACATCTTTTCTTCGGCGAATGACTGTGCCAACCGGCATGCTCGCCCACCCGATCGCTTCCGCGCGTTTGCGCGTCGTCGGTCACCATCATGAAACAGGTACCACTGTGACTAACCCCACATTCAGCGCGCTCGGCGTGCCCGCAGCTCTCGTCTCCGTCCTCGCGGCGGACGGCAAAGAGCTCGCCTTCCCCATCCAGGTCGACACACTTCCCGACACCCTCGCGGGTCGCGACGTTCTCGGCCGCGGAAAAACCGGCTCGGGAAAGACCCTGGCCTTTTCCATCCCAATGGTCGTTCGACTTGCGCAAACCGTCGGCACAGCGTCGCGTAAGCCTGGTCGCCCGACCGGAATGATCCTGGCCCCCACACGTGAACTGGCGACCCAAATCCTGGCGACGCTCCAGCCTCTTGCCGACGCCTACAAACTTCGTTCGATGACCATCTTTGGTGGAGTTTCCCAGAACCGACAGGTCGAAGCGCTGCGCAACGGAGTTGACATCATCGTTGCCACTCCCGGACGTCTCGAAGACCTCATGAAGCAGGGCTTTGTTCACCTCGATTCGGTGCAGATCACCGTCCTCGATGAAGCCGACCACATGGCCGACCTCGGCTTCCTGCCCGGCGTGACACGCATCCTTTCGGCCACACCCCGCGGCGGACAGCGAATGTTGTTCAGCGCAACGCTGGACAACGGTGTTGACAAGCTCGTGTCCAAGTTCTTGCAAAACGAAATTCTTCACTCGGTCGACGAGGCGAACTCGCCCGTCGTCGAGATGACGCACCACGTGTTCGAGGTTTCGGGCGCCGACGTCAAGAAAGATCTCGTCAAGACTCTCGCCTCTGGAACGGGACGTCGAATTCTTTTCATGCGCACCAAGCACCACGCCAAGAAGTTGGCCAAGCTGCTCACGGAGCAGGGCATACCAGCAGTGGACCTTCACGGGAACCTGTCGCAGCCCGCGCGCGATCGAAACCTCGCGGCCTTCAGCAGCGGAGAGGTGAAGGTTCTCGTCGCCACCGACGTTGCGGCCCGCGGAGTGCACGTTGACGACGTCGAACTCGTCATCCACGTCGACCCCCCAACCGAACACAAGGCGTACCTGCACCGCTCTGGTCGCACTGCCCGTGCCGGTTCGGCCGGTGACGTCGTGACCATCTGCCTGCCCGAACAACGCAAGGACCTCGGGATTCTGTTGCGCAAGGCATCAATTGCCGTTACCCCGCAGAGCGTTACACCCGGCTCCCCCGCCGTTGTCGAACTGGTCGGCGAGGTGGCCGAGTACGTGAAGCCCGCTCCCCGTGCCGCCGTGCAACAGCAGCAACCCCGCGGTTCCTCGACCGGCGCCAACGCGCAGCGCAAACGTGCCCAGCGCGGTCAGCGCGATCACTCGGGTCGTCCCGTTGCCGAGAGCAAATTCTCGGAGCGTAGCGGTCAGTCGGCGAACAACTTCCGCGGCAGCCGGGGCGGAAACTCGACTCGCTCGATTCGCCCTCAGGGGCGCTAGGCGGGATCTGCGGCGGCCAACTGCCCGCACGCCCCGTCGATTTCCTTACCGCGGGTGTCGCGCAACGTCGTGGGAATGCCGGCGGATTCGAGACGATTTACAAAATCACGCATGACAGCGGGTTCGGACGCGGTCCACACCGAACCTGGAGTTGGGTTGAGCGGGATCGGATTGACGTGCACCCAACCCGTGCCACGGTCATTGAGCTTCTGTGCGAGCAGGTCAGCGCGCCAGCCGTGATCGTTCATGTCCTTTATCAACGCGTATTCGATCGATACGCGTCGACCCGTTGCATCGAAATACGCACGCGCAGCGTCGAGCGCCTCGTCCACCTTCCACCGCGAGTTGACGGGAATCATCTCGTCCCGCAGGGTGTCATCGGGCGCATGGAGTGACAGCGCAAAAGTCAACTGGAGTCCCTCGGCGGCAAGCTTCTTCATTGCGGGAACCAAGCCGACCGTCGACACGGTGATGTGCCGTGCAGACATGCCCAGTCCGTTCGGCTGAGGGGCAAGCATCGCACGTATGGAGGTCATAACGCGGGCATAGTTCGCCAGCGGCTCCCCCATGCCCATGAAGACGATGTTGGTGACGCGTCGTTCACCGTCGACCCCGGCGAGTTCGCCTTCGGCGATTGCCCGATTCGCCTGAACAACTTGATCAACAATCTCCGCGGCAGACATGTTGCGCGTCAATCCCGCTTGGCCGGTGGCACAGAACGGGCAGTTCATGCCACAACCCGCCTGCGAGGAAACACACAGCGTGATGCGGTTGGGGTACCGCATGAGCACCGATTCGACGAGAGCCCCATCAAACAATCGCCACAAGAACTTAATGGTGTCGCCCTTGTCCGTTTTCAGGCGGCGAACCTCGGTGAGGAGGGGCGGCAGTGTCGCGGCAACGATGTCAGCACGGTTCTCGGCCGGTAGGTCCGTCATGTGGTCGGGGTTGGACGTGTAGTGGGTGAAGTAGTGCGTCGACAGTTGCTTCGCTCGGAATTTGGGAAGCCCCAGCTCAACGGCTTTGGCTTCGCGGTCCGCAGTGCTCAAATCTGCCCAATGCACGGGCGGTTTCGCTCCGCGGGGCGACTCGAACTGCAGCGACGGTCTGCCATCTGGGCCGAGTGGCTGCGTCCACCCCTCCGCCGTCGGCATAACCTGCGGGCGAGCGGTGTCGCGCGACGGGAGGCGTTCGATGGGCATGAACCAAGGGTAACAAGCGAAAGGCCCGCAACCTCTCGGTCACGGGCCAATCGTGCGAACAGTTAGAGGCGGTTGCGACGGATGCGACGCGCGATTACGAGTGCCGATCCGAAACCGAGGACGGCGAGTCCGGCGATTCCGGCGGGTGCAGCGTCGACACCGGTTGCGGCGAGGTTGCCATCAGGGTTGAAGTAGGACTCGAACCGGAATGACAGCGATCCGTTGCCATCCTCGAGCGCAAACTCGTACGAGATGCTTGACACGCCGTCGTACTGAGCTTCCCCGACGAAGTTCAGTGCGGTCGGGTCATCTTCCGATGACCCCTCATCCGGTGCGTTGAACGCCACGGAATCACCATCAGCAACGACCGCAAGCTCGGAGTCGGGGCTCACTGACCATGTGGACGGCTTCGGGCTAAACAGTGTCATCGACTGCAGGTTGTCGATGTCGCCCGCGTAAATCGTGAGGTTGTTTAAGGTCACGGGATCGCCGGCAACCTCGAAGTCCACGCGAATCTGGACAAATCCGGAGTCGCTACCACAAAGTTCAGTGCCCGTGTTGATGGCTATATCTTCCGCAGGGTCGTCTTCGTATCCGTCAATGTACTCAATGCTCTCATCCGGGATGAGGTCGCCGGCAACAAACTCAGTAAAGTCGTAGGGGTCGCCCGTGTAGTCAAAATCCTGAGTGAGGGCATAAGCCTCATTTGTGTAACAGCCCGCGACATCGACCGAAGAAGGATTGTTGGTGTTGAGGTCAGAAATCTCTTGGGCGTCGAGGTCTGCGTAGTCGGAGTAGTTGCCGATGGATGACGGGGAGGCGCCGATTAGTGTCACTACGGCGTCGATCTGCACACCCCCGACAGTTGTGACGTTCGTGTAGGTGAACTCGTCTCCGATTTCGGCACTTTCACCGATGTCGGTGTCCACTGGATTTCCGAAATCAAACGTCGCACCCGCGACATCAATCGTCGTCGCATAAGCGGGGGCGACGAAAAGGCCAGGAACAACAAAGAGCGAGGCCGCGGCGATGGAAGCCAGGGAGAAGCGAGTAACTCGAGACATAACATTTCCTTTCAAAGGGTCGAAAACATGATATCAAAACGGCGTCCGTCGTGCCACACGTGAGAGGCGTGGCGACAGTTTTTTCATCGCACGATTGCGCTGCGAATATGCGATCGTAAAAAGGCAAGACCGGTGAGAAGCCGGTCTTGCCTTTATGTCGGGCTGACAGGATTTGAACCTGCGACCCCTTGACCCCCAGTCAAGTGCGCTACCAAGCTGCGCTACAGCCCGCTGCCCCGAAGGACAACTTGTCCACTCTATCAAGTGTTGCCTGAGCGGTCGAAACTAGGCGTCGAGGAGCTCGCGAATCGCCTTTTCGAATACTTCGTGGTGCTTCTCGACGTCCGCAACGGTCGTCGTCGGACACATCAGCGCCATGTTGTGGAACGGTGTGAGCATGATTCCGCGGTTCGCAAGGTAGAGGTGAAGGAAGTCTTCGAGGTCGCCGTCGGCTGCCGCGTTCGCTTCCCCACCGTTTCGCGGATACGGCTTGGCGAAGCGGTATTCGCATCGGGCGCCAAGCTGGTTGATCGACCACGGCAAGTCGTACTTGTCGAAAATGTCGTTCATCCCAGCTGTGAAGACGTCACACGTGGCAATCATGTGTGAGAACGCGTCCTCTGTCAGAACGTGCTCGAGCGTCGCGCGCATGGCAGCGACGGACAGCGGGTTACCGGCGAGGGTCCCGCCGACGCCACCCATGTCGATGAGGTCGAGATCGTCACGCGCGAGAGCCTTCTCGGCGAAGTCGGCTGACAGTCCGTAGGCCGCCGTCGGGATTCCCCCACCAATAGCCTTTCCGATGACCACGATGTCGGGGTCGAGGTCATTCGCCTTCGTCATTCCTCCCGGTCCTGCGCTGAAGGTGTGCGTCTCGTCGATGATGAGCAGCGTGCCGTACTTGCGCGTCAGTTCCCGCACTCCCTCGTGATAACCGGGGTCTGGCAGGACGATACCGATGTTTGTGAGCGCCGGCTCGATGAGCACGGCGGCAACATCGCCGTGAGCGAGTTCGCGCTCGAGCGCTTCGAGGTCGTTAAATTCTGCGACGCGACTGGTTTCGAGGACATCGACGGGTTCGCCGACGTTTCCGGGGCGGCTCATCGCGTGACCATCGGGCCCCACCACGATGAGCGACTCGTCGACCGAGCCGTGGTAACAATACGAGTGGAAGAGGATCTTGGAGCGTCCGGTCAGTGCACGAACGAGTCGAATCACCCAGCGGTTCGCATCGGTTGCGGTCAGGGCAAAACTCCAGCGATCCATGCCGAATCGTCGCGCCAACTCCGCCCCGACCCATTCGGCGTCCGTCGTGGGCAGCATCGTGGTGAGCCCGCCCTGCTCACCGATTCGCCTCTGCACAGCAGCCACGACTTCCGGTGCCGAGTGCCCCGCCATCGAGCCGGTGTCCCCCAGCGCAAGGTCGATGTACTCGTGTCCGTCAATATCAAGAACGCGGTTGCCCCTCGCCGATTCAAAATAGATCGGGAACGAGCCGGACTTCTTGTTCATCCACGTCATAGGCACGCGACCAAACAGGTGGTCGGCAGCAGCATAGGCGGCTTTCGACTTCGGGTGGCTTGCATCGAATTCTGCACGCTCGCGGTCAAACAACTCGGCGAGGCGTTGGCGGTCAATCTCGGTCACGGGTCACATCCTTGCGAAATCAATGCTGGAAATCCCAGACTATTCGATGTGTGCGGCGAGCAGGTCGCGCAAATGCGGCCAGTTCTGTCCGAATCGAGGGTGTAATTCGAGTTCCTCGACTGCCGTGCGACTCACCCACTGCAACTCGATGCTCTCCTGATCGTTTTCGACAGGTTCGAAATGTTCGGTCGTTCGCGCAATGACGGTCGTATAGGACCAAAACCCGAGGTCGATGATGAACTCGTCGATCGCTTCGAGCAGTTCCTCGGGCACCCCCGCTTCTTCGTGGGCTTCGCGCAGCGCACCGTCGCGGGCAGATTCCCCTTTGCGCATTGCGCCACCCGGGATTCCCCAGGTGCCACCGTGATGCGACCATTCGGCGCGCAGTTGAAGCAACACACAATCGGTGTCTCGATTCCAGACCAATACGCCCGCCGCACCAAACGCACCCCAGACTTTTTCGCCGTTGGGACCATAAATCCACTGGTCGCCGGGGTCACGCAGGTGCGGAGGCGGCAAAAAGTTCACGATTATCGCTTCGGCCCGCGACGCTCGCGAACGCGCATCTGAATCTCGATTGGCGACCCCTCGAAGCCCCACACCTCGCGCAACCGACGAGTGATGAAACGGCGATACTGCGGATCAAGGAACTGGGTGGTGAAGACGACGAACGTCGGCGGGCGGGTCGTCGCCTGCGTGCCAAAGAGAATTCGAGGCTGGCGTCCGCCACGCACGGGGTGTGGGTGTGCCGCAGCGAGCTCGGCAAGGAACGCGTTGAACTTCCCGGTCGGTACTCGCGTGTCCCATGATTCGAGCGCAAGCTCGAGCGCCGGAACGAGCTTTTCGAGGTGCCGTCCGGTTCGCGCCGAGATGTTGACGCGCGGCGCCCAGGCAACGTGTGCCAGGTCTTGCTCAATTTCGCGCTCCAGATACCGGCGACGATCGTCATCGAGCAGGTCCCACTTGTTGAACGCGAGCACAATGGCACGTCCCGATTCGAGTGCCATGTCAACGATGCGAATGTCCTGCTCACTGATGGGCTGTGTCACGTCGAGGACGATGACGGCAACCTCCGCCTTTTCGAGCGCAGCGGCAGTGCGCAGCGACGCATAGAAATCGGCGCCCTGAGCCATGTGTTGCCGGCGACGAATTCCCGCGGTGTCGACAAACCGCCACACCTTGCCGCCCAGTTCAATTTGTTCGTCAATCGGGTCCCGCGTCGTTCCCGCAAGTTCGTTGACGACCACGCGTTCTTCGCCGGCCGTCTTGTTGAGCAGTGATGATTTGCCAACGTTGGGGCGGCCGATAATGGCGACGCGGCGGGGTCCACCGATTTCGGTCTTGGCGACCGAGCTGATCTCGGGCAAAATCGTTAGAACATTGTCGAGCAGGTCCGCGACCCCACGACCGTGCAAAGCTGAAACGGGCCAGGGTGCGCCCAGCCCCAACGACCACAGCGCGGCTGCCTCGATTTCGTGGCGGACATCGTCGACCTTGTTGGCGACGAGAATGACGGGCTTTTTTGTTGCGCGCAACATTTTGACGACGCGTTCGTCGGTCGCGGTTGCCCCCACCATCGCGTCGACGACGAACAGAACGGCGTCGGCGAGTTCGATGGCGATCTCAGCCTGTTGCGCAACGGAAAGGTCGATTCCCTTGGCGTCGGGTTCCCAGCCGCCGGTGTCAACAATCGTGAATCGGCGGTCATTCCACTCGGCCTTATACGCAACGCGATCGCGGGTTACGCCGGGAACGTCCTCGACCACCGCTTCGCGGCGACCGAGAATTCTGTTGACCAGCGCAGATTTTCCGACGTTGGGTCGCCCGACAATCGCCAAAACCGGCAGGGCGGGCAAAATGATGACCTCGTCGGTATCACCGATCTGCGATTCAAGAACGGCGATGTCGTCATCGTCCAGGTCATATTCCTCGAGCCCGCGGCGCAGCGCTTCCGCGCGCTGGAGAGCATCGGCGTCCGACATCCCCTCAAGTCGCTCGACAATGTCATCCGCTCCAAAATCATCTAGGTCGTCGTTAGTCACGCGTTGCCTCCTGTGCACAGGCCGACAACCGCGTCGACAGTTTCGTCAAAACCAATGTCCGACGAATCGATGACGGCAACCCCGGGGGCGGCGGTCGTGAAATCGACAACGGTGGAATCCTTTGCATCACGGTCACTGATCGACCGCGCGGTGACGTCGGCCGCGGCCGCGGTTTCTCCCGCGCGACGCGCAATGCGTACCTCTTCGCGTGCGGTCAGCAAAATCCGTGTGTCGGCGTCGGGGAAGACGACCGTCGTCATATCGCGACCTTCGGCAACGACGCCGGGATACTCCGCGTGATCAGCGAGCGACCGAGTGAAATCCTTCATCCACGGGCGCACCCTCGGGTTTGTCGCGATTGCGCTGACGTTCAGAGAAATCCGTGGGTCGCGAATCGCGTCTGTCACCTCAACCTCACCAACGCAAACGCGCTCGCGGTCGGGGTCGAGCGAAATGGAGTAGGGAAAGTCGGGCAAGAGTGCAGCGATGGCGTCGTGATCGTGCAGATCGAGTTCGCTGTCGAGTGCCCACCAGGTCAGTGCGCGATAGGCAGCACCCGTGTCGAGGAATCCGAAGCCAAGCCGGCGCGCAACTTCTCGTGAGACGCTCGACTTGCCGCTGCCGGCGGGGCCGTCGATAGCGATCACGCGGGTCATCGGCCCTCCCCCGCAATTCGCCAGCCGCGCGATTCGAGCGCTGTGACCAGGCCGTCTTCCTCGGAGGGGATGACCGACACCTCGGCGAACCCAATCTGCGAACCGGGCGAGTGCTCGAGCCGGAGGTCTTCCATGTTCACACCGAGCTCGCCAATGTCCGTGAGCAGGCGGGCGAGCTGGCCCGGGGTGTCGTCGATGATGACAAGAATCTGTGCAAACTGAGCGCTTGCACCGTGCTTGCCGGGTATGCGCGCAACGCCGGTGTTGCCCGTCGCGAGTAGATCCGCGAGAACCGCGGTGGCCGTGCCGGAATCGAGTGCGGAGAGAACCGAGTCAAGTTGATCGCGAATGCCACGCAGAATCCCGGCAACCTCGGCGGAGTTCGCCGAAAGAATCTGAACCCACAGCGTCGGGTCCGACGCGGCAATCCGGGTCACGTCGCGCAAGCCCCCACCGGCGAGGGTGACGTAGTCGTCGCGGACACCCACCAGGCTCGACGCGACGGCCGACGCCACAATCTGCGGCACATGGCTGACCAGGGCAACGGCCGCGTCGTGATCAGCGGTGGTCAATTCAACGACGTTTGCGCCGGATGCCTCCGCGAGTGCGGCGACGTGAGACACGGTCTCATCCGATACACCCGGACGTCCACAGACAATCCACGCGCGACCCGTGAACAGGTCAGCACGCGCGGCGACGGCTCCCCCGCGCTCGCGACCTGCCATCGGGTGTGACCCGACATAGGTGGAAAGATCAATTCCGCGCGATTCCAAAGAGTCCAGCACCGAGCCCTTGACGCTCGCGACATCGGTGACGATGGCCTGCGGAAAACGCACGATTTCGGCGGCGACGACGTCCGCAACAACATCCGGCGGGGTCGCGACGACAATGAGAGTGGGGGAATCCGCTTCCGTCGCGGCGCGGCCGGCACCGTATTCACTCGCCAGTTTTACGGCTGTCGGCGACGCGTCCACGAGCGACACCTCGACGCCCTGACGGCGCAGAACGAGACCGATTGAAGTCCCCAAAAGACCCGTTCCGACGATGCGAACGGGTCCCACAACGCGCGACGAACTCATGCGGTGTCCCCTTCCGAATCGCCGGCAAGCGCCAAAATACTGCTCACTTCAACCTTACTGAGGTCCCGCATCGCGCCCGACCCGAGGGCTCCCAGCGTCAGCGGACCGAAACTCTTGCGATGCAGTTCGACGACGGGGTGACCGACGGCCGCGCACAATCGGCGAACGATGCGATTACGACCGGAGTGCAACGTGAGTTCGAGAATCGTTTGGCCGCGCGACGGTTCCCCCTTTACCGCGACACCGTCGACGGCGATGGGTCCGTCATCCAGCTCGACACCCGACTTCATCTGGCGCAGTGTCGAGGGTGTGACTTCGCCCTCCACCTTGGCAAGGTACGTCTTGGTGACCTCGAAAGACGGATGGGCGAGGACGTGCGCAATAGCTCCGTCGTTGGTGAGGATGAGCAAACCCGAGGTTTCGGCATCGAGGCGCCCAACGTTATACAGTCGCTCGTCAAACTGAGACGTGAACTCGGTGAGGTCTCGACGTCCGTTCTCGTCCGCCAGTGTGGACACGACGCCCGTCGGCTTGTTGAGCATCACGTACCGCATCGACACGTCGACCTGAACCGGGGCGCCGTTGACGGTGATCTTGTCCACCTCTGGGTCGACGCGCGACCCGAGTTCAGTGACGACAGTTCCGTTGACCGTTACTTTTCCCGCGACGATGAGATTTTCGCTCGCGCGACGCGACGCGACTCCGGCGGCGGCAAGAACCTTCTGCAGGCGCTCAGTTGGCATCGTCGAAACCACCGGAACCGTCGTCGAGCAGTTCCGACACCGGGGGAAGCTGTTCGAGGGAGTCGATTCCGAGGTGTGTCAGCAACAAATCGGTCGTTCCGTAAAGGATCGCTCCGGTTTCTGTGTCACTGCCCATTTCGGTGATGAGCCCGCGTCCAACGAGAGTCCGGACAACGGAATCAACGTTCACCGCACGGATTCCCGACACCTGTGCCCGTGTGACGGGCTGCTTGTAGGCGATCACGGCGAGAGTCTCGAGCGCGGGTTGGGACAGCTTGCTCGCGTTTTGGGCGTGCACGACGTCACGGACCAGTTCGTCGTAGTCTTCACGCACGTAGATGCGCCATCCCCCGCCGATTTCCCGCAATTCGAAACCGCGTCGCAAGCCCCCTGACAAGCCGTTGAAATCGGCTACGAGTCGCGCTATTGCGGCCTTGACCTCCGCGACCGGAGTCTCCAAAACTGTCGCAAGCGAGACGAGACTCTGCGGCTCATCGGCGACCATAAGTATCGCCTCGAGCTGGCGTTCAAGTTCACTGTCCATATTCGGCTCCCAGGGTGACAAGGTTTTCGTCGGACCACGCGTCAGCGGTCCAACGAATGGTGAGTTCACCGAGCGGTTCGATCTGTTCGAACGACACGGCGGATTGGCGGTACAACTCCAAAACGGCGAGGAAACGGGCGACGACGACACCCTTTTGGTCCGCGCCCGCAATCAGCTGGCGAAACGTCATCGGACCGGTGCGCACCATGGCGACGATATACGCGGCCTGCTCGCGCACCGAAACGAGTGGGGCGTGCAGGTGGTCCAGTCCGATCATCGGAATTTCCCGCGGGGCCAGCGCCAAAAGTGCGAGCATGTGGAAGTCGTCGAGCGACGTCGTCCAGACCAAATCGGGGGTTCGCTCGCGGAACTTGTCCTCGAGACGCACGGCACGGGGGTTGCGCGCCGATTCCGCCTCGACGCGAATCGCAAACCACCCCGAAACCTCTTTGAACGCTCGGTACTGCAAGAGACGGGCGAACAGCAGGTCCCGGGCTTCGAGTACGGCAACGTCCTCCGCATCGGCGTATTCACCTGCGGGCAGCAGCCCGACGATCTTCATGTCAAGGAGCGTCGCGGCAACGACGAGAAACTCGCTCGCGGCATCAAGTTCCGCCGGTCCGTCGAGATCTTTGAGGAATGCGATGAAGTCATTCGTCACCGCAGCAAGGCTCACCTCGGTGATGTCCATCTCGTGTTTCGAGATGAGCGACAGGAGAAGGTCGAACGGTCCGTCGAAGTTCGTCAGACTAACGCGGAAGCCGTCCTCGGCGTCAGGCAATCTTTCCACGAGAAATCAGTTCTCGGGCCAACTCGCGGTACTCGTTCGCAGCGGGGTGATCGGGGGCGAACAGGGTGATCGGACTACCGACGACCGTCGAGTCGGGAAACTTGACAGTGCGCTTAATCGTCGATTTGAGAACCATGTCCCGAGGTTCTGGCGCACGAGATCGAGAACCTCTTTCGAGTGCAGGGTGCGCGGGTCGTACATCGTCGGAACGATCCCGTCGACCTGAATGGTCGGGTTGAGACGCTGTTTCACCTTGTCGATGGTGTCAAGCAGCAGCGAGACACCGCGGAGTGCGAAGTATTCGCACGCAAGCGGGATGAGCACGCCGTGCGCGGCCGTGAGCGCGTTGACAGTAAGCAGTCCCAGTGAGGGCTGGCAGTCAATCAGAATGACGTCGTATTCGTTGAGAACGGGTTTCAGCACGGTCAGCAGGATGCTTTCACGAGCAACTTCGTTCACCAGCTGCACTTCGGCAGCCGACAGGTCGATGTTGGCCGGGATGATGTGCAGGTTGTCGATCTTGGTCGCCTGAATCGCGTCGCGAATCCCGTACTGCGAGCCGATGAGCAGGTCGTAAATCGTTGGCACATCGTGTGCGGTGGCGCTGAGCCCCGCGGTGAGGGCGCCCTGCGGGTCAAAATCGACCACGAGAACCTTGCGACCGTATTCAACGAGTGCGCCCGCGAGTGAGATCGTCGTCGTCGTCTTGCCGACGCCACCCTTTTGATTGCACAGCGCGATGACGCGGGCAGGACCGTGGCTCGTCAGCGGTGCAGGCACGGGGAAGTCGGACATAGGTTAATCCTAACCTGTGGCGCCCAACCGTCTAGTGTGCGCGGGGGTGAGAGGTGCGGTACGCCTCGTTGAGCGCTTCGCGGGTGACGAGGGTGTAGATCTGGGTTGTTGCAACGGATGCGTGCCCCAGTATCTCTTGAACGACACGTATGTCCGCACCACCGCGCAGCAAGTGGGTGGCGCACGAGTGCCGCAGTGTGTGCGGCGAAATCGTCTGGGTGATGCCGGCCCGTTCGGCGGCAGCCCGAATGATGAGGAAAGCGTTTTGCCGTGACAGCGGCCCACCCCGAGCGCCGAGGAACAACATCGGCGTTCCGCGGCCCTGCGCGATCAGCGCCGGACGGCCTCTAACCAGGTACGCGTCGATTGCGTCACGAGCAAACGCTCCGAGCGGGACGATTCGCTGCTTGTTGCCCTTACCCGTCAGGGTGATGACATCGCTCACCTCGTCGGGGCGAACCTCGTCGACCGCGAGCGTGACGACTTCGGAGACCCGGCCGCCCGTCGCGTAGAGCAGTTCGAGCAGGGCGCGGTCGCGCAAACCCGTTGGGCTATCCGTCGGCGTTGATTCCAACAGGGTGGTGACTTGTTCAATCGTCAACGCTTTCGGCAGGCGCTGAGCGCGACCGGGCGCCAGCACCGAACCCGTTGGGTCAATCGCCGCGAGCCCCTCGGAAACAAGAAACCGGTGAAAAGACCGAATGGACGAGAGCGCGCGGGTGATTGATGCCGACGCGAGCCCCTCCGTGCGAAGCGCGGCGAGGTGGTCGGTGACCTCAACGGACGACACGGATTCAAGTCGCCGTGTTCCCAACCGGGCGGCCCACCGCTCGAGATCACGTCGATACGCGGAAACCGTGTTGGCACTTCGCCCTCTTTCCATCGCCGTATGGCGCAGGAACCGTTCTACGAGGCCGAGTACCTCAGGCGGCATTTAGAGTCCGTCGCCGTAGTCGACGTCGAGGACGTCCGAGGTGTGGCGTTCGCGAGCAGCGGCAATGAGCCCAGCGAAGAGCGGGTGCGCGGCGGTCGGTCGTGACCGGAGCTCGGGGTGCGCCTGTGTGGCGATGTAATACGGGTGGACGTCCGCGGGCAGCTCGACGAATTCGACCAGGTTGCCGTCCGGACTGGTTCCCGAGAACGAGAGTCCCGCTGCCGCGATCTGATCGCGGAAACGGTTGTTGACCTCGTAGCGATGACGGTGACGCTCGAACGCAGTCTTCGCTCCGTAAACCGATTCGGCGACGGATCCCTTTGCCAGCGCGGCTTCGAAAAGACCAAGACGCATGGTTCCACCCAGGTCGCCGTCCGCGATGATGTCCACCTGCTCGGCCATCGTCGCAATCACGGGGAATTCTGTGTCGGGATCGAATTCACTCGAGGACGCGCCCGCCAAACCCACAACGTTTCGGGCGTATTCGATGACCATGCACTGGAGCCCGAGGCAAATGCCCAAAGTGGGAATCATGTTTTCTCGCGCGTACTTCAACGCACCGAGTTTTCCTTCAATGCCGCGGACACCGAATCCGCCGGGCACAAGGATGCCGTCCAGGTCGGCGAGGGCTTCGGCAGCACCTTCTGGTGTTTCGCACGTATCAGAAGGAATCCACGTGATGTCCACCGCAACGTCGTTGGCGAACCCGCCGGCCTTGAGTGCTTCGGTGACCGAGAGGTAGGCATCGGGCAGGTCGATGTACTTTCCAACCAGGCCAATCGACACTGTTCCCTTGGGGTTGTGGACCGTGTCGAGCAGTTCGGACCAACCGTTCCAGTCGACCTCGCCCGCTTTCTCGAATCGCAATTCATCGACGATGTACTGGTCGAGGCCCTGCGAGTGCAGCATCGCGGGAATGTCATAAATCGAGGGGACGTCGACGACGTTAACGACCGCGTCCTCATCCACGTCACACATCAGCGCAATCTTGCGCTTGTTCGCCGCGGTGACCGGCCTGTCTGAGCGCAGAACCAGCGCGTCAGGCTGAATTCCGATTGACCGAAGTGCCGCGACGGAGTGTTGGGTGGGCTTGGTTTTTTGTTCGCCCGACGCCCCCATGAACGGCACGAGCGATACGTGAACGAAGAAAACGTTCTTGCGCCCCAGCTCGTGGCGAACCTGGCGTGCCGCCTCGATGAACGGTTGACTCTCGATGTCACCCACGGTTCCGCCGATTTCTGTGATGATCACATCGGGGGTCGGATCGAGGTCCGCTTGAAGTCGCAGTCGTCGCTTGATCTCGTCGGTGATGTGGGGAATCACCTGGACGGTGTCGCCGAGGTACTCGCCTCGCCGTTCCCGCTCAATCACGCGCGAATAAATCTGACCGGTTGTGACGTTCGCAGCCCGATCGAGGTTGATGTTGAGGAAGCGTTCGTAGTGTCCGATGTCGAGGTCGGTCTCGGCGCCGTCATCGGTGACGAAGACCTCTCCGTGTTGGAACGGATTCATTGTTCCCGGGTCGACATTGAGATACGGGTCAAGCTTTTGCATGACGACATGCAAACCGCGACGCGTCAGGAGGTTCCCGAGAGAGGCGGCGGTGAGACCTTTTCCGAGGGAGGAAACGACCCCACCGGTCACGAATATGTGTCGTGTCACGACCCGTTTGGAGTCAAAATCTGTATCCCTCACCACGGGATTTAACTGTATCTCTCCAACCCACGAAATGACGAATTAACCGCGTGCGCCACGCCCAAGAGATGCAGATTCGAGCATTTCGCGTGCGTGGGCGCGAGCGTTGTCCGAATCCGTTCCCGACAACAGTCGCGCCATCTCCTCGATGCGCTCGTCGCCGGTCAATGCGGTGATGGTCGATTCGGTGACCTCGCCACTAGTGTCCTTGACGATTCGCAGGTGGTTGGTGGCGAAAGCGGCGACCTGCGGTAGATGAGTGACCACGATGACCTGAGCCGTTTCGGCCAACTGCGCGAGTCGACGACCGATTTCAATCGCACTGGAACCGCCAACGCCCGCATCGATCTCGTCGAATACGAGGGTGGGAACGGTGTCGGTTCCCGCGATCACCACCTCGATGGCCAACATCACTCGAGACAGTTCGCCGCCGGATGCGGTCTTTGTCACCGGCTTTGGGTCACCACCGGGGTGCGGGCGCAGCAGCATGTCGACGGTATCGCGGCCGTGCACGTGAAATTCGGTGCCCGTCGACACGGCAACGACAAACTCGGCGGTGGGCATCGCAAGGTGGTGCAATTCTTCGGTGACATTCCGTGACAATCGTCTCGACGCGTCGGTCCTCGCATCCGTGACAGCGACGGCTAGCCGCTCCAGTTCGGTGCGGTCGGCCTCGACCACCGCGGTGAGTTCACCGATTTCGTCACCCGTTCGGTCGAGTTCCATCAGTCGATCGGACGCCGTCGACCACATAACCAGGACATCGGCGAGCGTCGGCCCGTACTTGCGAGCGAGCGCATTGAGCACCGCAACTCGTGCCTGAACAGTTTCGATGTCTTCGCCCTCGACGTCGAGGCCGTTCGCATACAGGGCCACCGACTGCGCGGCATCCCGAACGATAATCGACGCTTCGGACAGCTGCGTGATGAGCGCTGCGACGGTCGCGTCGTGCCCGACCACGCGCTCCAGCGCCTTGCGAGCGTTCTCGAGCAGGGACACTGCATCAAATTCCGAGTCCTCGGCCGACAGGGCTTCGTGCGCCTCTTGAGCGGCGCGACGCAAATCGTCACTGTTGGCGAGACGTTCAATAACCGACTTAAGTCGTTCGTCCTCACCGGTTACGGGTTGGACTCCATCGATCTCGACAACCGCTGCGCGCAGTTCATCGGCCTCGCGTCGACGGGCTTCCGCATCACGGGTCAATTGCTCGAGTCGCGCGGCCGATTCGGTCCACCGGCGGAAAACCTCTTGGTACTGGCGCAAAACGCCACGAACGGATTCGCCGGCGAAACGGTCGACCGCGTCACGCTGTGCCGTCTGCGATCGAAGGCGCAATTGGTCGCTCTGTCCGTGAATTGCGACGAGGTGCTCGCCGAGCTCGCCCAGAGCGCCGACGGGCGCAGCGACTCCGCCGATGACGACCTTGGAACGTCCTTCGCTCGACACGGACCGCGACACGATGAGCTCGCCGTCTTCGACGACCCCGCCGAGGGAATCAACCGCCGCGGCGATTTCGGTCGAATCGATTCGCCACCGTCCGTCAACCTGGGCGCGACTGGCGTCGTGACGAACGACACCGGAATCCGCGCGTTCTCCGAGCAGTAAACCGAGAGCGGTGACCACCATGGTCTTTCCCGCGCCTGTCTCGCCCGTTACGGCGGTGAACCCGGGAGTGAGTCGAAGCACGGCTGACTTGATGACCCCGAGGTCGCGAATCGAAATCTCGTTGATCATCGCGTACTTCCGCGCCACCCCTCGGTGGGCAACGAAAACTTCTGGACGAGCCGTTCGGAGAACGGACCCGAATGCGTGTGTGCGAGGCGGACGGGAGTGTCCGACCGGCGCGCGGTCACCCGTGACCCCGGTGCCAGCACGTGGGTTCGGCGTCCGTCACACCACAGCACGCCCGAGGCGCCATTTCGGTCAAGAATGTCGACGGTCAACGTCGAGTCGGGAGTTGTCACCATCGGGCGCGAAAACAGCGCGTGAGCCGACAGCGGAACCATGATCAGTGCTTCGACCGTGGGCCAGACAACGGGCCCTCCCGCCGAGAACGAATACGCGGTCGACCCGGTTGGCGTGGACAGGATGACCCCGTCGCAACCGAAAGTCGAAATGGGGCGGTCGTCGATGGCGATGACGACCTCAATCATGCGCTCGCGTGCAAGCTTTTCGACACTTGCTTCGTTGAGCGCCCAGGTTTCGAAGACCGTGTTTCCCTCGAGTTCGACAGTGACGTCGAGGGTGAGTCGTTCGTCGACGGTGTAATCCTTCGCGAGGATTCGGGCGACGACCGATTCAAGGTCTTCGACTTCGAGTTCCGCGAGGAACCCGACGTGGCCCATGTTGACACCGAGGAGAGGGGCCGAGCAACCGCGCATAATCTCGGCGGCTTTGAGGATTGTTCCGTCACCGCCGAGGCACACGACCAGTTCGATATCTGCGGCCGCAACGTCTTTCTCGAGCTGCACGAACGTCACATCGGATGTCGCGGTCAACGCGGGGTGCTGCGAATCGAGACACACGGCCTGGACGCCCGCCGCGGCAAGCTGTCGTGCCACAACGATGCCGGCATCCAACGATGCGGGGCGACCCGTGTGCGCGATGATCAGGAACGAACGCGTCATGTGCTCACTCCTTCCACGTCGATTCGACCAGGTCCTTCCATTCTCCCGCATCTAACGACATTGTGGAGTCGCCGTACACAAGCGCTTCACGATTTCCGTGCTCACCGTCGATGGGTGACGCCATGATTCCCGAGATGGGCAGGCCGGCTGCGACGAGGGATTCGCACACGGCATCAAGCGCGGCGGTCCGTTTCGCCGCATCCCGCACGACGCCGTCGACCAGGTTGCCCTTGCCGACCTCGAACTGCGGCTTCACGAGAACGACATAGCGGAATGCGGTTCCGAGAGCCGCGACGAGTGCGGGAATGATGTGGGTGAGGGAGATGAAACTGACGTCTACGACGACGTCATCGATTTGCGTCACGCCCCACGATTCAACTTCGTCACTGACAAGAATTCGGGCGTTCACGCCCTCGCGCACGACTACGCGGTAATCGTCACGAATCCGCGGATGCAATTGGTCGTGGCCGACATCGAGTGCGACAACCCGCACGGCACCGCGGGACAACGTGACCTCGGTAAACCCGCCGGTGGAGGCGCCGACGTCGAGAACCGTCTTTCCGCGATAGTCGATGTCGAACCGTTCACACGCGGCGAGCAACTTGAGCGCCGAGCGTGCCACCCAGCGCGTCAACGCGGTCACATCAATGTTCGAGTCGGGTCCGACGCGGAAGCCCGCTTTGGAAATGATGCGGCCGTCGACCTGGACGTCACCCGAATCGATGAGCCGAGCCGCCCTGGTTCGCGAGTCAGCCAGACCGCGCTCAACGAGGGCGAGGTCTAGCCGGGGAAACTCAGCGGGACTGGTCATCTAGTCGATCGCGCAGTGCACGCTCGAGGTCGGCGAATGCCGCGGCGCGCTGCTCGAGCGGGAGTTCATTGATCTGCTCCACGGTCGGGCGTTTCTGCTCGTTATCCATGCTCACGAATATATCGCGGGGTCGACGTCGAGACCGTAAATTCGCAGTCCGGAACGGTAAATGGCCGTCGCGCCGGCGCGCAGCAGATCGAGGGAATTCTTGCCTTTTTTGTGTGCGGTGACGACGTTGCCGGTCATGGTCACGACAGAATTTCCGACCGTCACGGTGGCGGTGCCGGCCTTCTCCGTAACGATTGCCTCCGGATACGGTTTTGACAGCTCGCGCAGGTCACCAAGAATGTAGGTGGGTTGCTGGTCAGGGGTCGCGGCGAGTACCTGTTTGGGTCCGTCAATCCCCGTCAGAACGAGGGCGCTGCGCATACCGGCACGGTTTGCTCCCGCAATGTCGGTGTCGAGCCGGTCTCCGATGACGAGCGCGTTGCGCGCGTCGAAGCGCTCGGACGCGAGATCAAACATTGCGCGTTCCGGCTTTCCCGCGAAGAC
>Ga0114975_10000887_pt1 | contig 21894 bp, 33 predicted proteins | sample S_130626_EF_Meta_FD_87031 | JGI IMG/M metagenome (GOLD analysis project Ga0114975, IMG submission 87031) | Freshwater microbial communities from Lake Simoncouche, Canada to study carbon cycling - S_130626_EF_MetaG | ecosystem: Environmental > Aquatic > Freshwater > Lake | place: Lake...
CATCCTGTCTCCAGTATCAGGAAGGTAGTCATGTCACCTACAGCAAACATGTACCACCATCCTGTCCTCATCCACTGTCAGCCATGCCTTCCGAGTGAATGAATCGTAAACAATAATGTCACCGACATTAATGATTGCCCCTGTCTTGCAACAGATACCTTTGTATCTAGCCTTCATGATCCGTTCCATGTTGCCTCCGAATGTTGTTCTTCAATATGCCAAGTGCCTATCTTGATAGCCTCTGCTATCGACTCGGCAAATCCAACGTAACCCACTGCATCTGAATCACTGAACAGCTCAAACACCTCAGCTTCGCTGTCCCACTTAGCCCACACTTCGTAGCCACGTTTCTCAAGGATTTTCCGCATTGTATTTCTCCAAATATTTAAACAAATATTCCAGTGCCTCTGACTCTCTGTCGAAGCATCGGTACTCACCTTCCTCATCTATCCATTCACAAGACACAGTCTTGGCAAACAGTACATATTGATCATCGTCAACATGTTCCACATACCAATCACTCATCTCATTCAATGCCCAGTCCTTGAGATAAATCTCATGGCAAATCTGTTTGCATTTCTTATCACTCTCCCTAGTGAGTCGGGCTAGTTCTGCAGGGTGGTTGTCTTGCAACAACCCCATCACTGCATACTTAAACATAAACTCTTTATGTTGGTCATCGTCAAGCCACTCGGTAATCATGGAAAACTCCTCATGTAAATAACACCACGCTTAACACCATCAGCCATTGGCAACACCTTCATTGCCACCACATCAGCCCTGTCCACTGATTGCTCAGTGGCTTTGATGACGAAGCTGTCATACTTATAAGGATTATAAGTAACTTGTCTGCCTACCATGCTAAGGAATTCATAGTGGCTCTCGACTCTGTCGCCATTGATCCACACCCCAGTAACTCCTGCATGGACATTCTTTCGCTTCTCTCGAAGCACCCTCTGTCGCCCTGCTTCGGACACCTTGAACTTACAACTCTCAAGTAACACAGTGTTACTGTGAGCAACAACTCTACCCTTTCGGTCACCCTCCAGTGCCTTAATGCTGAAGCATTTTTTGTGGAGGTTGAAATATACGAACACTCTCATGTTGTTTCCTTTCAGGAAAAGATTGTCAATAACCAAAATTTCACAGCAACAAATGCTGCAAAGCAGAGCACACCTATTACATATTCCATGTCATTCACCTTCCTTTGGAAGGAACGTCAGATTCCCTGTATATCTCATATGAAACATCAGAGCCTTAGCTCTGTTGAGATATTTCCTCGCTGTCTCAGTGTCACCCATTGCCATCAGTTCCTGTGCATCGGACAACAGTCCTGCAAGCACCATCACACCACCTGATAGCTTGTATGTCAGGCTGTCCTCAACGCTTTCTTTGAAAGCTTGGAAGTCACAGCCATACATTTGCATTTCTTTTTCTGTCATGTTGTTTCCTTTAGGAAGCTTGCATCCGTTGCAAGATTTGTTGGTTCAGTGTGGGTTGCTTCAGGGTTACTAAGTAACCGAGTGAAGCAATGTCAATCATCACTTTGTGAGTGAGTGTTTTTGTTCCTGCAATGGAAGCAAAAAGCTTTGCTTTATTACAGACAGGATAGACTTGTTCTACTCCGTAGACATTCTTAATTTCAACTACCAGTTCCATGTTAGTTCCTTTCAGGAATTGATTGCTTCAGCCAGTGCATTTTCACTGTCAATGGTGACAGCATCAAACACCTGTTGCTTCGTACCTTTGTAACCCATACCTTTAAGAATTGCATAGCAAGTCTTACCTTTGGATGTCAAACGCATTCCAACCATCTCCAGTCTAAGACCTTGTCTTAGTGAACGTAAACGGAAGGCTTCGATTTTCTGTGGTGTGTCTAAAACCATTTTGTTTCCTTTAGGAAAAGAGAAGCGACTTTGCTTCTGTAAATGCCCTGTCAAAGACACTCACAGAAACCCACTGTCTAGCACCGACCCCAGTGCCACAATGGAAATTGTCTCTCACACATATTATCAACATGATATGTAAGCATGTTCTATGCATTCACCCTGCATAGACTGGGCTGATCCATAGCAGTGGTGCTTACCTTGCTAATAGCAAGCACCCTTACCGACATCAGTATCAATTTTTAAAGAACATTCGTTTGAAGCTTTGCTTCACAGCAGGGCTTCACCCTATAAAGAATACTCAATGGCACTCTACAAAGGGTACAGAGTACCCTTCATGGAAGGTCATCAACTAAGCTTTGCTTACACCACAAAACCAGTGGTATCAAGCTTCGCTTTACCTTTAGCATACAGTCCGACAATGACTTTGTCATCGAGGTGACGAACATCAGAGTTGTCTCCAGAGACAACAGGAATTCCCATGAAGCTTTGTGGGATGTCTTTTTCCTTACGGAAAACAACTGCCATTCTCATGTTGTTAAGCAAAGCTTTAGTGACGAAGGGTTGAAAACCCTCAACACCAGAGTAACTGAAAGTTACATCGTAATTAGTAGGTAAATCGTTCCGATTTGCAATTTTGGTGTAGTCATAGAATTGAATGTCAGGAAAAGCAGCAAATATGTTTACATATTCAATGCCGTCAACATCAGTAAAAGCTACGCTTTCCCATTTAATATCACTTGTGCCATTCAATCTAACCAAAGGCTTTAAGCCTTGCTTCACAGCTTTCTTGATCAATTTAGCAATATCAACAACAAGTTGTTGCATGAAACTGTTTCGCTCTGTAAAAAACCATTCGGTTTTGTTGATTCGAGCCAACTGAACCGAGCTGAAAGCTCCACGACCTGCTGAATACAAGCAAGCCACATCACACTTAGCAGTTTTTGCCATTGAACAAGTGTTCCACTTGGTAGTTGTCGATGGAGCAAGGTATAAAATACCTGTTAAAAAACCTAAGGTTTCACCCTTGATAGTTTTGGCATCGGACGATACAGAAAGCAAAGCTTTAGACTTGAACATTGTGTTTCCTTTAGGAAGATAAACGATTAAGTTGTTCTTCTGTATCATCGATACAGTAGCCAATGAAATCAACCTTATCCCAGTCTCCTTCGGAGAAGGCTTCATCCCTTGCTTGTCGCAGAGCATTAAGATGCTCTTGAATATCAAATCTAGTCATGTTGTTTCCTTTAGGAAAGTTGTGGCAACATTGCCGTTGAGGTTTCAATTATAACGATGATGAATAACCCTGTCAATCACAGGGCTTTTCTTGAACCAACAAGGGTTTTACCCTTGAACAACAATGCTTCATCATAACAACCCATCCATTGTAAAGCTTCGCTTTTAGTCAGAGTGTAGTGAGATTTCTTGAAACCGACACCGACAACTTTAAAGCCAAAGGCTTTACAGAGAACCAATTTAATTTCTTCTTCAAGAAGATAAACAAGCATCGAGGAACTAATTACGATGATAAGCAAATTCAGGTTTTGAGCAACATTGTCCATTTTTTTCTCCTTCATGTCTTTCATTTAACTAAGAAAAGAAACTATTTCCTTTTCTCACTAAAGTGAAAAGGATAGTTTCTTTGTTAAATGAAAGACATGGGTTTGGGCGTATGCTCGCAGATCTTCCTATATTTAAGCATTTTTTAATGCCAACATAGTTGTCATAAAAATGCGATTATAAATATAGGAAGTTAATAAAGGGTTATCCACAAGTTGTCATTGAGCCATGTCGTTATGTTGTTGATAACTGGGTTGATTGCTGTGGATAACTGTAGCATTGAGGTGGACAATGTTGCTTAAAAATTAGGCAATGAAGCATTGAAAGGATGGGGTAGCATAACTATTAGTTATGGATATACCTCCCTTCATTCACCGCTTCGATGCTCAAAAAACAGGCAAGTTTTTCTGATTTTTTAACATTGTGAACCGATTTTGAATCAGTATTCAAAGATATCCTAAGTCATTGAATTCATTGAAGATTTTCTTATCTTGAGTTGAATGCATTCTTGATCTTTGACTCACCTAAGATCTGCATCGCATCGCAGGGCTGCTACGGCTGCAGGGCTGGGCGCAAGCGAGGGCGGGCGTGGGCCACGGGGGGGGTAGGGCGCTATTGTATACAGCCTCGTACAAAAATCAGGAAAAATAGATCTGTTAACCAAACTGTATTTAAAGAAGCCCACACACAGCGATAGAAACAATTAGGGACAGATGAACTGCACCAATTTGCACCGTCAACTTCACAGAGATGTGTACACGCTAGTATAAGAAATGTTTAATATACTAAACAATTAGGGACAGATCAAATATACAAAGATGTGTACACGCTAGCGCTAGACGGCTACATAGATGATAACAATTCTCATTGAAGTTTCATGCAACTAGATACTTAAAAGTTCTGACTAGATACTTAAACAACACACCCCCATATGGACCATTTGTTAAATAGCTAAAACATTTCAATGTTCCTACAGAAAAAGCTTGACATTGGTTTCAATGTGTGTAAAACTACCCATACCTGCACCATGTATGCATTTGACATACAGGCGATACGAAACAAAGTATAGGCTACCTTCCGGCTACAGGTAAAGAAATGAGCTTGCAATCGGCTGCTGAAGAGAAAAGACTCGGAGAGAACGACATAGGGGCCACTGTGTTGTTCTGCTCTGGATACTGGCAGTGGTAACACCTTACGCTGACCAGACTAGACTTGATGTGGGTACTTGTTAAAGACTGTTGCTAAAAGGGTGGGCTAACAACAGTTATAGATGAACACATCCCTTATGGGCTTTCTAGGTGTATGTTTAGATATTAGTGGTAGGTAGCTGTATTTCACTATGTGATATGTACTGTTCCCTACAGGTAATTGTTAGTTGTCCTACATAGGATCTCTACCGTTACCTTCATAGACACTATAGACATACATTGGGATAGGTTGTTATGAGTAGCAATAAACGCTACCATACCACCTTAGCTAGGCTATGCTTGTGTTACTAATACAAAGTGTGTTACTATCAAGCATTATGAACTTATATACCAGACAAGAGTTAGAAGATAGAGGCTTAACATACACATATCCCTACAGTGTATTTACACAGGCTTCGTTAGCTTTGCATAGAGGCTATGTAGACAAGATGCATTTGTTTCATAGTGATGTTTATTATGTTAGAGCAGCGTTAGAGAAACATACAGGATATGTTCTTCCATTAGACAAAGTTGAAGAAGCTATGAGAGCTGAAGGATGGAAAGAGCATAGACACCTACCAAGAAAGAAACAACATGGCTACAAAGGGTAAGAGCACTGTTAATGCTGCTGGTAATTATACTAAGCCTACAATGCGTAAGGCGTTAGTTGCTAGTGTGAAAGCCGGAACTAAAGGTGGTGATGCTGGTGAATGGTCTGCTAGAAAAGCACAGCTTGTAGCTAAGAAGTATAAGGCTGCTGGAGGTGGTTATAAATGAAAGCTTCACAGAAATCTTTAAAGGATTGGACAGAGCAGAAGTGGACTACTAAGTCTGGTAAACCCTCTTCTAAAACAGGAGAGCGTTATCTGCCAGAAGCAGCCATTAAGTCTTTAAGCTCTGCTGAGTATGCTGCCACCACTAAGGCTAAGCGTGAAGGTACAAAGGCTGGTAAGCAGTTTGTTAAACAGCCTAAAGCCATTGCTAAGAAAGTAAAGGGATTCAGATGATTAAAAGAGGCTCAGAAGAATTCAGTGGATATAACAAGCCTAAGGCTACACCATCCCATCCTACAAAGAGTCATGCTGTGTTAGCTAAAGAAGGTGATACAGTGAAGCTCATTCGATTTGGACAGCAGGGTGTTAAGGGTGCTGGTGCTCATCCAACAACAGAAAAAGAAAAAGCAAGACAAAAGAGTTTTAAAGCTAGGCATGCTAAAGACATTGCCATAGGTAAGATGTCTGCTGGTTATTGGGCAGATAAGGTTAAGTGGTAACTAAAAGGAGAAACTATGGCTACCGATGCAGAGAAAATAAAGATGTACCGTGAGAAGGCTAAGGACACTTCCATTCCTCAAGAGGTTCGTAACACCTATTTGGATAGGGCTAATGAGCTGGAGCGTAGGGCTTATGAAGTTTCTAAAGGTGAAGTACCAGTTGTGCCAGAGAAAAAAATGGCTAAGGGTGGTATGGTTTCTAAAGCTAAAGCCCCAATGAAGAAAGCTCCTGTCAAAGCTATGGCTAAAGGGGGCGCTGTTAAAGGTGGTAAGCCTATGGTGGCTATTATGGTTGGTATGGCTAAGCCATCTAAGGCTCCAATGAAAAAAGCTATGGCTAAAGGCGGCATGGCTAAGAAGGGTAAGTGCTAATTATGAAAGGCTTAATGGCCCCTGATATGTTTGAGGGATGTTATCCCATTGTTACTCCTGAGGAAAACAAAACAAACACTGAGCACACTATTGAATATTGGAAGCTTGGTCCTAAAGATAATCCTTCTGATGAGCCTGACAGTACTCCAGAGTATTGGAAAGACATGGCAGAAACATGGCAGTGTGATGAGTCTGAAGCAAGACGTAAGCGCTGTTCTAATTGTGAATATTTTAACAACACTCCAGAGATGTTATTTATGATGGATACTATTCCTCGTAATAGCTTTGATACTGATGCTGGTGGTAGAGGCTATTGCCATAAGTTTGAGTTTATCTGTCACAACTTACGGGTATGTACAGCATGGGAACTTAAAGAGTTTGAAAGTGGAGATGAAGAATAATGGTTACTAAAAAACAAACAGCTAAAATTGGTAAAGTGATGCATGAGTTTAAGACTGGCACTTTACATTCTGGTAAAGGTGGTAAGGTTGTTAAAAATCCAAAGCAGGGTATTGCCATTGCTTTGTCTGAAGCTGGTGTTAAACAGAAGAAAGCTAAGAAGTGAGCGTTGATTTTAAATTTAGAAGCGTAGGTAAAAGTTTAACAGCAGGTGCTGCTAACATTATTTATACCTGTCCTTCTAAATACATAGCTAGAATAGTTTTGTTATTTGTTACCAATCATGGTGGTGGTAACAAAACTATTACTATTAAATGGTATGACAGTAGTGTTAATGAAAGCTTTTTTATAGTGGGTGGATATACACTTTCTGCTGGCAGCTATCTTAAGATTGATGGTAGCTATCTTGTTTTAAATCCCGGAGACACTCTAACCATCACACCAGAAGCTGGCAGCACTATTGATGCAGCAGTTACTGTTGAAGAACAATATTCTGTATCAGAAATTTAAGGAAATATCATGGCTACCAAAAAATGGATTCAAGAAGCAATTAAGAAACCCGGAGCTTTGAGAAAAGAACTGGGTGTTAAAGAAGGCAAAACAATTCCTTCTAAGACATTGGCTAAAGCTGCTAAGGCTCCCGGTAAATTAGGACAAAGAGCTAGGCTTGCTGAAACATTAAAGAAGATGAAGTGATGGCTAAGAGAGAACTTACAGACCAACAGAAGAAATTCATTGAGGTGTTATTTGCTGAAGCTGGGGGCAACCCCACTAAGGCAAGGCAGCTTGCTGGCTATAGTGAAGGCTATGCTACCAAACTCATTATGGATGTTTTGAAGGAAGAAGTGATTGAGGCTACACAGCTTTACATTGCTATGAACGCTCCTCGTGCAGCTATGGCAGTTGTTAGTGGCATTTCCGATCCTACAGAGCTGGGCTTGAAAGAGAAGCTCAATGCTGCTAAGGATTTGTTAGACAGGGCTGGTTTGGTGAAGACAGAAAAAGTTCAGGTGACAGCACCTAACGGAATCATGATTTTGCCAGCCAAAGATAGCAGTGAGTGAAAGAGACTTAGGGGCTTGGATATTACCACAGCCTAAAGCAAAGGAAACGTATGTTGCCATTCCAAAAATTAGAAAAACTATACCATTTGGTTATAAGCAAGATGAAGAAGATCCAAATCTCTTGCAGCCAATTCCTACAGAACTTCAAGCATTAGAGCTAGCTAAGAAACATTTAAAACAATATAGCTCTAGACAGGTAGCAGCTTGGCTTACCACCACTACAGGTAGATCTATAAGCCATGTAGGATTGTTAAAGAGAATAAAGACTGAAAGAACTCATGGACGAAAATCCACTACTTACCGCAACCTTGCCAGAAGGCTCCAAAAAGCCCTTGAGCAAGCGGAAAGGTACGAAGAAAAATCTAAGAGGCTCGGCAGGGAAGACCAAACAGGATACTTCGAGTCAGAACAGTATAGCAAGCTCACCAAATATATCGATAGTAAACTCGCCAGAGACTCCTCTAGCGATACCTGATGATAGGGAAGTGTTGTTTAAGCCCAATGCTGGGCCTCAGACATTCTTCTTAGCTTCCTCAGAGAGGGAGGTGTTATATGGTGGTGCTGCTGGTGGTGGTAAAAGTTATGCCATGCTTGCAGACCCTCTTAGATATATGGTGCATCCGCAGTTTTCTGGGTTGCTTCTGCGTCACACGACAGAGGAACTTCGAGAACTCATCTGGAAAAGCCAAGAGCTTTATCCAAAGATTTATCCCGGCATCAAGTGGAGTGAGAGAAAGATGCAGTGGGAAGCACCATCAGGGGCTAGGCTATGGATGTCCTACCTTGATAGAGATGAAGACGTATTGAGATATCAGGGTTTGGCGTTTAGCTGGATTGGTTTTGATGAGTTGACGCAGTGGCATACGCCATTTCCGTGGAACTATATGCGATCTCGCTTGCGTACAGCAGCATCAGACCTACCAATCTTCATGAGAGCTACTACAAATCCGGGCGGTCCGGGTCATGCTTGGGTGAAGAAGATGTTTATTGATCCTTCTCCAGCAGGTAAAGCGTTTGATGCAACAGATATTGAGAGTGGAACTACCTTAGTGTATCCTAAGGGACACACAAAAGAAGGTCAAGCACTGTTTAAGCGTAGGTTTATCCCTGCTATGTTGACGGATAACCCCTACTTGATGCAGACAGGTGACTATGAAACCATGTTGTTGTCCCTTCCTGAACATCAAAGGAAGCAACTACTGGAGGGCAATTGGGATATTGCAGAAGGTGCAGCCTTCACTGAGTTTAATAGGCAGATTCATGTAGTAGATCCTTTCTACATACCAAGTAATTGGACTAAATTTAGGGCTTGTGATTATGGATATGGTAGCTATAGTGCTGTTGTGTGGTTTGCTGTGTCTCCAAGTGAACAATTGGTCATCTATCGTGAGCTTTATGTTAGCAAAGTATTGGCTAAAGACTTAGCTCGTATGATTTTACAGGCTGAGAAGGATGATGGAACCATTAGATATGGTGTATTGGACAGTAGTTGCTGGCATAAGCGTGGTGATACAGGTCCATCACTGGCAGAACAGATGATTGCAGAGGGTTGTAGGTGGAGGCCAGCGGATAGAAGTGCTGGAAGTAGGGTGTCTGGTAAGAATGAGCTGCATAGGCGCTTTCAACTAGACCCCTTTACAGAACAACCAAGGCTAGTTATAACAAGCAACTGTGTAAATACAATTGCTCAGCTTCCCATCATACCTTTGGATAAGAGAAATCCAGAAGATATAGATACTAAAGCAGAAGATCACTTGTATGATGCTATTCGTTATGGTGTGATGAGTAGGCCACGCAGTAGTTTGTTCGATTATAATCCATTAACCTCTGGTGGTTCTGGAATGAAGATGGCAGATCCCACATTTGGGTATTAAAGGGTATTTATGGCGCAGAATAATTTTATGGATGATAAGTCTATTAGTTTAGGTGATAAAAAAGAGGGAGAAGCTGCTCCTTTTATTGGCGATTCTTTATTAACATTCCTAGATGAAAGATATACAAGGTCTGAAGAGAGTCGCAGACGGGATGAACAGCGTTGGTTGAGAGCTTATAGAAACTATCGTGGTATCTATGGGCAAGATGTTAAATTTACTGAGACAGAGAAGAGCCGTGTATTTATTAAAGTGACAAAGACTAAGGTGCTTGCAGCATACGGTCAAATCACTGATGTGTTATTTGCTAATAATAAGTTTCCTCTTAGCGTTGATCCTACTGTATTGCCAGAAGGTGTAGTAGATACAGCACATATTGATCCTAAAGCACCAGAAGGTGCTGAGCCTGAGATGACTTCTCCTTTTGGTTATAAAGGAGATGGTAAAGATTTCCCCCCCGGCTCTACATTAACATCTTTGATGGAACGTCTTGGTCCATTGACAGATCAACTTAAAAATACTAAAGATTTAAAAGAAGGTCCGGGTGTAACTCCTTCATCCATTACATTCCATCCTGCTATGGTGGCTGCTAAGAAGATGGAGAAGAAGATACATGACCAGTTGGATGAGAGTGGTGCTAATAAGCATCTTCGCTCTACAGCTTTTGAGATGGCTTTGTTTGGTACGGGCATTATGAAAGGCCCATTTGCTAAGACTAAAGAATATCCAAACTGGGATGAAGAAGGTGTGTATCAACCAGAGATGAAGACAGTACCAGAGACATCACATGTTTCTATTTGGAACTTCTATCCTGATCCTGATGCTTCTAACATGGAAGAGGCTCAATATATTATTGAGCGTCATAAGCTTAGCTCTACACAGTTGAGGGCTTTGAAGAATCGGCCTATGTTTAGAGCCAGTGTTATTGAAGAAGTAATTGAAGCAGGTTCTTCTTATAGTAAAAAATACTGGGAAGATGACTTAAGAGACTATGCTCCTAACTTTGGCATAGACAGATTTGAAGTTTTGGAATATTGGGGTAATGTTGATATTGAGCTGCTTAATAAAAATGACATTGATATTCCAAAAGAATTAGAAGACTATAAAGAGCTTCAAGCTAATGTATGGTTTTGTAATGGTAGTATTATTCGGTTAGTATTAAATCCTTTTAAGCCCGCCAACATTCCGTACTATGCTGCTCCTTGCGAATTAAACCCCTACTCTCTATTTGGCATTGGTGTCGCTGAAAACATGGATGACACCCAGACCCTCATGAATGGTTTTATGCGTATGGCAGTGGACAATGCGGTGTTGTCGGGCAACCTTGTATTTGAAGTTGATGAAACCAACCTTGTTCCGGGACAGGATATGTCTGTCTATCCGGGTAAAGTGTTTAGACGACAGGGTGGTGCTCCCGGTCAAAGCTTGTTTGGAACTAAGTTTCCTAACGTAGCTGCTGAGAACTTACAGCTCTTTGATAAAGCAAGACAACTTGCTGATGAATCTACAGGTATACCTTCTTTTGCTCATGGTCAAACAGGTGTTAGTGGCGTAGGTAGGACAGCTTCTGGCATTTCTATGTTAATGAATGCTGCTGCAGGTAGTGTTAAAACAATCATTAAGAACGTAGATGATTATTTGTTAGCCCCATTGGGTAAAGCTTTCTTTAGTTTCAATATGCAATTTGACTTTGATAAATCTATCAAAGGAGATTTGGAAGTTACAGCTAGAGGAACAGAGAGCTTGATGGCTAATGAGGTGAGGAGCCAGCGATTGATGCAGTTCTTGCAGATTGCTAGCTCTCCAGCATTGATGCCTTTTGCTAAGTTTCCATACATCATTCGTGAAATTGCTAAGAGTATGGAGCTAGATCCAGACAAGGTTACTAACAATATGGATGAGGCTATGCGTCAAGCTTTGCTGATGCAGCAAGCTACAGCTCCTGCTCCTGTTGCTCCTGCAGAAGGCGCTCCTCCAGTGGGTGGTCCTCCTCCAGTGTCTGATATGACTGGTGGTGGTGGTGGTAATATTGGTATTGGTGCAGCACCAACGCCACAAGAACAAGGATTTGCTGGTAATGTCCAAGCCATACCTCCCCAAGCTTAAAGGCTTTGTAAATACTAACGCTACATGGGAAGCGTTCTTAGATTTGTTAGATGCTGAGATTGCTCAGCAGCATAAAAATTTAGAACAAGCTGTCGATGTTCGTGAAATTGGAAAGGCTCAAGGAGCCGTTGCTGCTTTACGCAGACTAAAACATCTAAAGGATGAAGTTAATGTACAACAATGATACAGAAAAGCTGTTTGCTGAGGGCGGTATGAAGGATGAAGGAGGCACAGTAGATCCTGTGTCAGGTAATGATGTACCTGTTGGGTCTTTGCAGAATGAAGTTAGAGATGATATTCCTGCAAAGCTTAGCGAAGGTGAGTTTGTTATTCCTGCTGATGTTGTTAGATATATTGGTCTTGAAAGATTGATGAAGCTTCGTGATGAAGCTAAGCAGGGACTCAATCGAATGGATGAGATTGGTCAGATGGGTAATGCAGATCAAGTGGATAATCCAGAAGAATTGCATGGTGATAAATTCAGTAGTGAAATTGATAACATTATTTCTGAAGTGGATAGTGAAGATGGTGAACAAAACTTTGCTGCTGGTGGTGTTGTTAAAGTACCAGAAGCTAGTAAAGACATCTTAGCTAAATACAACATTCAAAGAACAGCCATTACAAATCCAGCAAATGATGTACGTCTTTTAAAGAATGCTGCTGGTGATTCTTTATACATGACTTATTTCAATGGTAAGCCTTCTGGAAGGATACCTGAAGGATACTCTGTTACTGATGCAAATCCAGCAAGTAGGCTTACAGGAACAAAAACTACTTCCACTGCTACAGGTGTTTCTAATCCAACAGGAGTTGTTTCTGGAACTGTTGGAGGAAAGATAGGAGATAATGTTATTACTTCAACAAGTATTCCAACTAACATACCAATTGTAGATACTAATACAGCTACAACTACTACATCTACTTCTGCCACTAAGCCAGATGATACAGTATCGTCTACTGCTCCTAATGCAGGATTTATTGGTGACAGAGGACAGGGTGTTAATTCTTATGGTGGTTCTATTACAGCTACAGATACAGGTGCTGTTAGTACAGGCGTTGGTGGATTTACATTAAATCCTGATGGAAGTGTTACAGCTAATACTGTTGATAAAGCAACAATGCTTGTTGCTGGTTTTGTTAATCCTTTTTTAGGTATAGCAGCTAGAGTTAATAATTCTTTTGCTACTAGTTCAGCTAAAGATTTTACTGCTTCAATTGCTGATACAGGCGGTACTAATATTAATCCTAATACTTCTGCAGCTACGGCTGGTCCTACATCTGTTGGGGGTACTGGAGGAACGGCTGCAACTGCTGCTGCTTTAGCTGCTTCTGATGCTTCCAGTAAAGGAATGAGTGATGCTGCTATTGGTGCAGCAAGTCAAGCCGCTGCTGCTGCTATTGTTAAAGGAGGCTCTGCTTCTGATGCTGCTCAAGCAGGTAGTGAAGCTGCACGAAGCCAAGCAAACTACGAAAGCGAAGTTACACAGCCAACTGATACGCAACCTCAAACAGTTTCAACTGTAAACACTACTGATACTACAACGAATGTTCAACCAAAAGAAACGCCCATTGGTAATATTGATACCACTGTAGGTTCTGGAAATGATGGTGGTGATAATGGCGCTGGTGATGGTGGGATTAGTGGCGGTGGTAGTGGTGGTGAAGCAGGTGGTGATATAGGAGGAAGTACTGACGTTGGTGGTGATACTGGAAGTAGCAGTGCAGGTGAATTCACTAGCACTGGAAGTATGACTGCAGTGGATGGTTTTGGTGGATCTTTTGCAGCTAAACCTATGGAAAAATTATCTGCTGGCGTTGAAGAAATGGCTAAAGGTGGTTTAGTTTCTAAGCGTGTTAAAAAAATAACATCTGCTCAAAAAATAGGCATTGCTTCTAGAAAATAATATTATATAATTAGCATACTCAAGCCAGAGGTGGGCTGGTGAGTATCAACAATTTCCCACCATATGGCTACCTATCTCCCTGCATATGCAGCTACAGTTAGCCCCAACTTTAAAGGTAAATATGACAGAAGCAATGATTAATCAGAACCAACAGGCTCAAGCGTTCTCTCCATTTGGTAAGCGTAATGCTAACAAAGATCGTATTGAACAAGAAGAGGCAGAGTTGAAACAATTATCTGAAGATAAGAACACCCAACAAGAATCACAAGATGGTGAAGAAAGTTCTTTAAGCGGAGAAGAGAAAAGTTTTAAGAAGCGTTATGGTGATCTTCGCAGACATTCTCAGCAACAGCAAACAACTTTACAAAAGCAAATTGATGAGCTTCGTTCACAGCTACAACAAAGCACAGAGAAACAGATTAAGCTTCCTAAGAGCGAAGAAGAGTTGAATGAGTGGGTTAAAACCTATCCTGATGTTGCAAAGATTGTAGAAACAATTGCAATTAAAAAGGCTAAGGAGCAAACTCAGGCATTGGATGAACGATTCAAACAACTTGATGAGCGTGAGAATCAGACAGCTAAAGATAAAGCAGAAGCTGAATTGACTCGTTTGCATCCAGACTTTGATGTTATTCGTGATGATGATGATTTCCATAGCTGGGTTGAAGAACAACCAAAGTGGGTGCAAGATGCTTTGTATGATAATGATAGTGATGCTAAGGCCGCTGCTCGTGCTATCGACTTGTATAAAGCTGATAAGGGTATTAAGACTAAAAAAGCTACATCAGATAAGGGTGCTGCTGAGAGTGTTAATGCTAGAGGAAGTCGTTCTGCACCTACAGGCGAAAGCAAAGATGGTGTTTTTTATGAGTCACAGGTAAATAAAATGTCTACTTTTGAATATGAAAAAAATCAAGAAGCTATTGCTAAAGCATTACAATCAGGTAAGTTTGTATACGATATTAGCGGTAGTGCTCGTTAAGTATTGACAAAACTGAAACAACTGCTATAACTTTAAGCAGGACTAGGTATCTAGTCTTGCTTCTATGGGCCGTAACAATGCTAGCTACCCTACCCTATAGATGAGTTATCTGTCACGCAAAACAATAAACTGTCAGAACAACCTGAAGTTTGTTGGCCTGTATAGACAAGTGGAGGCATCCCTGTTCTATACACACCCATCAAATACAGCCTCTGTGGTGATGTTCAGCGTATTTAATTATATGCCTAACACATATCTAGGAGGATATTAAAATGGCCTTTCCAAAAGCAGTTGGCTATGGAAATTTACCCAATGGTAATTTTTCACCAGTCATCTATTCCAAGCAAGTACAACTTGCATTCCGTAAAGCGTCTACTGTTGAAGACATCACCAATAATGATTACTTTGGTGAAATTGCAAACATGGGCGACAGTGTCAAAATCATTAAAGAACCTGAAGTGTCTGTCCAGAGCTATGCTCGTGGTACACAGATCACTGCTCAAGATCTGAATGATGAAGACTTCACTTTGGTTGTTGACCAAGCTAACTACTACGCTTTCAAGATTGATGACATCGAAGCAGCTCACTCACATGTGAACTTCATGCAGATGGCTTCTGATCGTGCAGCGTATCGTTTGCGTGATCAGTATGACCAAGATGTATTGGGTTATCTCTCTGGCTTCTCACAAGCTACTAAGCATGCAAATGCTGGTACAGCTCGTACAACTTATCCCGGAACTAAAGCTTTGACTGAAGCTGGTTCTGATGAGTTGTTGAGCACTATGAAGCTGATCAAGGGTAGCTTTGGTAACATCACTACAGCTTCTGCTGGTGATCATTCCATTCCTTTGGCTCCTCGCCTCCCCGGTGCAACAGCTTTCCCTACTGCTACAGCTTCACCTTTAGCTGTTATTGCTCGTATGGGTCGCTTGTTGGATCAACAGTTTGTTGACTCCGCTGGTCGTTGGTTGGTGGTTGATCCTGTGTTCATCGAAATGTTGAAGGACGAAGACAGCCGTTTGTTGAGTACTGACTTTGGTGGTTCTGGTTTGCAGAACGGCTTGGTCATTAACAACTTGCATGGCTTCCGTGTTTATGTTTCTAACAACCTGCCAAAAATTGGTACTGGTGCTGGTACTTCAGGTACTGCTAACCAGAACTCCAACTATGGTGTGATTGTTGGTGGTCATGACTCTGCTGTTGCAACTGCTCAGCAAATCACTAAGACCGAGACATATCGTGATCCCGACAGCTTCGCTGACATCGTGCGTGGTATGCATCTTTATGGTCGCAAAATCTTGCGCCCTGAAGGTGTTGTCACTGCTAAATACAACGCTGCTTAAGGAGAAACTAAATGGCAACTATTACTACTCTCTCGAATGCCGTTGGCGCTGGTACACAACCAAGCCGTGCTCTTCGCAACATGCCTTATGTTGTGGAAAACACAATCAACTTGGCTAGTGCTGTAACAGCTAAAGGTTCTGCCTTGGCTGCTGCTGACGTTATCGAAGCTCTTCAGATTCCTGCACAATCTATTGTGTTGGCTGCTGGCTTTGAAATCACTGGTGCTGTAACAGGTAGCTGTACAGTGAGCTTGGGTGTTACTGGTGTAACAGCCGCTGCTTATGTGTCTGCCTTTGGTGTGACTGGTTCTCTTGCTGTGGGTGATTATGCAACACCAGCCACTGCCGGATATCCTATCGTATCCAAATCTGCTGATACATTGGACTTGCTGTTGGTTACTGAAACCACCACATTGAGCGCTGGTTCCATCCGTGTCTTTGCTGTCATCGTTGATGCACAAGACCGTGTTGGTCCTGCTTCTGTGGACCGTGAGCAACTGGCCTAATAGCTAGTTGATGTGGGAGGGGCTTAATCGCCTCTCCCATTTCTGTATGCTCTATTAGAGAGCGTTTTTAAAACTAAGAGGATTCTCTAATGGCTATTACATCTGCCCTTTGCACAAGCTTCAAAAAAGAATTGCTTGAGCGTAAACATGACTTTAATACTACAGGCGGTCATACATTTAAGATTGCTTTGTATACGTCTTCGGCTACCCTTGGTGCTACAACCACAGCTTATACAACCTCTAACGAAGTTGTAGGTACTGGTTACACTGCTGGTGGTACTACTTTAACAAACATTGATCCTACTAGTAGCGGTACTACAGCATTCATTGACTTTGTTGATGCTACTTGGACTAGTGCAACAATTACTGCTGCTGGTGCTTTGATTTATAATACTACTACAGATGGTGGAACAGGTACAACTAATGCTGTAGCTGTCATCTCTTTTGGTGGTGATAAGACATCTACCAATGGTGATTTTGTTGTTCAATTTCCTACACCAGACGCAAGCAACGCTATTGTTCGTATCGCATAAGGAGTCGTAGGTTATGGCTACGACAACCCGGTCAGGGGCAATATATGGCATTGGCACATACGGGACTTCTCGTTATGGTGTAAGCAATGTTTCATATGTACCAGATGGGGTGCAAGGCACAGCAACATCAGACGGTGGTGTTGTTATTAGAGGGAGTGCTAACCATGTAGTTGTTAGCTTAGTTGCTTCTGGTGCTGTTGGTGATGTAGGTATAGTTGGCAAAGCAGTAACTAGTGTTGTTGGTGTATCAGCAACTGGCTTTGTCAATGATGGCGTATCGTTTAGTTTAGCTTGTAGATTTGAAATTGGTAGTGTTAGTGCTACAGGCAGCGTAGGTGATGTCACTGTTGTTGCCAAAGCAGTTACTAGTTTAACTGGTGTAGAAGCTACTAGTAGTGTTGGTAGTGTTGATGTAGCTGCTAAGGCAGTTACATTACTAACAGGCGTAGAAGCCACAACAGCCATAGGCGCTGTAGAAGTTAGGTCGATTAATAGAATTCCTGTAGATGGAGTTGAAGCAACAGCATCAGTAGGTAGTGTTGTTGTAGTGGCAAAAGCCACAACAGATTTGATTGGTATTGAGGGTATAACTAGTTTAGGGGTTGTCTCTACATTAGCTAAAGCCTTAGTAGTCACATCTGGTTTAGAAGCCACAACATCCCTTGGTGATGTTGTTGTAGCTAATAATGCTATACCAACCTTTGATGGTGTGGAAGCTACAGGTGCTATAGGTACAGTTGCTGTTACAGTGACAGTGTTTGATTACGCTGCTGTAGCAAATCTTTATGATAGAAAACGCACTGTGTATGTTGAGAGACAAAGCACAGATAAAGAAAGAACAGTGTTGGTGTTAGCGGAGTCTCGTAGGGTATATGTTGATAGATATCCTACAGTGTATGACAGAACATCTTATGTGGCTACAGAGCCTAGACAGGTATATACAAATAGAAAATCCACTTCTGCTGAAAGAAGTGCTTTAGTGGAGTAGGAGTTTAATAATGTCTTTTCGTTGGCCCAATAAAGATCCTGATGAAATTTTAGACTATAGTGTAGACTGGTCTAGATTTTTAGATACAGCAACTATTAGTAGTTGTGTTTGGTATGTTGATAATAGCTCCGGTGTAAAGACAGCCATTACAGCAGGTAATACAGTTAATGGTATTCAGAATGTAGCACAAACTATCTCTGGTAGTATTACTACAATCAATCTTGGATTAGGTACTAACAATACTGAGTATAAGTTCTATTGTATAATTACAGATAACAGTGGTAATGTAGCTGAGCGAGTAATTCGTTTGCGTATTAAGGAACAATAAGAATGGCATACAATTATCTTGGACTGACTAACGAAGTTAATAGAAGGCTTAATGAAGTTGAGCTTACTTCTTCAAACTTTGCTACTGCTACTGGTTTCTATGCACACATCAAAGACGCTGTGAATGCTTCTATTAGAGATATCAATCATACTCACTATGAGTGGCCTTTCAATCATATACTTGCTCAAGAAACTTTAACAGTAGGAACAACTAGATATGCTTTCCCCACAGATGCTAGTACTGTTGACTTTGATAGTTTTCGCATAAGAGAAAATGCTACACTTTCCAATGCAACTGTTAGACTCACTGTTATTACATATGATGACTATTTACAAAGATTTGTAAATCAGGAATATTCTGCAGATAGTTCTAAGAGAAATGTTCCTTCTTATATATTTCAAGCCCCAAGTTTAGAATGGGGTGTTGTTCCTGCTCCTAATCAAGCATATGAAATTGATTATGAATACTATAGAATTCCTGTAGATCTTGTAAGTTCTACAGATGTTCCATCTATTCCAGAAAGATTTAAACAAGTAATTCTTGATGGTGCTATGTATCATGCTTATATGTTTAGAAGCAATGAACAAGCAGCTACGCTTGCTAAGACTAAATTTGATGAGGGTATTAAGAAGATGAGAATTCTTCTTATCAATAGATATGTGTATATGCAGTCTACTGCACTTACACAATCATCGTCTTTTGGTGGCTTTGGTGATAGGGTTAAATAATGGATGGATGGCAAACATATCCATTTGAATTCCGTGGTGGATTGATTTCAAATCTATCGCCTCTTCAACAAGGAACACAAGCTCCCGGTAGTGGAAGACTCATGAAGAATTTCGAGCCTTCTATTGATGGGGGCTATATGCGTATTGAAGGCTATAACAAATATGATAGCACTTTTGTTCCTGCTTATGGTGAGCCTAAAGTGCAGGGTAGTGGTCAGACTGGAACTACTTTAATAATCTCAAACATTCTCACTACCCCTATTGCGGGAGACACATTCACCATTGCTGGTGTGACAGGTACATACACCATTGCTGCTGCTGGTGTTTCATACAACTCAACTTATAAAGTTGCCACTGTCACATTAACCACTTCTATGGCTTCTAGCCCAGCAGATAAAGCAGCCATTACATTTACATCTCATACTGGACTGGTTAAAGGTATTTCAGCATGGGATGCTAAAGTTGTTTCTGTTAGAAACGCTGACATTTACACAACCACTGGCACAGGCTTTACCAAGATAAGTAAGCCCTATTATGGCACAGTGCTTGTTAATGGTGGAAGTCAGACAGGAAGTACTATTGCTATAGATGGACTGATTAAAGCTCCTCAAGTTGGAGACACATTTAGTATTGCTGGTGTTCAGAAAGTGTACACAGTATTAACTGTTCCCACCGTTACTTCCACTGCAGCCACTGTATCTATAAATCCAGCACTAGCTTCTAGTCCTGCCGATAATGCTGCCATCACTTGGCTATCTGCTGATAGGGCTAGTAATTCCAAGACACGATTTAGTAAGTATAGACTGAATAGCACTGAAAAAATTGTAGGGACGGATGGAACTAATTATCCATTCATTTATGATGGCACTACATTTAAAGTGTTATCAGACAAGACAACAGATATCTTAGGTGCTCAATTTGTTATTAGTCATAAGAATCAATTGTTCTTTGCTAAAAATGAAAACATTATATTCACTGCACCATATACCGATGATGACTTCACTGCTGCTGCTGGCTCTGGCATCATTAATGTTGGTGGAGTTATTACAGGAATTATTGTCTTTAGAGAAACACTAATAATCTTTACAGAGAAAACTATTAGTCAGCTTACTGGTACAACCATACAAGACTTCTCTCTACAGCCCATCACCAGAAATGTAGGGTGTGTATCTTCTGACACCATACAGGAAGTTGGTGGTGATGTTATGTTCTTGGGTCCAGATGGCTTAAGACTATTGGGAGCTACTGATCGTATTGAAGACTTTAACTTAGGTGTGGTATCTAAGTCTGTTCAAGCTGAAATGACTTCTTTGATTAGTGGTAATACAACTTTTACTAGTTGTGTTATTAAACAGAAGTCGCAATATAGAATATTTGGGTATAATGAAAATATTACTTCAGCCAATGCTAAAGGAATATTAGGTACACAGATGACTGGGGAAGCTTCTGGTGGTCTAGCATGGGCTGAACTAGTTGGATTTAAATGCTACGTTGCTGATGGTGATTATAAAAATCAAACAGAAACCATTGTATTTGCTAATAATGATGGATATGTTTATCAAATGGAGCAGGGCAACAGTTTTGATGGTTCAAATATTGTAGCTTCTTTTGCCACTCCATATGTCCCTATCAATGATTTTAGAGTTAGAAAGACTTTTTATAAGCTTTACCTATATACAGATCCACAAGGATCTGTTACAACCTCAGTGAATTTAAAGCTTGATTTTGATGATCAGGGTTCTATTCAGCCATCAACAATTGTGCTGTCTAATAGCGCAGGTAGTGTAGGTTTTTATGGTAGCAGTGGTGCTAAGTATGGCACAACTGTTTATGGTGATAAATTAAAGAAGCAATTTCAAACACAAGTAATTGGTTCTGGGTTTTCTGTATCGTTACAATTTGTTTCTGATAGTCAAGATCCTCCATTTTCTCTGGACGCTGCAACGCTAGAGTATGCTACACATGATAGAAGATAAGGAATAGTTATGACGGGATATGTTCGTAAAGACACTACTAACAACATTGCTGATGGTAATGTAATTAATGCTGCCGACTTAGATGCTGAGTTTGATGGTGTACAAGCTGCGTTTAATGCTTCTACAGGACATAAACATGATGGCACAGCTAGTGAGGGAGCAACAATTAATGCTCTTGGTCCTACACAAGATGTAACTATTTCTGCCATTTTGCTGGCTCCTAAAACTACAAACACTGTAGACATTGGTAGCAGCGCTTTAAAATTTAAAGACTTGTTCTTGGCAGGTAATGCTAGCATTGGTGGAACATTGGCTGTCACTGGTGTGGCTACGCTGACAGCACAGCCTATATTGTCTAGCCTTACAGCAAGCAGAGCTGTGTTTACTGATGGCTCTAAAGGGCTAGTAAGCAATGCCATCACTGGTACTGGCAATGTTGTTATGTCTGCTAGTCCTACACTTACTGGCACTGTTGGTGGCGCAAGTTTAACTTTGAGTTCATTGACTTCAGGCCGCGTAACTTACGCAGGAGCATCTGGCCTTCTTCAAGACTCTGCCAACCTGTTGTACACAGGTACTGACCTGACTGTTTATGGTCTTACAGTAGGCCGTGGTGCAGGTGCTGTGGCTACCAATACTGCGGTGGGTGCTAGTGCCTTATCTGTTAACAGCACTGGAAATAATAATACGGCTATTGGAGACAGAGCTTTAACTGCAAATACCACCGCTACTGCAAACACCTCTATTGGTACAGTATCAGGTTTATCATTGACTACGGGCGCAGAAAATACTTCTGTTGGTGCAGGCTCTTTGCAAACCAATACTACGGGAACAAGAAATACTGCAATTGGTAGATTTGCATTAGTGTTATCTACTACTTCCAATGAC
>Ga0114975_10000889_pt1 | contig 21868 bp, 21 predicted proteins | sample S_130626_EF_Meta_FD_87031 | JGI IMG/M metagenome (GOLD analysis project Ga0114975, IMG submission 87031) | Freshwater microbial communities from Lake Simoncouche, Canada to study carbon cycling - S_130626_EF_MetaG | ecosystem: Environmental > Aquatic > Freshwater > Lake | place: Lake...
CTCTCCGCCATATGAGTTTGCTCCGCAAACCCCTGGCAGCCCTTGTGGTTGCAGGCGCGCTGGTTTTCAGCGGGCCAGCCCCGGCAGGGGCGAAAGTGGCGACGGGCTGCGCCAAGACCTACACCGTGGTATCGAATGACTCCTGGAATCGCATAGCCAACAAAGTCCATGTGACCATGAGCCTGTTGTTGAAAGTCAATAAAGCCAATACAAAATCACTCCTATTAATAGGTGACGTTATTTGCCTGCCGAAGTCAGCCACTACCAAGGACCCCTCGAACACCCTGAAGTTGAAGGCACCGGATAAGCGATACACGGCCAAGCAGTCGGCTGCCATTATTCGTGAGATCTGGCCAGACACGCTGGAGGACAGGGCCGTTGCCATTGCCAAGCGGGAAAGCAAGCTCAACGCTGCCTCGTACAACGGCTGTTGCGTGGGCTTATTTCAAATTCACTGGCTGGCGCATCGCAGTTGGCTGAAAGACATCGGCATCACATCAGCCCATCAATTGCTTGATGCCAGAGTGAATGCCAAGGCCGGATATGCCATATATAAGCGCTCAAACGGCTGGGGTGCCTGGAATTAAATCTCACAGGTAGAGTTATATTCCTAACATCAAGCGCTCGTAGCTCAATGGATAGAGCATCTGACTACGGATCAGAAGGTTGTAGGTTCAAATCCTGCCGAGCGCGCCAATAGAAATGCCCCTGCAAAAGCAGGGGCATTTTTTATCTCTTCTTGCTTGCTTTCGCGAGGTTCTGGAATTTTTCAGAACCGCCGACCAAGTTGACGATTGCCTGCATTCCAAGATCAATCCAACCTTCCTCCAGTTCAGGTAACTGTGAAAAGTCCAACATGATGTGTCCCATCAAGAGACCTTGAATCATGTAAGTCACTGTGTGGAGATCATGTTGCGGGTTGATCCATCCGCGTGTGTGAAGCATCTCTAAAGATTCAGTAAAGAAGAGATTGCCTTCTACCTGCGCGACGCGAATGGCTTCGGCCAGTTTGTCGTTGTGTGTGGCCGAGGCGAGTACCTGAATGCGACGGCGGCGAAACTCGATAAAATCCTTGGTGGAAGTGGTCCGCATGAGACCTGCCAACTTGTTGAAGAATTCTTCCTCTGAACCTGACGTCTCCACGAGGAATCGAAAGTACAGATTGTCATTTTGAAGACCTTCAGCGAGTTCTTCCAACTGCGCTGTGTAGATCAGGTCAAACTTGCTGCCGAAGTGGTGATACAGGGAACTACGAGCAGCTTCTGCACGTTCAAGGACAGCTTCAACATCAAAATTGTCGACACCGTTTTTCGCCAATTCAATGCGCGCCTGCTTCATCAGCCGAGCCATTGTCTCGATGCCATCAATTCTTTTGGGTGTGTCTTTAGGAATCGCCATGCCTTAACTGCTTTCTCCCTAAGAAATCTAGCCCGATATATAAACAAAACATCTAATTGGAGATTTTCAGAGAAAGCGACTTGTTCAGTGGGGAGAACACAGGGGTCTGTAATCTCTAGACATGTCCGATATCTCTGAGCCATCCATAGAGAGCGATCTACCTATCGATGCCGACCCGACAGATACTCCGGCTGAGGTAGCGGAGAAGTCGGAACGCCGGCGATGGTGGCAATTACTGCGCTTTATGAGGCGCGAGGGCAAACGTCGGGACCGGTCAATGATGTTCAACGCCGCAGTCACAATCGGAACCACCGCACTCGTGGCATTCACCGCCATGTATGCGACGTTGTCCACTACCAACAGAAACCTCAATGAGACTCGACGCGGTGCTCGCGTTGTCGCTTTGGTTGAAGAGTGGTCAGTCACTGTTGCTGATGCGTCTTCAGCAATTGAGTTGTTAGGACAGCGAGCAAATGACTTGTGGGCATATGGTGCAGCAATTGAACAACAAGGGGTCATCCTTGATGAGGCCCTTTCTAATGAAGCGACCAAGGAAACGTCGTATCTGAAGGTTCGTCAATCCTTGGCATATTCCTCTGCGAAAGCTGGACTTGTTTCCTCTGCAGTAACGAATAAATGCCTTGACAAATTTGTGGCGATGTTAGATACATGGCAGAACGCTTTGAATTGGACTCGATCTTCTTTGCAAGTTGAGGAAAGTGTAAAAGCAGGAATTAACGCTGTTGTGATGCAGCAAGAGAATCGCATTGCTTTGTCTGACTCGTTATCGATTGTGCGTAACTTGGCGCGTACCGAACTTGATACTGCGGGAGCAGATGGCTCTTCTGTGAAATGTTCTATCCCTGCCGAAGATGTGCTCTGGAGCAAATTGATTCCGGCAGAAGCGTCTGATAGTTAACTCTCGAGGGTTTCTATTCCTCGGCAAAATAGTTCAACCAGCTGAGTAAGGCTCTTATCTAGGGCGTATGGCTCTGGGTGACCTTGATCTTTTTCAAGAACACAAAAGCCATGTAGTGCGCTACGTAAGGTGCGTGCGCAGTGCGCACGTTGTGATGCTGACAGTTGATAACCATCAAGTGATTGCGTAAGCACTGCCACTACTCGAGCTAGTGACAATTCAATATCTAAGTCGCCGACAGATGGAACGCGGTCGGTAGCGCTGTAGAGGCCGGGGTGTTGTTGAACAAAACCACGCCACGCATGTGCAACTGCAAGAACTGCAGAATCACGAGTTGTGTTTGTGATGGCGTTTGTCAGATCTGCCACTAAGAGGTCACGAGCACGTAACGACAACAATGTCCAGAGCTCTTCGATGCCGGTTACATGGCGGTACAAAGCTGGTTGCTTCACGCCAGCATCTTGTGCGATGCGGCTAAGAGTGACTGCGTCAATACCTTCGGAATCAGCAATGATTGCGGCCATGTCTATGACGGTCGCGCGACTAAGGCGAATCTTTTGTTTGGTCATGATGTGTGGTGAAAGAAACGAGCCATCCAGCCGGCAATGCGGTGCTGGTCGAGTGGTTCAGACAATGTCGCTCGGGCATTGTTTGCCTTCTCTTCGCCAAAAAGCGCAAGACGTGTTGCGAGCAAACTATCTGCAAGGGCAGGGGAGAATTCGGGGTGCACTTGAAGAGTCCATGCGCGATCACCAATCAACATGCCACCGACTGGGCAATACGGTGCGCGCGCCATAAGTCGTGCACCGTCCGGAAGTGACTGCACTTGGTCTTGGTGACTTGCTGCAAGAACAATGTCTTCATTCGAATCCATCCACGGTTGTGGTTCCACAATTTCGTAGTGCTTTGCGCCGATACCCCAACCAAAGTCTGCCTTCGCAACTGTGGCACCCATAGCTTGTGCCATGAGTTGGTGGCCAAAACAGATTCCTACGTATGGAGTCTCATGCGCTACAAAGTCGCGAAGTAATTGTTCAACATCACGCAACCATGCATGATCGTCGTAGACACTGAGTCGACTTGGTGAGCAGACCCAACCATCTTGTTCGTTCACGGAATCTGGCATTTGTCCTTCGTCACACCGATACGTAGTGAGCTCGATATTTAATGGTGCAAGTAGAGCGTTGTATAACTCGGGGTAATCGCCACCGACATGAAGACTTCCGGCGTCAATGTGGCCGACTAAGAGAAGACCAATCTTTTTCATCGGAATGAAAATACCTTTGTTGGTCCGCCTTCAAGTGCTGGCAAGTATCCGCGTTCACGCAAGATGGGCATAACACCTTCGCCAAACCAATACGCCTCTTCAAGATGTGGGTAGCCAGACATGATGAATGCTTCGATTCCAAGGTTGTGATATTCAACAATGCGATCAGCGACCTCTTCGTAACTTCCCACAAGTGCGGTGCCCACACCACCACGGACAAGACCAATGCCTGCCCACACGTTCGGATGAATTTCAAGCTTTGATAAATCGCCACCGTGTAATTCAAACTGTCGACGTTGTCCAACAGATTGTGTCTTCAAGAAGTCTTCTCGTGCGGCTGCGATTGCATCGGGCGCCATTGAATTCAAGATGCCATCTGCAACTGCCCACGCCTCTTCGCTTGTTGGTCGAGCAATGGTATGAAAGCGAATTCCAAATCGCATGGTGCGGCCTTGAGCTGCTGCAATGGCCGCTACGCGATCTTGACGTTCCCTGATGGCATCGGGTGTTTCGCCCCATGACAAGTACAAATCAACGTTGTCACCGGCCACTTTTTCCGCAGAAGCTGAAGCGCCACCAAAGTAGATAGGAGGTACGGGGTTTGGCACTTCGCGTGTGGTCGCGTCTGTGACTTCGAAGTACTTTCCCTTGTACGTAAAGGGTTCACCAGACCACGCACCACGCATGACTTCAATGAATTCGCCAGTTCGCTCGTAGCGAGTTTCTTTGTCTTCGGTAATTCCGAATCGGGCAAGTTCGGCTTGTTCAGCGCCAGTCACAATGTTGACCAGGCATCGACCGTTTGACATGCGCTGGAATGTGCTTGCCATTTGGGCAGCAAGTGTTGGCGTTAGTAATGCTGGACGGAATGCAACGAGGAATTTGATTCGTGACGTGAGCGCGATGAGAGATGCGGTTGCAAGCCATGCATCCTCGCAACCCGTGCCACACGGTGTGAGCAGTGTATCAAATCCAAGTTCTTCGCAAGCACGCGCTACTTGCGCCAAGTAAGCGTGGCTGGGTGCGCGGTTAACAGAACTATCACCGGGCAATACATCACGTGAGTCGCCGCCAGTAGGTAAAAACCAGTTCATTTCAATCATGGGAGGAGTCCTTACAAATTAATAGGGATAAGGCGGATAGTAATAACAGACGTTGCAAGCACCAGTGCCCAAGAGCAGACCCCCAGAATAATTGGGCGCGAACCTAAAAGGCGAAGTTTTTTGATGTTGACACCTGCGCCAAGGCCAACAAGCGCCAACGCGAGAAAGGTCTTTTCAATGTGTTTGAGATTGGCAAGCAGATCAGCAGAAAGCGCTCCTGTGGTGCGAACACTGACAGCAACGAGAAACAACACTATAAACATCGGCAAGAGTGACACTCGTTGTGCCCCGGTATGTGGGTGTTCATGCGGTACTTCATGTTTTTGCGATTGGCTATGTCGGTATCCGTAGATGGCGACGAGAGGTGCCAATAGAACTACGCGCGTGAGTTTGACAATGATGGCTGGTGCAAGTGACTGGTGAGAATATGTACTTGCACTGGCAACAACTTGTGCAACGTCGTGTACCGATGAACCTGCCCACATACCGAACCGAACGTTTCCCATGTTCATGAGATGTCCGAATGCGGGAAGAACAAATATTGAAATACTGCCGAATAATGTGACGAGAGCAATTGCATAGGTTGCATCTTCTTCGTCGCCATCGATTGCTCCTGTCATCGCACTAATTGCGGACACACCGCAGATGGAATAACCGGTGGCGGTGAGAAGACCAAGACCAGGGGAGACTCCGAGAAGTCGCGCAATGTATTGCGTTCCAAAGAACGTGACCGTGACGACGGCGATCACAGCCAGAAATCCGCGACCGCCCAGGTGAGCAACTTCGCTGAATGACAATTGGAATCCGAGCAACACAATGCCGGCACGCAGAATGTAACGAGACGCAAACTTCAGACCTGGTTCACACAGCGAAGGCATAAGGCCGAGGTTGCCTACGAGGGCACCTATTAATAGGGACACAGTGAGAGGCGAGATGCTTGACCACTGCCAACTGACGAGAAAACCACAGAAAACTGCCAATCCCGCGGCCACGAGACCGGGGGCAATGAGACTGGCCTTCTTGAACATGTTAGAGACTCTAACAATTCTGGTAGGTGCCCCCAACCACTGCACCTCAGCCCCAACCTGTTGGTGGGTACGCTTGGTTGAAGATTTAGTCCAATTGCCCCAAAGGATCTCCATGCCACTCTTACAACGGACTGCCCGCCTCGCCGTCGCCGCCCTACTCATCGGTGGTCTCATGGCTTCATGTGGGGGATCAGAATCAACGTCGCAACTCACTGCTGTTGCAGCGGACTCTGGTGTTAAGCCAAATGCCGATGGATTCTCCTTTGCCAATTTCGGATCAGACGCGACATCCGAGAATTTCAACAGCGCAGACCTAGTCACCATGTTTGGTGGTGGCGCTTGCGTTAATGGAATTACAACGCCATGTACGCCAACAGCACAAGCATCGGCGTGGGCGAAAATGGTAAACGAATCACGTGCATCAGGTCACTGTGAAGGACTTGCAGTACAAGCAGCCTCGCGTTTTGACGCAAAGGCAACGCCGGCGACAGAGGCTCTGACTAATAGTGGAGATGTAACGCACGGAATCATTCGAGCATTTGCAACACAGTTTCTTCCTGAAGTGCAAGATGTAACAGAATCGTGGGCTAAGAAATCTCTTGTCGACATTGTTAACGAGCTATCAACATCGTTTGCAAATAAAAGTGTTTCGTACACCATGGGTTTGTATACGCCGAGCGGTGGACATGCGGTTTTGCCGTATGCAATTGAATTTCCCAAACCAGATTTGGCAGTAGTGAAGGTCTATGACTCAAACTGGCCTGGAATGGAAAGGTATGTAGTTATCGATCTTGCAGCAAAGATTTGGTACTTCTCTTTCTCGGGAGAGAACCCGCAAGAAGATTCTTGTGCGTGGTCCGGAAAAGCTGGCGACATGGATATCACTCCAATGGATGCGCGTACTTCCGCCACGTGTCCATTCTGCGGAGACGGAACCAAGGTAACAAAGTCAGTTCTCCTGATTCGTTCAACCTCACTTAATTGGTCTGTGAAAACACAGAACGGTACATATTCACCGTCCAACACAGATGCAGTGACAGATGTGACTTCCAGATCACTGCGGTCTGCTTCGTGCGATACGGAAGTAAAGATTCCCGAGTTCATTTTGTATACAGACTCGGAAGATTTTGAACTTCAGCTACCTGATACATCGTCTGCCTATGTGTCGAATGGTGATTCCGTTGTGCAAATAGCTGCCACCGGTTCAAAAGTTCGTAAGCCAATATTGTTTAAGAAGAACGTCATTAGTGTCGAAGACACCAGCACCACATTGACTGTTTCATCAGACAATGTGGTCGCACAGGTGACATCAAACATGGCGAATATCAATGTTGGAGCAAGTCTTTTGTCAATTGATTTAGGTGGCAAGAATGCACCGATCACTGCCAGTGAAGCAACTCCACAAATTGTCGTGCGTTCCGATAAGAATTCGCCACCTGTAGTTACCAATGTGAAAGACCTTGTCACTGTGGTCCCTTCCATCGTTCCTGCTCTCACACCACCAGAGGCAAAGCCAGGTCTGTCAGCTCCATCATCTCGTGACCTCTCAAACCCAGATTACGTAGCGGTAGTTGACAAAGCTCCAACTGGCCCTGTCACTGCACCGCCAGTTATTACCAGTACTACGACTGCAGTAAAACCCACAACTCCATCATTTGTTGCTCCAACGACGACTGCGAAACCTACAACCGCCGCGTCAACCACGACTGTTCGTGCAACAACGACAACTGCTGCAACATCGTCATCAGGCAATAGTGCACCCGCTTCAGCGACAACTACGACTGTTCGTGGAACGACGACGACAGTTCGCACAACTACTGATGCTCCATCCACAACTGTTCGATCTACAACTACTGATGCTCCATCCACAACTGTTCGTGCAACAACTACGACTGTCCGTGCCACCACGACGACGACGTTGCCCCCCAATTGAACGGGTATGCAACTTGATGGAAGTGGTCAAAGTGGGACGTATTGGGTTCGTTTACAGGATTCCACGTATACGTATTCGCCAGAATGTGCCCCTGCAACAATCACAGTAAAGTTTTATACTCCACCTGGTGGTTATCCGGGAACAGAGCGCACATCCATGCGACTGACTTTCCTCATGACTGCGTCAAATTTGTATGACTCTTTCGTCCCAACGTGTCCATCGGGATTTTCAGGAACGGTGAGCATGGTTATTAGCGCGGTGCACACCGGGTCTATTTCGCCATGGTCAGCGAATTCTGTTGCTAACTCTTATTCCTGTCCGTAACTAGTTAACTCGTGAGGAAGTGTTAAAACTGTCAAGGAGTGCGTAACTCCAACACATCATTTCCGGTACATGGCCGGCCAGGCTAATGACTAAGAATTCCCGCTGAGGCATATAAATGGCTGAATCTGGGGTGAGCCCTTACCCAATCTTTACCAAGTGCCCCGTACGGTTATTGGAGACGAGTAGTCGCCATCCGTATGAATACCTCTATAAAGACTCCCACTAAGCCATCAGGCCAGCGCAATGCGTCAGCGGTGCAACGGTTAGCGCCCGCCCCCCGGACGCGAGCCATCTATAGTGACGTTCCAATCTTTATCGGGTTCATAGTTCTGGTGGCCACTGGTGTGTGGGCAGTGAATGGTGGCTGGGATGAAGTCATTGGAGGCTGGTCGCACTTGTGGCGCGCGAGTGCCTCGCTTACCGGTATCTGGACATCTCTTGCAGCGTTGACCGGTTTATTGTTGGCAGCCCGACTTCCGTGGATGGAACGTTCTGCTGGGCTTGATCGCATTCTTATTTGGCACAGAATGGCTGGCGACACCATGGGTGTGATGTTGGGTGTTCACGTTTTTACGTCTCTTATGGCAGAGATGCCTTTGCGTGGCGGCCTTGTTGCAACTGTGAAAGACATGATCGGCCGTGAGTCGTATATGGGTATGGCATCTATTGGTGCACTCATTGTTGCTGTTGTTGTTGTGTCTTCATTGAAGAATGTTCGTAATCGATTGTCGTATGAAACATGGTACTTATTGCACCTCAGTGCATATGTCGGCGTCATCATTTCTTATAGTCACACCATCACCCTTGGTTCGCTGTTGTCAGGTGATCGCCTCATTCGTTACTTGTGGGGAATCTTCTTTGCATACGTTCTGATTTTGGTTATCCTCGCCCGTTGGTCAGGTGTAATTTCTGCAATTCGCAAGCCACTGCGAGTTGTTGATGTTCAACGCGAAACAGAAGACACAGTCAGTGTTGTTCTCGGTGGACCAAATATTACGTCGTATGCCGGTGAAGCTGGTCAGTTCATCACGATGCGAATGATGAAGCGTGGAACATGGTGGAAGTCGAATCCGTATTCATTATCCGCTGCACCAACAACTGCTGGAATGCGCATCACAGTAAAAGATCGCGGTGATGCAAGTGCAGCAACCTTCCGCTTGAAGCGCGGGGACAAGGTTGCAGTGGAAGGCCCATACGGCATTGCGACACCAGATATTTTCGAAGGTTCTCGACCATTGTTGATTGCTGGTGGCGTTGGTGTCACGCCAGTACGGGCAATGCTCGAATGTTTACCAGAAGGTTCACACCCTCTTGTGTTGTTGCGCGCTCGCAAAGTAGATGAGATTCCTCATTACAAAGAGATTTGTGATCTCACTGAGTCTCGCGGCGGGGAAGTGCGTTTAGTGCTTGGCCGTACTGCACAACTGAAGGCTCGTGACCCATTTGCGCCGAAAGTATTGCATTCGCTTGTTCCTAACCTCACGAATTGCGTTGCGTTTGTGTGCGGCCCAACCTCGCTGACATTTGCCGCACGTAAAGGTTTACGTGAAGCAGGTTTGGCCCCATCCCGAATACATCTCGAATTGCCTTGGTGGTAAAAAATGTCTCACCGTAAACCATCCATTGTTCGCCGTGTATTCCCGGCTCTCGCACTGACAACAGTCGGTGTTGGCATGGTGCATGCACTTGATCGCCCGGCCATTGTCGGAGCACAAGGGAATCTGACACCATTGGCTGACCCGAGTACAACAACAGTTGTTCCGCCAGTGACTAATTCACCAACTGTTACCGTTGCCCCCGTTGTTACGAATGCTCCAGCTGCAACATCTGCACCTGCAGCGACAACTGGCCAGACGACTCCGGTGACAAATGCCCCCGCTGTCACATCTGCACCTGTGGTGACGAACGCACCAGCTGCTCCTGCAGCGAATGATTGTGGCGCATTGACCGGCAATGGTTCACCAGTAACCATCACGTGGCGTCGTGATTATGGGGTTATTCAAGTGACTGCAAAATTTATGTCGGATGGAACATTGTGCAAAGCAACTGCTCAGTACCAGACCTATGACAGTCGTTCAGAACGATATGAGTCATACGCAATTCCAATCTTGAACAAGCAGGCCTCTAACGCTGGTAGTGCGAATATTCAAGGAGTCTCGGGTGCAACTGCAGTATCTGATGCGTACACGAAGTCGCTGCAGTCAGCCATCGACAACAAAGCTTAGAAATGCAAGCGGTTCATCGGACTTCGTTTCCCATAATGGGAACAACCGCGAGCGTGCACGTGAACGATGCAGTGACTCGTCAAGAATTTGATTCCGTTGTCTCTGAGTTGCGACAAGAACTGAATCGTCTAGAAGAACTATTTTCGGTCTATCGCGAGACCAGTGAGATAAGCAGAATCAATGCAGGAACACTGCATCACCTAGATGCCTCACCAGAGGTGTTTGCAGTTCTTGATGCATGCTCATGGCTAGAGCAAGCCTCCAATGGTGCTTTTTCTATTCGCCGATCACGCACTGAATCTGAAATCAATCCCTCTGGTTTTGTGAAGGGGTGGGCAGGAGAGCGCAGTGCGTCAATTCTGAGTAATGCAGGCTTTACGCATTTCTATTTAGGTATCGGCGGCGATTTTGTCATGCGTGGCGGGTTATCAAAGTCAGAACCATGGAGCATTGGAATTGCAGACCCTCGTGATGCGACGCAATTGGTTGCAACAGTTGACGTTGTTGACGGTGCCATTGCAACATCTGGTAGTGCTGAAAGAGGCGCACATATTTGGGACCCACGTACTGGTGCGCCGGCTGATGAGTTTCTATCTGTCACCGTGACTGGCCCAAGCCTCGCATGGGCTGATGCGTATGCCACCACAGTGTTTGTGAAAGGGGAACCTGGCCTCGAATGGATTACACAGTTCGGGCAATACGACGTAATGCCGGTTCGCCGTAGCGACTAACCGTTTGTTGTGAAGCCGGCTAACGCCAATGCTTCATTCAACGTGCTGGCGCGGCGAATAGTGCAGCCTGACTGAATATCTGGTGCGCTTGCCGGAACAATGGCTTGAGTAAAACCAAGACGTGATGCTTCATTGAGACGTCGTGCCAAGTGACCGACTTGTCGAACTTCACCTGCAAGGCCAACTTCACCAATGACAACAAGGTCAGCTGGCAGCGGAATATTGGAAACAGCTGAGACCAGTGCGAGACACATGCCGAGGTCTGCGCCTGGTTCTGTGAGTTTTACTCCGCCAACAACTGATGCGTACACCTCGTGGCCAGACAAGCTGATGCGCGCGCGACGTTCAAGAACCGCAAGCAACATAGACAAACGACCTTGGTCGAGACCCTGAGCGCTGCGCCGAGCAGGGACAGATGCACCAACTTGATTGGTGAGTGCCTGTAGTTCAACTAACAACGGACGCTGACCTTCGATTGTGGGCACAACAACAGAACCAGGAACACCTGTGCGGCGATCTGTGAGGAACAATTGACTGGCATCAGGAACTCCGACGAGACCAGCTTCGGTCATTTCAAATAGACCAAGTTCATTGGTGGGGCCGAAACGATGTTTAGCTGCGCGCATGAGACGCAATGCGTTATGACGCTCACCTTCGAATGACAGCACAGTGTCAACCACATGTTCGAGCACGCGAGGACCTGCGAGGCCGCCTTCTTTGGTGACATGACCAACAAGAACAACAGAAATATTGCGACGCTTTGCTTCTTGCACTAGTCGGTGTGCACACCCGCGTACCTGTACAACTGAACCGGGTGATGAACCAAGCTCTGGGTCGACAACAGTTTGGATGGAGTCGATAACAACAAGTGATGGAGAAATTTTGTCAATGGCAGCAATGATGTTCGGCAATGACATTTCGGGAAGCAACCACAAGTCGGGGCTGATTGCACCAAGACGGTCTGCACGTAGACGTACTTGTTGTGCGCTTTCTTCAGCAGTGACATACAGAGATGGACCTTTTGCTCCGCCAAGAAGTTGCAGTAGCAGCGTGCTCTTACCGATTCCGGGTTCACCGCCAAGCAATGTGACAGAACCAGGCACGAGTCCGCCACCGAGTACACGATCAAGTTCATCGATACCTGTTGGTACAGGATCAGATTCGTTTGGGTTTACATCACCAATAGGTGTTACAAGACCTGGAGGCACAAGTGCAAGACCAGCAGCAAGCGAGACGCGTGATTCTTCCGGGCCTTCTACTTCTTCAACAAGCGAGTTCCATGCAGTACAGACAGAGCATTGACCCGACCATTTTGGAAATGATGCTCCGCACTCAGAGCACCGATGAATGAGTCGAAGTTTTGCCACACCGTGACTTTATATGCGGGGTGTGGGGCGTCGTCTATTACGGGCGCGCAACACCATCAAGATGAGGATCACTGAGGCAATTATCCACAGATACAACAAACCAAGAACTAACACTTTGGCGAATCTCGAGATACTGGATGCAATATCAACGTTGGTAACACTGGTCGCAAGGCTTGTGGGAGTGCCATCCATTGGCACACGCCACGTAATCACACCGTCGGTAGTTTGACCTGTTGTGTTGTTGACCTTGCCAGGCAAAATCGCGTTGAATGTGATTCCCACTGCGTCGCCGAGGTCGAGACCAGCTGCTTGAACATCTGCTGCGTATGGAGCGCCGCCAAGAAGATTCAGGGTGGCGTCATCGGCGAATGCACTGAGGCCACCATTGACTTCAAGTCTGCCGGCCAAGGTGTAGGTGCTGTTTGTGTCTTTTCCAGTGCGGGTCATCACCATTTCATGCAACGGCCCGCGGGTTCCGTTGATCTGTCCTAGCAACGCGGTTGCTTCAGCAGGCCCCAGAAAATCATGAGTCATCGTGACGGTGAGTCCACCATCTTTTGTGTCTGTGGGGCCTTGAACTTTCCAACCAACTGCGACAAGGTCATCAGTTCGGATGTCAGCCTTCAAGCCGGGCGCCTTTGCAACAATTTCTTTGTCAGCAGTGATGACGACCGAAATGGTGCCAGTGCCGTTTGGTTTCACTGCAAGCGTGATGTTGGAGTCGACACGACATGACGACAGAACAAGGACAGCAGCGATTGACGCCGCAATACGAGTAATTATCTTGCGGGTCACTCGACAGCAGCAGGAGTGTCACCAGCGAGTGGTGGCTCACTTGGTGCAACGATGCCTTCAACAGCACGGAAGGTCATACGACGCTTACCGACATTGTCTGGATCTTCTTCTGTGTCAACAACGATGATCTGGCCAGCGCTGAATTGCTTGTACAGAATCTTTTCTGACAGTTGATCTTCGATTTGACGCTGAATAGCACGACGCAAAGGACGCGCACCCATCTGTGGGTCATACCCGACATCTGCCAAGAGTTCTTTAGCTGACTGCGTGAGCTCAATGCCAAGACCTTGTGATTCAAGTTGGCCGGTCAGGCGCTTGATCATCATGTCAACCATTTGGATAACTTCGCTCTTAGCCAATTCATGGAACACAATTGTTTCGTCAATACGGTTCAAGAATTCTGGACGGAAGTGCAACTTCAATGCGTCGTTGACCTTGTCCTTCATGCGATCGTATGAAACTGCTGTGTCACCAGTAGTGAAACCAAGGTTTGCTTTACGCAGATCTTGAGTTCCCAAGTTGCTGGTCATGATGATGACGGTGTTACGGAAGTCAACACTGCGGCCTTGGCTGTCAGTGAGACGACCTTCTTCAAGGATCTGCAACAACGTGTTGAACACGTCAGGGTGAGCCTTTTCGATTTCGTCGAACAAAACGACAGAGAACGGCTTGCGACGAACTGCTTCGGTGAGTTGACCGCCTTCTTCGTAGCCGACGTATCCCGGAGGAGAACCGACAAGACGACTAACCGTGTGCTTTTCCATGTACTCAGACATGTCGAGCGTGATGAGTGCTTGATCGTCACCGAACAGGAATTCAGCAAGTGTCTTTGCAAGTTCTGTTTTACCAACACCAGTTGGTCCGAGGAAGATAAATGAACCGCTAGGACGACGTGGGTCTTTTAGGCCGGCACGTGTACGACGGATGCTTTGCGAGACTGCTTTAACTGCATCTTCTTGACCGATGATGCGCTTATGCAGTTCGGCTTCCATGTTGAGAAGTTTTGCGGTTTCTTCTTCTGTGAGTTTGTACACAGGAATACCGGTCCAGATGCTGAGTACTTCGGCAATGGCTTCCTCGTCGACTTCGTCGAACAAATTGATGCCAGATGCCTTGATTTCAGCTTCTTTTTCAGACTTTTCTTCGAGCAATGAACGCTCTTGGTCGCGCAAGCGGCCGGCTTCTTCGAAGCGCTGGTCTTCGATTGCCTTCTTCTTTGCTTCTTGTACTTCAGAAACACGATTCTCAAGATCTTTGAGATCTGGAGGTGTTTGCATCCGCTTGATACGAAGACGTGAACCAGCTTCGTCAATAAGGTCGATTGCTTTGTCTGGCAAGAAACGATCTGCAATGTAACGGTCAGCCAAGTTGGCTGCAGCAACAATTGCTTGGTCAGTAATTGTGACGCGGTGATGAGTTTCGTACTTGTCGCGAACACCCTTAAGAATTTCAATGGTGTGAGCAACAGTTGGTTCTTCAACCTTGACTGGCTGGAAACGACGCTCAAGTGCAGGGTCTTTTTCAAGATGCTTGCGGTACTCGTCTGTTGTGGTTGCACCAATTGTTTGCAACTCGCCACGTGCAAGCATTGGCTTGAGAATGCTTGCGGCATCGATTGCGCCTTCAGCAGCACCGGCACCGACGAGTGTGTGGATTTCGTCAATGAACAACACGATGTCGCCACGTGTCTTGATTTCTTTGAGAACTTTCTTGAGACGCTCTTCGAAGTCACCGCGGTAACGGCTACCTGCAACAAGTGCACCAAGGTCGAGTGTGTAGAGCTGCTTATCTTTCAATGTTTCAGGAATGTCACCAGAAACTATTTTCTGTGCAAGGCCTTCAACGATTGCTGTCTTACCAACACCAGGTTCACCGATGAGAACAGGGTTGTTCTTTGTACGGCGAGAAAGAATCTGCATCACACGCTCTAGTTCGCGAGTACGACCAATGACGGGGTCGAGTTTCTTTTCGCGTGCGAGTTGAGTGAGGTTGCGACCGAACTGGTCGAGAACTTGGCTGCCACCTTTTTCGCCTGGCTCTTCTTTGCCGCCTGGGGCTGCTGCACTACCGGCAGCTTCACCTTTGTTGCCAGGGCCTTGGTAGCCAGAGAGCAACTGAATAACTTGCTGACGAACTTTGCCGAGGTCTGCGCCCAACTTCACGAGAACTTGAGTAGCAACGCCTTCGCCTTCACGAAGAAGTCCGAGAAGAATGTGCTCGGTGCCGATGTAGTTATGACCTAGTTGAAGAGCTTCACGTAATGAAAGTTCGAGGACTTTCTTCGCACGAGGGGTGAAGGGAATATGACCAGACGGTGATGAACCACCCTGGCCGATGATCTCTTCGACTTGCGCACGTACTGCATCAAGAGAGATGGACAAAGACTCAAGTGCTTTTGCTGCAACGCCTTCACCTTCGTGAATCAGCCCGAGCAGAATGTGCTCTGTACCGATGTACGAGTGGTTAAGAAGGCGCGCCTCTTCTTGGGCAAGGACAACAACCCTGCGGGCACGATCTGTAAAGCGTTCAAACATGTGGGGCCACCCCATTCGGAATCGGTGGATATTGAATGAAAGTGTATCGGTACGGCGCAGGAGTACCCCTGCGGAGCCCGTAGTCTAAAAACCGTGATTATGTCGCCGCTTCTCTCGTTGCCTTTTATGGAAAACGACCGCCAACGGGTGGAAAAGGCTCTGGTGGCATCGGTCACCACAAATGACGCATATATGACCGAAATTGCGTCTCATCTCATCTCAGCAGGTGGGAAGCGTTTACGCCCCGTTTTTACCATTGTTGGTTCCCAGGTTGGCAATGATCTCGTTGCAACCGAGGAGGCCATTGCTGGTGGCATCTCGTGCGAACTTGTTCACCTTGGTTCTTTGTATCACGACGATGTGATGGACGAATCTGACATGCGCCGCGGCGTTGAAACCGTGAACGCACGATGGGGCAATTTGCAAGCCATTTTGGCCGGTGACTTTTTGCTGGCGAAGGCGTCAGAAATTGCTGCTTCTCTCGGCACGGAAGTTGCTGCATTGTTGGCACGCACTATTGGTCGCCTGTGTGAGGGACAAATTGAAGAATTGCGCCACACATATAACGTCTCGCGCACTGTTGATTCGTACCTTGATTCGATTGACGGCAAGACCGCGGCGTTGTATTCAACTGCAGCTCGCATTGGTGGTTTAGTCGCCGGTCATGACCGCGCAGTTGTTGATGCGCTCACTGCGTACGGCACTGCATACGGCATGGTGTTCCAAATTGTCGATGACGTTCTTGACCTCACAGCCACTGATGAAGAACTTGGCAAACCCGCTGGCAACGATATGAAAGAGGGCGTGTACACATTGCCCGTTCTGCATACGTTGGCAAAGGGCGGCAAAGACGCAGGCACATTGAAGTCGACTCTTGGAAAACCGTTAACGGTTGAAGAACGCGACACGGTTCTGAAGATTGTGCGCACGAACGGCGGCGTTGACGTTGCTATTGAAAAGGCACGCGCATTTGTTGCTGATGCTGAACGCGCATGCGATGCATTGCCAAAGGGCATGACTTCTGATGCAATGCGCGCAGCAACTGCTGCACTTCTCGCAACTGTCTCCTAGTTACGACAGTGCGCGGGCGGCGGCGAGACCGCTAAGGGCTGCGCCTTCAACGCGGGGGCCTGCGAATGCATCGCCAGCAATTGCCAAGGTGCCAGAGTCATCAACCCAACACGCTTCTGGCCACAACTTCTTCGGAATGGCAAAGCGCCATTTCTTCATCTCGCTTGATGTGACAACAGCAGTGCCGAGCCATGGGGTTGCCGCTTCAAGCAGTGCATCATGAATCTCGCGATTAGTCAGGTCGAAATTCGCAAGGCTCCATTCGGGGTTTGCATGAAAGGTGAGTGCAGGAGCTTCGCTGATTCCCTTGGCGGAGTTATCACCGATGAAGGAAAACACGCCATCAGGAAATTGCATGCCACCAGGTGACGCCACCTTGTGATTGTTGGAATCAAGTGTGACCAAAAGACCCAGTGTGCGGTCGTAATCAGTGTTGCGAAGTTCGGTGGGCATTTCTATTCCGCCACCAAACATTAAGGAAAACGACTGTGGGATTGGTGCAGTGAGAATCACGCGATCTGCATGGTGGGCAACGCCATCATCAGTAGTGATTACCCAGTCGGTGTCACCGCGTGTGAGAGAAAAAACAAGTGCACTGAGACGAATATCAAGTCCGATTGCCAAATGTTTCGCGATTGATGTCATGCCATTTGCACCGACATAGCGAGGATGACCATCTTCGTCTGAAAATCCGCGGCACCATTCACGCACAACACCGGCAGTGAGCCAGTCATCAACATGAGTTTGGAATTCATCGCTACGTACTGTGAAGAACTGCGCGCCGTGATCAAGTGTTGCATCTTTGATGCGTCGTGTGGCCAAACGACCACCAACACCACGACCTTTATCGAAAACAATTACTTCATGTCCACGCGCGGCGCATTCGCGCGCTGCCATGAGTCCGGAAAGACCAGCGCCAACAACAATGATGCGCATGGTCACACTGCTACAGCTGATGCGTGACCGTGAGGAACGAATACCTTTTCAGCACGACCAAGAAACTCAAGAAGAATGCGATTAAAGGTTGTCGCACGTTCGATATGCAAACCGTGAGCGCCTCCGCTAACAATGACTAACTCTGCGGTGGGAATAAGAGAAGCGATCTCTTCGGCATCTCCACGGGGAGTAAGGATGTCTTGGTTACCAACAACCACCATTGTGGGGCATTCAATATTGCCCAGGTCTGCATTCAGTGAACGATCATCAGTCGTAAGAATTGCTTGTACTTGTGACACAAAAGCATTGGCGGGGTTGAATAATTGCAATGGTCCAATGCTTCCGAGTGCAGGAAGTATGCGGCGGAATGAGCGGGGACCAATCATCCAGCGTGCAGCTTCTTTACCGACTGACCCCATGCCTTCTGTGGAGGCAATGTCCGCCCATGATTGCAAGAGATCTGCACGCCACTGATGATTACGACACGCGGTAGCAACAAGCGTGAGTGAACGAACCCGGTTTGGGTGCTTCAAGGCAATGATCTGGCTAATAGCGCCGCCCATAGACAGGCCAACAACGTGAGCGGATTCAATGCCGGCTGCATCAAGAACAGCAATTGCGTCATCTGCCATTTGTTCAAGGTCGTATGTGCCGTCTGGTTTATCGCTCTTACCTGCACCGCGATTATCGAATGCAATTGTGCGGTGGCGCAATGCGAGTGCGGCACGCTGAATATTCCATGAGTTCTTCTCGCCACCAAGTCCCTGCACCAATAGAACCGGAGCCCTTTTCGTGATGCCAGTTACTTCGTAGTGAATACGGATTCCATCGGCTGCAACTGCGAATGGCATGTTAGGCAACCTGCTTACGGGCTGGAATACGTTCGATGCTTGGCCATAAGTACAAATTGCGCACAACTTCAGTTGTTGAGTGGCGTGGTGCAAAACGAAGCAAGTGTGCTGCTTCGTTACTTGCTGCTAAGCGACCGTGTTGAATGAGGTCTGCAACGTGGTCTGGCATTGGTGCACCAGCAAAAGATGAAACATTCTTTGCCATCCACCAGCCTGGGCCGAATGACGGAAGTGGAACGCGACGACCGATAGAAGTGGCACGCAACATACTGATTGCACCATTAGCAACAATGTTCACGACGCCATCTGCATCGCGTTCTGCGGCTTGGATAAATGCAGTTGCTGCATCAAAGTCTTCAACAACAGAAAAAATTGGGTTACCAATTCCGTAGTACGGAATAACCGGCAAACGCAAAAGACGACCGAGAGGACTTGGTACGTGTGCACCAAGAACTGGCGCAAGCCGCAACGTGCAAACATTGATGCCACGCGCAGAACGAAGTTCGGTTGCTTGCGATTCAATGTTGCGACACATGTAGCCGTACGTAGTGTTCGGTGCAGTTGGTGTTGATTCCACTGCGATGTCAGGGGAATACGCACCAGCGCCATACATTTCTGTACCACTGCGCACAACAACAGTCTCTAGAGCATCAGCTTGATGTGCTGCATCGAATACAGCCTTTGCAACTAGTGCGGTGCATGTTTCGGCTTCTGGCGTCGCAAGGCGAGCATGTGGTTCCCACACGCCGACATGCAACAACACATGTGGGTTGAATTCTTGAATTAGTTCTGCGATGCGATCATGTTCAGTCGGGTCAACACGAACAAACTGTGAGCGCTTCAGTAGACGACGTGGTGGATCAACATCAATCCCTAAAATGTCGCCGGCCCATTCTGTATTTTCAGCGAGCGCTGCAACGAGCGAGCCGAGTTCTCCTCCCATTCCGGTGATGAGTACTCGACGATTTTTCATATCGACAAACCAGGTGGTTGTTGTCCAAAGGACATCTACCGCAGGTTGTGTACTCCGAGAATTAACTCACGTGCCCATGTATCAAGCTGGCGACCACCGATGTTCTCGGTGATGATGATGGCTTGCGATGGGTCATCGATCATTCCGCTCCAGCGGATGTACCCACCGATGATGCCGAGCAAACGATCGCCGACTTCCTCTGAGTGGATGATGAGTTTCTGGTTACGCCCAAGCATTCCTTGCAGTTCCTTGTAGAACACTTTCAAGAAGGCATCGGTGTCATCTGCACCACTGAGTGGGCGATGGTGATAGGGCATATTGAGTTCTTCGTACGCGTGCAGGTTGTGCGGCGCAGCGATGATGGAGACAACGAGGTCGAAATGGTTCTCGCGAAGCCAGATGATCTCTTCTTGACGACGAACGCGGCGATGGTTGTCGCCGTATCCCCCTGGTCGCTCACAAATGGCAAGGCAATCCTTGATGACCCATGTGAAATTACGAGGGGTAATTCCAAGGGCCCATTTTCCGCGAAGTTTCGGGGGCATTCAGGTCTCCTTGAAGTGTTGGCTCGGTCCGGCGGCACAAAAAGGCCGCACAACAAGTTACCCCAGCAACTGCAGTATGAGCCTCTGTTTACTGCGACGAATTTCACGATTTTCCCCAATATCGCAGGCCAAGGTCTCGCCACGGGCAACGGCCATGATCCGCTCCAGGGTTGCCAGGTCAGGCGGGTACGGGTCTGAGAGCCACTGGCGAAGAGCACGGCGAGCAAGAGGGGCTGGAGCAGCAGCCAAAGCCACAGCGTCGGTGGGATCTAGGTTTCGTGCCAGTTCCTCGAGCAAATCATTGTCATCACGCAAGACATCAGCACTGCGCACGAGAAGGGGTACTGGGTCACGTAGCGAGATTTCTGTCATCAGAGGTAGGAGCTCATTGCGAACTCGATTGCGCTGAAATTTTGGATCAGTGTTCGTGGAATCTGTAACGGTTGCGATTCCTGCAGCAGCACACACTGCATGAGTATCACTGCGGCGCAATGACAAGAGAGGCCGCGACACACCGGGTCGCATTGCGCCTAGCCCTTGTGCCCCAGCACCGCGCAACAAGTTAATAAGAACCGTTTCTGCTTGATCATCTGCGGTGTGGCCAGTCATTACATCGTCTGGCATAACGCCGTACCGTGCTGCACGAGCGCGAGCTTCAAGGTTCGGTCCGTGTTCCACCTGCACGGAATGAACAATGACTGTGATTCCTAATGATTCAGCAACAGGGTCAATAACGTCGATATCACTTGCTGATTCGGAGCGCAGACCATGGTCAACATGAATAGCAGTGACGATGAGTCCGTGCGCATGAGCTAACAACATGAGCGCCATGGAGTCGGGGCCGCCCGAGACAGCGCATGAAACGGCTGTACCAGCAGGAGGAAAAGTGCAGCGACGAAGAAGTTCGTCGATCAAGAAAAGTTGTTACTTCTGCTTGAGGGCTTGGCGTTGACGGCGGTTTGGGTAACGCGTTGCGCTGACCTTGGCTGCATAGCCAGCAAATACCGAAAGCACTGCCCCGATACTTGAAATAAGAAGGACTACGCCGATCCACCAATGCCATACATTCGCTGCGAACATGACACCAGCGTAGCCAATGACAGGCCGCCTAGACCTATTACTGGGTGGTCATTCCGATTCTGATTGCGGCTCGAAGCAGGCCAGGAGGCGGTCTGTGAAGCCTTCTGGCAAGTGGTCGCGCTTGGCCTTCGTGCGCACAATGGTGCGTAATTCAGCATGAAATTCAAAGGCGCCTTGGCAGTCGGTGCATCCAGTGAGGTGGACCATGATTTCTTCAATTCGGGCGTTGGGCAGCTCTGAATCAAGGAACAATTCCAGTTCTTTCAGCGTTTCTTGGCAATTTGGCATATCGATGGCTCTGCTCGCTCTGGCGATTACTCGCCGGTTCCTTCAACTGTCACGGGCTCGACAATGAGCCCTCTTTCACGTGCGTACTCGTACAACATCTTTTGCATCGCTTTTCTTCCCCGATGGAGGCGAGACATCACGGTGCCATTCGGGATTTCAAGCATTTCAGCAATTTCCTTATAGGCAAAGCCATCGACGTCAGACAAAAGCACGGGGATGCGGAAATCCTCGGGCAGAGATTCAAGGGCACTTTTCACTTCGTCATCAGTGAATAGTTCGAGCATCTGGTCTTCGGCCGAACTACTGAGTTGCGATTGATCAATCGAACCTAAGCGCTTGTACAAGAAAAGTTCCTCGACATCGTCGAGTTCAACTTCTGTGCCTTTGCGTTTTTGTGCGTTGTACTTATTGATGTACGTGTTCGTCATGATGCGAAATAACCATGCGCGAAGGTTTGTTCCTTCTTGGAATGTGTGAAACGAACGCCACCCCTTGATGTA
>Ga0114975_10000890_pt1 | contig 21866 bp, 15 predicted proteins | sample S_130626_EF_Meta_FD_87031 | JGI IMG/M metagenome (GOLD analysis project Ga0114975, IMG submission 87031) | Freshwater microbial communities from Lake Simoncouche, Canada to study carbon cycling - S_130626_EF_MetaG | ecosystem: Environmental > Aquatic > Freshwater > Lake | place: Lake...
ATCAGTTTCTCACGCATAACAATTTTCTACCTCATCTTCATTTCTCTAGTTTCTTTATGTTCTGGAGTTTTGAATTCTCTTGGTAAATTTGCAGTTCCGGCTTCCGCACCAATCGTCCTAAATTCTACTTTGATTTTCTCAATTTTTATCTTCGGATCAATCACACCAAATTACGGCTATGCACTTTCTTGGGGTTTATTTACCGCAGGGATTTTACAATTTTTATGGCTGTTTATTTTCACCGTCCGTTCAGGATTTTTGCTTTATCCAAAAATTCCCGTCTTTAATAACGACATGAAAAAGTTTTTTAGAAAATTGATTCCCGGCATCATCGGCGCCAATGTTATGCAAATTAACCTTTTGGTCGATTCAATTTTCGCCAGCATGACTGCTGGTGCTGTTTCTTACCTATATTTCGCTGATCGCATCAACCAACTTCCTCTAGCAATGATCGGAATTGCAATTGGCATTGCGCTGCTTCCAGCCCTTTCTCGCAAAATTAAAGCTGGAGAAACTGACACAGCAATTAAATTGCAAAATGCTGCGCTAGAAGTTGGATTAATTTTAGTAATTCCTGCCACTCTTGCCCTCACCTGCCTTTCTTTGCCAATCATTTCATCTCTATTTGAACGCGGCGCTTTCACTCACGAACAAAGCTTTTTTGTGGCCGATGCTTTGATGTATTATTCTTTTGGTCTTCCTGCTTATGTTTTGGTAAAAGTTATGGAGCCAGCATTCTTCTCGCGCGGCGACACCAGAACACCAATGAATATCGCCATTTTTTGCTTGATGAGTAATGCTTTATTAAATGCGGTTTTCTATTTTAATGACTTCGGTTATATCGGAATTGTCTTGGCCTCCATAATCTCTTCTTACCTTAATTTAAGCATGTTGATCACCAAGTTAATCAGAAAAAAACATTTCTATTTTGAAAAAACTTTCGTCAAAAAATTGATCTTAATTTTAATTCCATCTTTCTTAATGGCCGCAGTTTTGATAATGATGCGAGCTTATTTCATTGAGCATGATAGCTGGGGCCGAGTTTCGAACCTTGTCATAATGATCTCAGTTGGATTAGTGATTTACGCTGTGACTGCCTATTTCTCAGGCAGCTTAAATATTTTAATAAAATCTAACTTCTTGAAGAAAAAGAAAAATGACATCATGCCAGTCTAACTCTGTTGACTTTAAAACAGATTGTCATTTTTTTGAAAAATGCGGTGGTTGCGATTTTCTAAATTTGCCTGCTGCAAAATATCAAGATTTAAAAAAAGGAATTTTAGAAAAAGAACTTTCGGGAAATCTCGCTTCCTCAATTGATTCTATTGATTATTTCTGGGTTGGCCCACATAGCCGCCGAAAAATTACTCTTCAGGTTAATAATAAAAATCAGGTCGGATTTTTTGCTAAAAAAACTAACGATGTAGTTGAAATAGATAGTTGTTTTATTGCTGAGGAAAAAATTTCAGCTTTAATTATTCCACTTAAAAAATTCATCAAATCTCAAGAAGGAAATCTCTTCACTCAAATTTCTATCACCTTGTTTGAAGGCTCTATTGATGTGATTTTGCACGCCAAAAGAGAGTTAAATTTTGCGCAATCTCAAAAGGCTTTGTCTTTTGCCAAAGAACATAATTTGAATATTTCCTGCAAAATAAAAAATCAATTAACTCCGATTTTTTTACCTTACAAAAATCAGATTATTTATACTTCGGAGTCAGAAAATTTTAAAGTTGATCTAAAATCTGAAATCTTCATTCAAGCCACTAAAATTGGCCTAAATAAGATTGTTGAAGAAATCAGAAATTTTCTGCTTAAGAATAAAAATATCAAAAATATCGCCGATATTTATTCAGGTTTTGGCGCTTATGCTTTTGCTATTTGCGATTTATCTTCAGTAATATCAGCCTTTGAAGGCAGCGCGGAAATGACCGAAATGACTAGCAAGAATGCTGCAGCCAATGATTTATCCAACAAAATAAAAGCCTTCACCAAAGACCTTTTTTCTGACCCAATCACCAAAAAAGAGTTAGAAAAATTTGATTTAGCAATTATAAACCCACCAAGAAATGGCGCGACTCCACAGATCACCGAAATTTCAAAATCTAAAATAAAAAATGTCATTTATGTTTCTTGCAATCCTCGAACTTTTGCCTTTGATGCAAAAATCTTGATTGATGCAGGTTTCAAAATTGAAAAACTTTTAGCTCTTGATCAATTTCACGCCAGCATTCACTTAGAACTGATAGCAATTTTTAAAAAAATATAAAATGCCGAAAAAATCATTAGAAAAAATTAACGCCCTTGAAGCAGCTTTTTGTAACACGCCACTTATTGAAGTGAGTTTTTCTTACAAAGGTGCGCTGAAAAAAATCTACGCTAAATATGAAGCCTTTAATTTCAGTGGTTCGATCAAAGATCGCATCGCTATTCATATTTTGAAAAAAGCCTATGAATCAGGCAAAATCAAACAAGGCGACATGATTGTGGAAGCAACTAGTGGAAATACTGGAATCGCCTTCGCATCCTTGGGCCGGGCTTTGGGACATAAGGTTAGAATTTACATGCCAAATTGGCTAAGCCTTGAGCGCTATCAAATTATGGAAGCTTTGGGTGTTGAAATTATCCGCATCACAAAAGAACAAGGCGGATTTGTGCGTTCAATTGAAGAAGCCAGAAGATTTGCTGCCAGCAATCCGAATGTTTTCTGCCCTGAACAATTCACCAATGAAGAAAATATTGATGCTCATTATAACACCACAGCCAAAGAAATTATCACTCAGCTTAAAACTCTAGATTTATCTCCTGATTATTTTGTGGCAGGTGTTGGAACTGGGGGCACTGTTATGGGTGTTTTAAAATATTGCAAAGATCACAAAATTAAATGCGATTGTCATCCAATGGAGCCTTCAAATTCTCCAACACTAACCACCGGCGGCAAAAAAATTGGCAAACATAGAATTCAAGGAATTAGCGACGAATTTATCCCCGACATTCTGAAACTTGATCAACTTAAAGAAATTGTTTCTGTTGATGATGGCGACGCAATAATCATGGCTCAAAAACTAAATCAAGCTGGTCTTTCGGTAGGGATTTCATCAGGTGGAAATTTCATCGCTGCTTTAAAATTAATAGCTGAAAGCGGTGAGGACAAAGTTGCTGTTACAATTTTCTGCGATTCTTCCATGAAATATCTTTCAACTGACCTTTGTAGAAAAGAGCCGGTAAATCTTGATTTTCTAAGCACTGATGTGGAGATAATAAGCTTTAAATTTATTAAGTAATTACCCCAAACGCCGGCCTAAGCGGAGTCGAAAACAGCGGATGCTTCTGCTGCAGATTTTATAAGCTGTAAGGCGGGAACCTTCCGCTGGTTTCGACTCCGCTTAGGCCGGCGGTTTTGAAAGTTAGGAATAAAGATCAAACTCAAAATAAGTAACTAACATGACAAAACAAAAAACCGTAAAAAAAGCCACCAGCACTAAGAAAATAGACGCTCCAACTTGGAATCTTTCTGATTTTTATAGCTCAATCACCGACAAAAAAATCGATGCTGATTTAAAAAAAATCTCTCTTGAGACCAAAAAATTCTCTACAGAATTTGTCGGCAAAATAGCCAAACTTAACGGCGATGAATTAGCTGCTGCAATTGTAAAATATGAAAAAATTTGCGACCTAATTGGCAAAATTTCCAGCTATTCTTATTTGATCTACGCAAGCGATCTGTCTAGTCACAACAATGTTTCATTCTACCAAAATATCAGCGAGAAACTCAGCCCAGCTGAATCTGAATTAGTCTTCTTCAGCCTAGAATTAAACAAAATTGATGACAAAAAATTAGCCAAATTACTTCGCGAATCAGCTGCTTTAAAAAAATATCATCCTTTCATTCGCGACACTAATCTTTTCAAAAAACATCAACTTTCTGAAGAATTAGAAAAATTTTCTTTAGACAAAAGCACCTCAGGCCGCAACGCTTGGATCAGACTTTTTGACGAAACCGTGAATAATTTAAAATTTTCTTACGACAAAAAAACTTTAAACAGCCAAGAAATTTTCAATCTCTTGAGCAATGCGGATGAAAAAATCAGAAAAAAAGCTGCTAAATCTATCGGCAAAACTTTCGCGGAAAATTCGAAAATATTCGCTTATATTACCAATGTTTTAGCTAAAGAAAAATCTACTGAAGATCAATGGCGCAAGTTCGACAAGCCAATATCTTCAAGAAACCTCAGCAATTTTGTTGAAGATGAAGTGGTGGATATTTTGGTTAAAAAAGTGAAAGAAAATTATAAAAATATTTCTCACCGCTATTACAAAATTAAAGCCAAAATTCTGAAGAAAAAAATTCTCAATCACTGGGACAGAAATGCGCCTTTAAGCAAAGGAGAAAATAAAAACATTCCTTGGCAAGAAGCTCAAAATCTAGTTCTTTCGGCTTACGAAGAATTTCACCCAGAGATGAAAAAAATTGGTGCGCAGTTTTTTGACAAAAATTGGATTGATGCTGAAGTTAGAACTGGCAAGGATTCTGGAGCTTTTTCTCACTCCACAGTTCCATCTTTGCATCCTTACATTTTAATGAATTATCAAGGAAAAGTTCGTGATGTTATGACTTTGGCTCACGAATTAGGCCACGGAATTCACCAATGTTTGGCCAGAAAACAAGGCGCTTTAATGTACGGAACCCCATTAACTTTAGCTGAAACTGCTTCAGTTTTTGGTGAACAATTAACTTTCCAAAAAATTCTTAAAAACGAAAAAAACTCTGCCAAAAAAGCTTTGATCATCGCCAATAAAATTGAAGACATGATCAATACTGCAGTTAGGCAAATAGCCTTCTTGGAGTTTGAAAGAAAAATTCATGACGCACGCAAAGAACAGGAAATTTCTCTAGAAAAAATCTGCCAATTTTGGATGGAAGTTCAAAAAGAAAGTTTGGGCCCAATTTTCAAATTTGACGAAGAATATAAATTTTTCTGGAGCTACATCCCACATTTCATCCACTCTCCTTTCTATGTTTATTCTTACGCCTTTGGTGATTGTTTAGTAAACTCGCTTTACGGCGTTTACAAAAGCGGCAAGATTAAAAATTTCGAAAGCAAATATTTAGAAATGCTTGAATCTGGCGGAACTAAACATCATAAAGAAATGCTAGAACCATTTGGTTTGAACGCCAAAGATCCAAAATTCTGGCAAGCTGGTTTGGATGTAATTATCGACTATATTGATCAACTAGAAAAATCCCTTTAATGATAGATCCAATTTACTGCGAAACTCTCTTTAACTATTTATACAGCGAAATTGATGGCTATTCGCTGTCGCATGCGGCTCGAGAAGTTCACAATAAATCCGAAGTTACAGAAAATTTTCTTTATGGAGAATTGCCTTTCAAGACTTGGAAAGAAATAGTTGAACGAGCTAATCCTAAAAAAGATGGCGTATTTTTTGATCTTGGCTCAGGAACTGGAAGAGTGGTAATTTCATCTCACATGCTTTTCAACTTCAAAAAATCAATTGGAGTTGAATTGCTGAAAGGCTTGCATGACAAGGCTTGCGAGATCAATAAAATTTACGAAAGTGAAGTTAAACCGCGTATTTTGGAATATGTTGAAAATCGCGAATTGCAATTTTTAAACAAAGATATTTTTGATATTGATCTAAGAGAAGCCGATTTCATTTTGATGAATCACCCTTTTAAAGATAATGGCTTATTTGATAGTTTAGAGGACAAGCTGATTAAAGAATTAAAGTCGGGAAGCAAAATTGTAACCACCATCAGAGCCCTAAAAAACCCAGCATTTAAGCAGCTTGGTAGCAAAAAATATAATTTTAGCTGGGGTGAATCTACGGCTTATTTTCATGAGATTGTTTAGAGCGCGATTACAAATATAACTTCTTGATTTGTGACGAGATGGACCCCGCGTACCAAGTGCGGGGTGACAATTGAGGTACAGAGTAAAAACTAATGGTTTTACTCTTTACTATATTTGTCACCCCGCACTTGGTACGCGGGGTCCATCTCGTCACAAACTCAAAATTACAGCAAAAAAACAATCACCCTAAGATGTATGATCGACTCCAAAATTCTCGACCTCCAAAAAACCATTGAAGAAAAAAGACAAATTTTCGGCAAAAAATTTGAAAATTTCCTAACTTCAAAATCTCACATCTTCCTAAAAAAAGCCGATCATTTTCTACATTCAAAATCTTTTATTTTCTGGTCAGTTTCTCTAGTTTTTTTACTAAGCATTTTTCTACGCTCCACTCTAAATATCGGCTCCAATAGCGCTTCTTACATCGATTTATCCACAAAATTATTAAGCGGTAAATATTATCACAACTTCTTCACCGACATTTCCCCGCTGTCTTTTTTCTTACATTTAATTCCACACCTAGCCGCCAAATTTACTGGCCTTAACCAAATCATTCTCAGCGATATTTTCGTAAATTTACTGGGAATTTTTTCTATCTGCGCTTCAACATTAATCTTACGAAAATCAAGGCTCACAGCAGTTGATCAAAATATCATCATTTTATCTTTCGCACTTGGAATTTTTTTGCGAGCTTTCGACCTACAAAGCAACGAATTTTCCACTAATTCTAGCTTCTTCTTAATATTCGCTTTTCCTTATATCGCCTTTTCTTTCGCCAGAAAAACCACATTCAGCAACGCCGAATTATATTGTCGCGGCGCTTTAGCTGGCCTAATTCCCTGCTTTAATTTTACTTATGCAATCTTGCCTCTAATTATTGAAACTCATCTCTTCTGGCAAAAAAAATCTCCAAAATTTTTCTTAAATCCAGACAAGTTGCTAATGATTTTAATCAGCTTGGGATATTTGCTTTTCATGATCAATTTCACGCCAGAATTTTTTGAATTTTTGCAACCAATGTGGTCAAGCATTCACAGCCAAAACTCTTTCAAAAAATGCTTAGAAGCCTTATTAGAAATAGTTTTTTTCAGCGGCATTTTCTTAATTTTTTTAAGAGAGAAATTTCAGTCGGAAAATAAAATATTACTAGCCGTGTTTCTTGCCGCTTCTCTAATTTTTCTATTTTGCCATTCAGAATCAACTTTTTTGGCTCTTAGCACCGCAAGCATTTTCAAGATTTTCTACGATTTTCTCAAATCAGAAAAATTCAACTTCGCTAAAAATAAATTCATTTTAGGATTTTTACTAATCTGGCCTTTTTTTGACGCTAAAGGAATTTTAGAGTTAGAATCTATTGCAGTTTTTTGCTGGATCGCAATTCCATTCATCATTTTTTATTTCTATAAATCCTTACAAAACATCTTCTCTCAAGACTTCACAAGCAAAAATATTTCCAAAGATTTTCTCTCAAAAATATTTTTAGGCTTCATTTCTTTGTTAATTTTCAGCATCCAAATAATACAAAAAAATCAAGATCTCTTCGTTTTATCATCAAGCATCACGCTGTTATTATTTCTATTTTTCTTTGAAAAAACTTACGAAAAATTCTATCCAAATTTCTCTTTTTTCTTCTGCTTTATTCAATTTTTTATTTTTTCCAGCCTTACTTCTGCTTACTTTTTAGCAATTTCAGAAAGTTATTACGGGAATAGCCCACTCAAATCTCCAAATTTTTTAAGCAACAATATTATCAATTTTTCCAAAAATCATTTAAGCAAAAATGATGATAAAATTCTCATAATCTCTGCAAATATTTCCGACATTTTCCCGGCTTTAACTTATCTAGAAAAACCAAATCAACTTATCATTTCTTCTTCAGAAGCCTTGTATGAAGACATTTCCAGCAAAGATTCGCATCCTGATGAGATCAAAGATTTTACTCTAAAATATTTATCGCAAGATTTAAAAAATCAGATCACAAAAAAAGATAATAAAATTTTATTCATCAATAACCTTTATAATGGATGCCAAATTGGTTTCTTAGAATATTATTTTAGAGACCCTGAACTTAAAAAAATCTTCTTGAGAGACTATCAATTCGCTGGCAGAATATTCGCGGCTAAAGATTTGAAAAGCGTGGCTCAAACCACATTCTTTGCCCAAGAAACAGATATATTTGATCAGGCCAATTTATCTAAACAAAAACCTCATTACGATTTTGAAATTTATCTCAGAAAAAATAATCAGTAAAAAATGCGAGGAAATTTCTCAAAGCAAAATTTTCCTGCCATTTTTTTGTGCTGTCATTTTTTTACTAAGTATTTTTCTTAGATCCACAATCGACATTGGCGCTGATACTGGCGTTTATTTAGACCTTGGAAAGAAGGTGGCTAATGGCGGAAAATATTATTACGACTTTTTCGAAAGCAATTTCCCACTCTCTTTTTATTTCTACGCAGCCGAGTTTCATCTCTCAAATTTTCTACATCTTAATCCAATTTTCACTTCAGAAATTGTGATTAATATTTTGGCAATTTTATCGATTTTTTGGTCAAGCCAAATCCTCAAAAGAACCACCATTCATGATTGCAAAGCACATTACAACCTAATCATCATCGCTTACACTCTTGGTTTTTTCTTACGCGTAAATGGCCTAACAATTGGCGAATTTGGCACCAAAACCAGCTTACTTTTGATTTGCCTTTTTCCTTATATCTCATCTTCCTTCGAAAGAAAAACTCCGCTCAATAATCGAGAATTAACTTGGCGTGGAATCTTGATGGGATTGATGCCATGCCTCAAACCTCATTATTTAATTTTTATAATTTTCATTGAGTTTTATAAATTCTGGCAAAAAAAATCTCTGAATTTTTTCTTGAAGCTAGATAAGCTTCTAATGCTAGCAATTGGCCTGAGCTATTTAGTTCTAATGCTAAAATTCACTCCCGAATTTTTTGAATTTATTGTGCCAATGTGGCCAAAAGTTTACAGCGCTTACGACAATTCCAGCATTTTTTTAAATAATGTAACTCGCCATTTCGCCGCTCGAATCCTCATTTTCTCTTTCATTTTCCTAATTTTCACTCGCCTTAAACTTTCACAAAATGACAAGATTTTAACTCTATTATTCTGCGCTGCTTCTTTATTAATGGCGCTAGAAAACATTGGCACCATTGACCAAATCGTAATTTTTTACGCAATCACCACAATTTGTTTTTTGAAATTTTCTTATGATTTAATTTCTTCAAAAAAACTCTCTTTCTCAGACAATAAATTCATCATCGCCACTCTAATTTTTTTACCAATTTTCGACTTAGAAAACTTACCTTCTTCAATATTCAGCATCTCGGGTTTCATCAATGTTTGGTGGCTAATCGCGCTGATCTATCCCGCCATCATGTTTGTCACCCCGCACTTGTTGCCTGGTAAACTCGAAACAAAAAAACATTGGTTAAAATTAAGAAAAGAAAAAATCATTTTTCTAATTCTAGCTTATTTTTCTTTAATTCTATTCACCGCCCTTTCTTCATTTTACCTAGGAAAATGGGGCTTCATCAGCGCTAATTTAATTTCTCTTTTTCTCACATTATTTTTCTTTGAAAAATTCTACGCAAAATTTTATCAGAAATTTTCTCCCTTTTTTACCTTCACCGTCACCGCTTCTGCTTCTTGTCTAATGTACGCCTATATCGCTTCAATTGCTGGCTTCATCAATATTAGAAGCGACTTTCAATCACCAAATAAATTAACTGAAAATATAGCTGCTACTTCAAAAATTTACGCACCGAAAACCACAGATGGCATTTTAGTTTTCTCTACTTGGATTCCTCACCAATTCCCCATCCTCAATTATTTAGGCAAAGAAAATCATTCAAAATCTAATATATTTTTCAGTGAATTTTACGATGAAAATAAAGACTCGCAAAGCAAGCTAGATCTAGACAGAATTTTAACTCTTGAATATCTTTTTAATGATTTAAAAAAGCAGCTTTTAGACCCAAATATGAAAGTTTTATTCATCAATAATGATGTTAATATTTTCAACAAAACTGATCGCTGTTTAATCGGATCTTTGGAATATTATTTTCTGGATTTAGAGTTGAAGAAAATTTTTCTAAAAAATTTTCGCTATGAAAATCGAATTTTTGTTACAGAGAAAATCAAAAGACCATTTAAAGGCAGAGTTTCAAAGCAGAATGAAAAAGATATTTTTGACCAAGTAAAACCTGCTTCTGAGAGAATTATTTACGACTTTGAAGTTTATGTGAGAAAAGAGAGCTAAAATTTATCTCAAACTAGCAACACTCCTGTCATTCCACAGCAGGACGGGGTTTGTAACCCCGTCCTAACCTTCACATGTCCTGATATTCTTTAAACTGAAAAAACTCTCCTGTCATTCCTGCGAAGGCGGGAATCCAGTGCGATTTTAAAACTAACTATCAACTCACTTATGAACTCCAACCTTCGCGGGAATGAGACTAGTGAATTAATAAAATGCAAAATGAACAAACTAAAAAATTTCTTCCAAAGCAAATTCTTCATCTCTTTCTTCGTCGGCGCCATTTGCAATCTCGCCTTCGCTCCCTTGCATTTCTTCCCAGCGGCAATTTTTTCAATCTCGGCTTTCTATTTTTTACTAAACAGTGAGACCCAAAAAAAACGCATCTTCTGGCTTAGCTGGTGCTACGGCTTTGGATATTTCCTCGCCGGAGTTTACTGGATTGTAATTTCACTTTTGGTTGACGCCGAAAAATTCGCTTGGCTAATTCCTTTCGGCCTCACTTTAATTCCAGGAATTTTAGCAATTTACTTCGGACTCTTCGGCCTTTGTTATCAAGCCTTCACCACAAAATTAAAACTTTCTCAAAACTACGAAAAACTTTTATCTTTCGCAATTTTCTGGTTAATTTTTGAAGTGTTGCGCTCATTTTTATTCACAGGATTTCCTTGGAATTTAATCGGCTATACATGGTCTTTCAGCGACAAAATAATTCAAAGCGCCAGCATTTTTGGCATTTGGGGCTTAAGCTTTTTCGCAGTTTTAATTTCTTTATTCCCAATTTTATTTTTCAAATTTGAAGACAAAAAACTTAAACCTATCACCATTGATCGCCCAGACATTATATTCGCTTCCACCTTATTTTGGTTGGTTATAGCAAGTTTAACTTTTGGAAATTTTCACATTGATGATCAAAAAATTCCTGAAATAGAAAATCAAAAATTGCGTTTAGTTCAAGGCAATATCGAGCAAGATATGAAATGGGATGCGCAACAAAAATATAAAAATTTTACTAAACATATTGATCTAACAAATTCTGAAAATTTAAGCGACATCAGCGCTGTAATTTGGTCAGAAACTTCTGTGCCTTATGTGATTGATGCACAGTCGGGTTTGCTTGAAAAAATAAATGCTGCGATACCTGAAAATGGTGCTTTGGTGACGGGTGGTTTGAGATTGCAATATGCAGAAAATAACCAAATTGCCAATGTTTGGAATAGTGTTTTTGCTCTAGGAAAAAAAGCAGGAAAAGAGCAAATTATCGATTCTTACGACAAACATCATTTAGTGCCTTTTGGCGAATATGTGCCTCTGCAAAAATATCTCCCTTTCATCGAAAAAATCACTGATGGCGCGGTTGGATTTAGTGAAGGTGCGGGGCCCAAAACTATTCATACTGATGGTTTTTCTTTCAGCCCGCTTCTTTGCTACGAAGTAATTTTTACCGACAAAATAATCGACAAAAGCAATCGCCCCGATCTTCTAATCAATCTCACTAACGACGCTTGGTTTGGCAATAGCACAGGGCCTTACCAACATTTTGACATGGCAAAAATGCGCGCTGTAGAATATGGCATACCTTTGGCGAGAGTTGCTAATACTGGCATCACAGCTTTTTTCGATCCTTTTGGTCGAGTAGTCAAACAAATCAATTTGAATCAAGAAGGAATTATTGATGTTAATTTAGTCAAAAATCTTGAACCAACAATTTATTCCCGTTACAGCTTCTATCCCTTGATGCTATTGCTTCTATCGCTTGTCATTTTTTTAATTCGCCATCAAATTAAATAACAAAATAAATACAATGTTACTGGATAAAGTTACACCAGTTGACGAATATATTGCCAAAAAATTGCGCCAATTTCGCGTTGCCGCTGGCATGACTCAAGATCAATTGGGAGAATTAACTGGGCTGTCTTTTCAACAAATTCAAAAATACGAAAAAGCTAAAAATCGTATTAGCGCCAGCAAACTTTTTGAATTTTCTCAACTTCTAGATAAGCCAATTAACGCCTTTTTCGGCGGCATTAAAGCCGATCGTGATTATTATAATTACAATTTCAAAACCAGCAAAAAACAGACCAAAGAACTGGAAGATTTTAGTAAAGAAATTTTGCCTTTAGTGCGCGCATTCAGCAAAATTGATAGTGAGCAAAGCAAGAAACATCTAGTTGCGCTGGCAGTGTCTATTTCAAGACAGAAGACTAAAAAAGTTAAGCACGCTTATTCTTAAGAAACACATAATATTTAGTCTGCAAAAGGCCGTAAATTTAATTTCCACCTAATATAATTTTTTGCAAAGACACTCATTTGAGTAATTTTTGTACGGCTATGTGTTATTCCGTAATCTTTCAGTATCAAGTCAACACGGTTTTCATAAACTAGCCTAAAGAAATTATTTCTGTTTTCCAAAATACCCTGCTTCAAAATAATTTTGTTATAAATAGGTTTATTCCAATATTTTTCCTCATGATTTGAAGCATTAATTTTGGTAAAATTAACCATCATTTCTTCAAATAATTTTTCTCCGTTATTTTCTTTTATAAACCCCAATCTTATAGCCTCAAAGTCATTTTCAAGCTTATCAAAAACATCTCTTCTTAATTTTGTTTCATAATACCAATCTATAAAAAGAGAAAGTTTGGATATTTGATAAAGCGCAATAAAACTACCCTCTGCATTTGGAATTAAAAATTCTGGTTCCGGAAAATAAAATGGTGCCAAACTTAAATTAATAGCTCTTCTTTTCTTCTCACCATCATCTATCTGATTAATATCAGCATTAATTATCTCCTCTCCCAATTCTGATTTATAATAATCAAAAGCAAAATATTTAGACTCGCTTTCATAAATATTTTTAAGCAACATCCATATATTAGCGATGGATAAATCAAGAGAGACTTCTTTGCAAATCACTAGATCTGCTTTGGGAATTGACTCATTAACCGCATCTAGATGTATAAAAATTTTATTCTTTTCATGACGAAAATATTGACGATTATCGCGGATTTTCTTATTAGAAATGTCAACACCAATATAGAGTAAATCTTTATTTTTCAGAGCTTCACAATTATCAATATCGTAACAATCTCCACATTGAATCTCTAGAATAGAACTAATATCTGGCAAATGCTTTTGGAATAACACTATATATTGTTTTGTACTCATTCTAAATTTTTAATTATCATTATCTTATTCGTTCTATTCTATAACAAAAATCCATTAAATGACAGAACAGGCAACCGCAAAGATATTTAAGAATATATTTAATAATAACCTTTGGAAAAGCACAGAATCAATCTCTGGATTAGGATCTGAATTGTCTAATACCAAAAATTTACGACAAAATCTTCCATATTTATTCAAATCTCTAAATATCAAATCTCTACTTGATGTTCCTTGCGGAGATATGAATTGGATGAGGACGGTTAATCTCGAAGGAATTAAATATATAGGATGGGACATTATTGAGAATTTGGTAGTTCAAAATACAGAATTATTTAAAAATTCCGATATGGAGTTTTATCACAAAGATGCTCTTATCGACCCATTACCTGAAGTGGATTTAATATTGGCAAGAGACCTAATAATTCACTTTTCCTTTTCCGCCACTTGGCAATTTCTAAAAAATATTGTTAATAGCAACTCAAAATATCTTCTCATCACAAAGCACGCTAACTGCATTTCTAAAAATATTGAAATTGGAGGATATTGGCCAGCTAATTTAGAAAAAAGCCCATTTAATTTTCACAGAGCCTTGTTTCATATTAAAGAAGAAGAGGATGCTAATAAATATCTAGCTCTATACAAAATTGAAGATATCAGATGTTTCGTTACAAATCATTTTCGAGATAATCTTACTGATTAGATTAGTTAATTGTAAGTTTAGATACGCACTGGAATTTTTTGACTAGCTAAAAATTCTTTAGCCTGACGCACTGAATATTCTTTGAAGTGAAAAATTGAAGCAGCGAGAGCGGCGTTTGCACCTGCTTTTAGGCCGTCGGCCAAATGTTGTAGATTTCCAACTCCGCCCGACGCAATAACGGGAATTGAAACTTGAGAAGTGATTTTCTTAATTAACTCTAAATCATAGCCCGACTTAGTTCCATCTTTATCCATTGAAGTTACCAGCAACTCTCCTGCCCCTAACTCCATAGCTTTTTTTGCCCAAGCAATAGCATCAATTCCTGTAGAATTTCTGCCACCATGGGTAAAAATTTCGTAATTTCCTTGAGCATTTTTCTTAGCATCAATTGCCACAATCACACATTGCGCGCCAAATTTATTGGAAGCTTCAGAAATTAAAGCGGGATTTTTTATGGCAGCACTATTCACCGAAACTTTGTCGGCGCCGCTTAAAAGCAGCTGTTGAAAATCTTCCATTGCACGAATTCCGCCGCCAACTGTCAGAGGAATGAAACAAACTTCGGCAACTTTTTTCACCGTTTCAAAAATTGCTGAACGGTTTTCGTTAGAGGCTGTAATATCTAGGAAACACAGCTCATCCGCACCTTCTTCGTAATAAAATTTTGCTTGAGAAATTGGGTCTCCCGCATCAATCAAGTTTTCGAAATTCACACCTTTAACCACGCGACCATCTTTAACATCTAGGCATGGAATTATTCTATTTTTTAACATTTATAGCATCCTTTTTAAAACATCATTTTCAGGTGCTTCAAAGAGGCGATGTTTAAGAGCGCCAAGAATATGAAGAAGCACTAAACCAAGCAAGCTGTAGGCTGCAATCTCATGTGTCTCAGCGAAAAGTTCAGCCATTTCCATATCTCTTTGAACCAGAGTTGGCATTTCAATTGAAAAAAGATGCACCGGAAAGCCAAAAGAGTTCGACATTAAATAGCCAGAAAGAGGCACCAGCAGCATTAAAAAATAAAGACCGATGTGACCCAAGTGAGCCGCAATTTTTTCAAATTTAGCAATTGTATCAGGAAGTTTTGGAGCTGGTTTGATAAAGCGATTAATGATGCGCAGCAAAACTAAAATTAAAGCCAAAACGCCAAGAGATTTGTGAAGGCCATAAATTTCCATTCTGTTTGGAGCTTCTTTCGACAAGAATTCCGTCATGTAAATTCCTAAACCAAGAAGTGTGAAGATGATCGAAGCCATCAACCAATGTAATGTACGGGAGGAAAGAGCGTATTTTTGGGTAGTCATGGGGGAATTTAATTCTAATTTTTATGAGAATTTAGATCGCAAATCACCCGTCTCAATTGCCTTTGGCAATTGACCTACCCTATTTTGCAAAGAGGGCTTTCTATTAAAAAGCCTTTTTTGAAAAAGGAGTTGGACCCACCGCAAGGTGGGACGGAGGATTTGCTTACAAGAAACTCGTTGCTACAAACTTCTTTTCTGCTCAACAATTTCATAACATTCAAGAATATCTTTTTCTTTAATGTCTTCATAATTTTCAAAAGCGATACCACATTCAAAGCCAGCTTTCACTTCTTTCACATCATCTTTAAAGCGTTTTAATGTTTTCAGAATTCCGTCATAAATTACGATATTCTCGCGTAACAATCTAACTTTTGCATTTCTCTTAATAACGCCGTCAGTAACAGTTGAACCGCCAATTTTACCAACTCCAGAAACTTTGAAGACTTGTCTAATTTCAGCTTGTCCCAAATATTCTTCATTTTTAGTTGGCTCTAACATTCCTGAAAGAAGAAGTTTCAAGTCATCAACCACATTATAAATGATTGAGTAATAACGAACATCAATACCTTTTAATCTAGCTAATTCTTTAGCAGAAACATTGGCTCTAACATTGAACCCGATAATGATTGCAGTTGAAACAGCTGCCAAACCAATATCAGTTTCAGTGATTCCACCAGTTGCAGAATGGATAACTTTAATTGCAACTTCTTCGGTATTTAATTTCAAAATACTGCCTTGAAGTGCCTCTACAGAACCATTCACATCACCTTTAATAATGATGTTCAAATATTTTAAACCACCTTTTCCAGATTCTTTGAAAACATCAGAGAAACTTCTAGCTGAATTTTTTAAAGCTTTTTCAGTTTTTTCTTTTCTTGAACGGTAAGAAATAATTTCGCGAGCTTGCCTTTCTTCATCAACTTCCACAAATCTGTCACCAGCATTTGGAGCGTTATCCAAACCTAAAACTTCAACAGGCATTGACGGAGTAACAACTTTAATATTTTTACCTTTGTCATCTAACATCTTTCTAACTTTACCGTAAGAAGTACCAACTACGATTAGATCACCAACATCAAGAGTTCCGCTTTGTACTAAAAGAGTTGCAACCACACCTTTTGATGGATCAATTCTAGATTCAATAACCACACCGCTTGATTTACCTTCGTAAGCAGCTTTTAAATCAAGAATTTCGGTTTGTAGCAAAATAGCTTCTTCAAGCTTATCCAAGTTCATTCTATTTTTAGCTGAAACTGGAATGAACATTACTTCACCACCCAAATCTTCAGAGATAATTTCGTGAGCCAAAAGTTCGTGTTTCACGCGTTCTGGGTCAGCACCAGGTTTGTCGATTTTATTCACTGCAACAATGATTGGAACGCCAGCCGCTTTCGCATGGTTAATCGCTTCCACAGTTTGGGCTTTCACACCGTCATCAGCTGCAACCACCAAAATTACAATATCCGTAACATTAGCACCGCGAGAACGCATTTCTGTGAATGCTTCGTGACCAGGAGTATCAAGGAAAGTGATATATTTACCGCAATTGGTTTTAATGCGTGATGCACCAATATGCTGAGTAATTCCGCCATGTTCGCCGCTAACCACATTGGTTGAACGAATTGCATCTAGAAGTGAAGTTTTACCGTGATCCACATGCCCCATGATTGTAACAATCGGCGCTCTTGGTAATTTCACTACACTTGGATCTTCATCTACTAAAACATTTTCTACATCGGAATGAGCAACTCTTTTTACTGTGTGGCCAAATTCTACGATCAAAAGTTCAGCTGTATCAGCATCAATAACTTGGTTACTTGTAGCAACCATGCCCATGGTGAATAGTTTTTTTACCAAGTCATTCGCCTTTTCTGACATACGATCTGACAAGTCAGAAACGCTGATAAATTCTGGCAAAATAACTTCGCGCGAAACTTTTTTATATTCTTTTTGAGATTGTTCTAATTGCTGCTGCTTAAGTTTATGTCTTTTTCTTTTTCTAGAAAAATCAGAACCATCGCTATCTTCATCAATAATGTAAGTAAATTTTCTTGAATTTGATCTTTCTTCTTTATAGCTAGGTTTACCTTTTTTGGCAAATGGATCTTCTTTCTCAACAGCTGCTGTAGCTGGACTAACAAATTTTTTCTGCTTAGATTTTTTATCTCTTTCAACTCTTTCTTTTTCTAATTTTTCTAGCTCTTGCTTTTTTCTATCGCCAACAATTTTTTCCCTTTCTTCTTTCTCACGATTTGTGATTTCAACACTTTGTCTAATTTTATTTCTTACATCAAAGCTATCTAACTGAAAACCTTGAGGTTTTTCTTTAACAACAGCAACCACCACTGGCTCTATAACTTCTAAAACTTCTTCTATTTTTACATCTTCATTTTTAACTTCTGCAGTAGCTTGATTTTTTTCAACTTCGCGTTTTTCTTCGTCGCGTTGTTTTTCTTTCACAACATTTTTTAAAATCTTGTGGCTGTTAAGTTCTTCGCTATTTGAATCTGTAGAATTTGATGCGGCTCTGAATCTGGCTTCAAGCTCTTTATTATTTAGAGCATTATCATCACTTCTACCATCTTTCTTTCTGCCTTTGATAGTTACTTGAACAGATGAACTACTGATTCTTTTGTTCTCAACATTCTTCAATACTAAGGTTTGTGTATCGGTAGAAGCTGGTTTCAGCTTTAATGTTAAGGTAGAGCGAGTTGTGCTTTTAGTCTCTGTCATTTGATATTTGCTCGTGTTTAAATGTGATGCCAACATAAAATCAATTAGAAATTATGTTTGCATATCTAGCTAATTCGTTGCTAATTATTATATCACACTAACAACGAAACTTGAAAAAACCCTAGGCGGTTTTTTGTAAATATTCTTCAGCTCTTCTTCTGATTTCTTTAGCGATATCTTCATCAAATCCTTCGATTGATTGGATTTCAGAAATTTCAGCTTGTGCCAAATCTTCAACTGATAAGAAACCTTCAGATGCAAGTAAGTTGGCAATCATGTCTTCTACATCCAGAGTTTCAACGAATAACTTAGAAGCCTGATTAAATTCAGCAGTTCTTCTAACTGATTCTTGCTCGTCAGTCATCACATCGATTTTGTAACCAACCATTTTAGAAGCTAGTTTAACATTTTGTCCACCGCGTCCAATAGCAAGGCTAAGTTGATCTTCGGCAACAACCACTTCGATTAAACCATTTTCTTCATCAACTACTACTTTGCTAACTTTTGCTGGAGTCAATGAACTCACAACCAATTCCGCAATATTTGGTGACCATTTCATGATGTCGATTTTTTCGCCGCGTAATTCTGAACTTACAGATTGGACGCGTGAACCACGAATACCAATGAATGAACCAATAATATCAATGTCATCTCTTCTAGAATAAATCGCAATTTTAGCGCGAGATCCTGGATCACGAGCAACTGCTTTAACTTCAATATTTCCATCATAAAGCTCAGGAACTTCTTGTTCAAAAAGTTTTACCAAGAATTGAGGATGAGTACGAGATAAGAAAATTTGAGCACCATGTGGTTCTTTTCTAACATCTTCAACATATACTCTCATGCGATCACCAACACGGAAATTTTCTCTTGGAATTAAACCGCTTTCGTGGATTACAGCTTCATAGCCGTCAACTTCCATAACGATATTTTTAAGACCAACTTTTTTAACCGAAGCGCTGACGATTTCGCCAATGCGCTCTTTAAATTCGTTATATTCTTTATTCTTTTCAGCTTCTTTAACTCTTTTGATAATTTCGTTACGAGCAACTTGTGCAACAACGCGATTTAAATCGATTGGAGGAAGTTCTTGAACAACAAAACCGCCAACTTCAGCGTTTTTATCTTCTTGTTTAGCATGTTTCAAAGTGATGTGAGTTCTAACATCAAAACCTTCAATTGAATCATCAACCACAACTTCCAAATTATTAAATAATTTGATTTGACCAGATTTCTTATCAATTTTGCATTCAATAGCTAAGTGATGACCGTATTTTTTCTTAGCGGCAAGTTTAATGCCTTCTTCCATAGCTCCTACTACTTCTTGAGGAGTGATACCTTTTTCGTGAGCGATATTTTCAGCAACAAGCAAAATTTCTTTATTGCCCATTACAGTCAGATTACTTGCCATATTTGGTTTAGTTAAGGTTTAAATTACTATTTTAAATTGATGATGCCGTTTTGAAGTGTAGAAGAACACGGCATTGAAAAAACGGTGAGATTTGCCAATATTATTTAGCGAAAGTTTTAAATCAACAATTGATTAGTAGCTACTTACTCACTTTCTTTTCTAATTTTTTCAGCTTGCGGCGATCTTGAAAATTGCTAATTGATTTATTGATCATGTTTTCTGAAAAAGCCAAAAAGCCGAATAACATTCCAAATAAAAAGAAGAAAATCATAACTAGAAATATTCTGGTTTCGATGTTATATGACAAAGGACTTAGATGAATTGTGATTATTTCACGATTATTAACCATGAAGATTACCAAAGACACCAAGACTAAGGAGGCAAATATAGTTTTTATGATGCGGATAATTGATTTTATTAGATTTAGCATTTTAGATTGTTTCTTGGATATTTATTTGCAGTAGCCGCCTTAGATCCTGAAAAAAGTTCAGGATGACGGAAATCTGGGAAATCTCTCTACTCTCGTCAATATTTGGCATATAAACTCACTTAATAAAGGCAAGCGCGCAGTCCTTTTTAAGAATTTTGCGACCAGCTTACTGCATTTTGTAACAACTCTTGATCAGCTTCTGGTTTTCTTTTAAACCAAGCTTCAAAACCAATCATCGCTTGATAAACCAACATACCAATTCCAGTTACAATTCTATTGCCGTTTTTTTCTGAGTTTTTCAGAAGATCCGTCATCAAAGGTTTATAAACAATATCATAAACAATTGCTGATTTTTTTAGGTTTTTTAAATCAATCTCTAAAGCATCTTGGCCGTGCATTCCCAGTGAAGTTGAATTTACTAAAAAATCACATTTATTTAGATTTTTTTCAAATTCTTTCATTGGCAAAAAGCTAATTTCACAAGCAACTTCTTTTGAAAAATTAGCGAAATTTTTAATCACTTCGCGAGCGCGATCTTCACTGCGATTAGTGATAAAAATTTCTTTCGCGCCAGATTTCATAATTGCATAAATCAATGCCCTAGAAGCTCCACCAGCGCCAATTAAAAATGCCGATTTATTTTTTAAATCAAAATCTGGAAAAGAGTTTTTTAAATTATTTAAAAATCCTTCAGCGTCAGAATTATGTCCGAAAAGTTTTTTATCTGGCGTAATAATTACAGTATTTACCGCGCCCGTAAGCTGCGCCGTTTTGCTTTTAAAATCACAAATTTTGAAGATTTCTTCTTTATGAGGTAAAGTTACATTGAAGCCCGCGAAATCTACATCAATTAAAGATTGAATAGATTTTTGAAGTTCGCCTTTTGGCACTTGAATCGGAATATAAATTCCGTCGATATTATATTTATCTAATAAAAAATTATGAATTTTTGGCGATAAAGAATGAGCGATTGGATCGCCAATTACTCCTGCTTTAAGAGGTTTTGGAGGAATAGACATTGTTAATTAAAATTGAAATTAATTACCTGCAATTACATCAGATTTATCATCTTTTTTGGCATCACCCCCGCCAGCATCACCCTTAGTTTTATATTCAGGCATATATGGTTTTTGATGAGGGATTTCGATTTTTTTAAGCAATCTTTTTGTGAAAAATTTACTCTTAAAATAGAAAATCTTTTTACAACGAATCGCAGGTTGAGATTCGATAAGAACAATTTGTTCATCTCTAGGAAGCTGAATAACTTCTTGCGGAAGAAGCAAGGCGCGCTGAGTTTCAGAGACATGCAGCGAACGGGCTCCAGGATTCAAATCTAGATATTTCGGTTTGTTATAAGAAATTGCAGTTGCGGTTTTATTACCCAGAAGTTGTGAAATCAAATTCGCAGTCTCCACATTGTTCGCCGCGAATGTGATACGATAAGTTGAGTTTGATAAGAACGAGTTCATACCACTTTCTTCATAAATACCTTTTAGCTGCTCGGTATCTTGAATGATCAGGAATAGACGGACTTTATAACCGCGGAAATAAGCGATACCTGACAAAAATTGTTCCATTTTTCCAAGTGTAGGAAACTCATCCATCAGCATCAATACGCCATATTTCTCATGAGGTTGCGGCATTTTTGCGGTGAAGAAAGTTGAAGCTTGTTGATAAAACATATTCATCAAAGGCTTCAAACGGCTGATGTTATCTGGCGTCAAACCAACATAAATAGTATGAGGAGAAGTTTTTAATTTATGTAAGTTAAAATCACTGGTCGCAGTTGTTGTATCAATCAAAGGGTTCGACCAAAGTTCTAAAGATGAGTTGGCAGTTGAAGTTACCGAACCGCGTTCTTTATCAGGTTTTTGTAGGTAAGAAGCGATGTTCATATAAGACACGGGATGGATTTTTTTACCCATTGTATCCAGCACAACCGCTAAATTATAAACCACATCG
>Ga0114975_10000892_pt1 | contig 21850 bp, 17 predicted proteins | sample S_130626_EF_Meta_FD_87031 | JGI IMG/M metagenome (GOLD analysis project Ga0114975, IMG submission 87031) | Freshwater microbial communities from Lake Simoncouche, Canada to study carbon cycling - S_130626_EF_MetaG | ecosystem: Environmental > Aquatic > Freshwater > Lake | place: Lake...
CAAGTTTATCTCCCGTGAACTACGACGAGGAAATCGCTATGATGCCATTATTTTAGACCCTCCTTCCTTTGGTAGAGGTGGAACAGGAGAAATTTGGAAAATCGAAGATCAACTACTCTCTCTTTTAGAAACATGTAAAAATCTCCTCTCGGAACAACCTCTTTTTCTGATGATGAGCTCTTATTCTGGAAAACTACTTGAAGTGAAACCACTACTTGAAGAAGTTTTTGGAACGCATAGCACTTCTACTATTTCAGAGTTTTTATTAGGACTGAAGGGAACACTAGATGAAAATTTGATACCATGCGGAATGACAGGGCGTTTGGAATTCTTAGAATAACTGGAAAATAAAATCCTCCACATTACCTACCATCATCTCACTGAGATCTTTTATTCTAATCGAGCCGAAGAGACCACAAAGGTGGATAAAGTAAAGCAGACGAAGATTCGGGGTCAGGCTGTATGCGGCCACTTCTCGAGGAAGACTTCGAACTTAACCCGCATATTTCATACTGATCGTGACGAGGAAGACGCGAAGGCTGATGTGGCAAGGCAAGCTAGTATTTTAACGCAGGGCTGTATGAGTAGATACTGTCCAAGTCAAAATAGGAGTCTAACGCAGCATCCATCTGACTTACCGGCTTCCGCAGTAGATTGGTATGAAATATGCGGGTTAACGCAGCCTCCATCTGATTTCCCGGCTTCCGCAGCTAATTGCTATGAAATATCCGAGTGAGAGTCCAAACTTGCTTTTGTAATCGATATTTAGCATTCTCATTGGTCAAACTACTATTTCAACTATTCTTCCTATGACCCAAAAAGAAACTACTCATAATCCCGCAGAAAAATTAGAAAGCAGCCAACAACATGCAAAAAAAGCTCTTGAGACAACTACAGCGGCAGCCCGTGAGATTGCTGATTCTGCGCGTTTTGTAGCTCAATCAGCATACCGTGAAAGTAAGAATGAGCTTTCTGCAGCAGCAAGTGATATGAAGCATGCAGCATGTGCTACCTACTCCTCTCTTGCAGATCAGACATCAGAGGTAGCCAACAAATGGTGTGAGAGAGCAACCGAATTGGAATTAGAACTTAGCGAACATGTTCGTGAAAAACCTCTTCAGGCCCTTGGTGTTGCTTTTGGTGTTGGTCTTTTTCTTGGAATTCTACTCAATAGAAAATAGTCCAGTCTGGATATTGGATACCTGATTGTAATAAAGAGACAGCAAAGAGTGATGGGGCACCGGCGGTCAGGAGGCCACGAGCGGAACTGCCGGAGACTTCCATTTCCTAAATTCCCCAATTCCCCAATTCCTTTAGGCAGCCTTCGCGGTCTCCTCGTCACGATTAGAATGAAATATCCGGGTTAACTCTTTTTGATACGCTCAGGAAACTAAAATACCAGAGTCCCATCATCCTATTATTGAACGGAAAGGGTATTAGCGGCTTCTTGAGGTTTGACTAGAGCGCCTACTTTCACACGATTGATGCCAGAGACAATCACACGATCATGTTCCGTGAGTCCTTTTAAAACAGACTGAGAAGATCCTTTGGTGGGCCCTAAGAGGAGATCATTTCGCTCCACAATATTTTTTTTATTTACTGTAAAGACAAACTCTCCTGCCTGGTCAGTTTGAATGATAGCATGAGGGATAGTTAATGCTAAAAAGGGCGGTCCAATTGCTACGCGCACAGTAACAAAAAAACCAGGAATTAAGGCCAAATCTTCATTGGGAAAAATCGCACGTATTTGAACTGTGCCAGTCGAAGTATCAAGACTATTGTTGATAAAATCAAGCACCCCTCGATGAGGAAATCCCTTTTCATTGGAAAGAGCCACATAGACAGGAAGTGATCCGACCACCTCCTTATTTCCTTGCCCTAATTTCTTAAGAGCTTCCCGCAGGACAAGTGCATCACTCATATTGATGTTAAAGTTCACATAGACTGGAATGATGGCTTCCAAAGTGACAAGGACGGTAGGACTAGTAGGACTCGATCCAACGAGAGCACCGACATCGACTTGATGAGCTCCTAGAAGGCCATCATAAGGAGCTCTTACCTCCGTGTAGTTGAGATTAATCTTTGCTAGTTCTAAATCCGCTTTTGCTACTTGAACTTGAGAGAGATATTGTTCGACTTCAGCTTGTGAGGTTGCATTTTCTTGGAGCATGGCAAGCTGTCGTTGATATTCAGAGTTATCATAATCAAGCGTTGCTTGAGCCCGTTTTACTTTTTCAATATAACTATCTTGCTGGATGACAAAAAGCAGATCTCCTTTCTTAACGCGCTGTCCATCGTTAAAATTAATCGATTCGAGAAAGCCTTCGACCCGTGCCACAAGGTTGATTTGTTGTGTAGCAGCAATAGTTCCCGTATTGTCATCGTAGTGAGTGACCATCTCTTTAAAAGGATGAGCAACGATGACTTCTGGCACTTGATTCTGAATCTTGTTTTTTTTACTGCATGCACTGAACACAAGGCCTAGGAAGAATATTAAAAAAAGCGGATATTTCATAATTATTTATTGATATTAATGAGATTCCAAATTGGACGATTTTTTGGAACAGCATCTGCAGGACGATCTTCTGGAGAGACTTGAGGAAGATGGTTTTTTTCAGCAAGCATTCGCCCCCAATTCGTACGATCTGACATTTCTTTTTTTACCTTTGCTGAAATAACATCATTTCCATTTCGCATTTGCCAACCTCCTCCTAAAGCACGGTAAGTAGAAACGACACCGGCAACAGTACTTCCTTGCTCTGAAACATAGGAACTTTCAACAGAAAGTTGTTGTTGTTGAGCTGTTAGTACGGTTGTGTAAATAGCCTGCCCTTGAAGATAACGGATCATTGCTAGTTTCGTAGATTGTTTGGCAGCTTTCACAGCATCTGCTAAAAAACACATACTTTCACGTCCGTGGTAATAGGCAGAGAGCCCATTCTCAACCTCTTTTTGTGCATTAAGGACCGTGTTCTGATATTTTAAAATGGCCTCTTGAAAGGAAGCATCTGCCACCCTCACTTGATTCTCGAGGCGTCCATAATTAAAAATAGGCATTGTAAAGCCGCTAGCAGCATTGACCAAAGAGTTCTGCCAATTAAAAATATTGGTGAGTTGTTGCGATGCGATATCGCTGGAAGTAGCACCAAAAGAACCTGAAAGTGAAAACGCAGGGAGTAAATTCGTAATTTGAACTCCAATAAGAGCACATTTAGAGGCTGCTGAAAAGCCAGCCTGGCGAACATCAGGACGTCGTCGCAAAAGATCATTGGGAATACCTGCTGTGAGCGACGAAGGAACAGAAGGGATTTTCCCAGGTTTGAGTAAAGCATCAACTCCACTCGGCGGCATGCCTAAGAGAACAGCAAGAGCATTTTTACTCTGTTGCAGGCTATTTTCAAGTTGTGGTATTTGAGATTCAGTAGTGGAAAGTTCTGTTTGAGCTTGAGTTACATCTAAAAGGCTAACCTGACCACCATGAAAGCGGGCTGTTGCAATTCGAAGACTTTCTTGCTGCAGCTTGATGTTTTCATTGGTAATACGAATCTGTTCTTCATAGGTGCGAATGGAAACATAGTTTTGAGCAACATCTCCAATGAGTGAAACCAACGCATCGTCATAAGAGGCGACAGAAGCGAGGTAGCTGTTTTTATCAGATTCAATCTGACGCCGATACTTACCCCAAAGATCAATTTCCCATGAAGAACTGAAAAAATATTGATTGGAAACAATAAAAGGGTTGATAGAAGTTGAATTATTGGTGCCTGAAATGGTATTGAGCAGTGCATTAGCTGTTCCATTTTGACTAAAACTACTCGATTGCGGAATATAGCTATAGTTATAAGAACCTGAAACACCTTGCTGCTGCGGCAAAAGATTCCCAATAGAACGATTTAACAAGGCACGCTCTTTCAAAATACTAACCCCAATTGATTGAAGATTGGGATTATGCTCGTAGGCAATTTCTATGAGCTCTACCAAGGTAGGATCATTAAAGTTCTTCCACCAAAAAACTTCAGCCTCCCCATACGGCTTACTGGAAACAGCTTTATGTTCTACCCAATTTTTTTCTACCTTTGAGGAGGGTACTGAATAATTTGGACCAACCATGCACCCAGGAAGAATCCACAACAGCAATGCAATAGGGAAAATATTGAGTAAATTTGGTTTTTGCATTGGTAAGGAAAGCTAATAACAAGACTTACAATTATCAACTATAAGGTCTTTTTGGTGGGACTCTCCGCGCAGCTCTAAAAGCCGCATCATCACCTCTTCAATTAAATTATTAGGGCAAGAGGCTCCAGCTGTGATCCCTATTGAAAGGGACTCTTGAGGTGATTTTATCATCCAGTTACTATCGAGAATAACCTCCTGATGATGATGAAAATCATAGTGCCTTAATCGTGTTAAACTCTCCAAGCAGCGTTGATTCCGGATAAAGAAGGTGGGGAGTTTTTTTTCTCCTATTTCAGCAAGGTGTGTTGTGTTGGAACTATTATATCCCCCAACCACCAATAAAAAATCGAGAGGACGCTCTAACAAATCTAGAAGAGCTTCTTGCCGTTCTTGAGTAGCTCCACAAATCGTATCAAAAAAACGAAAGTTTTTTGTATTTCCATCACGTTGTTGAATTGCTGAGCGAAGACGTCGTTGGACCTCCTCTGTCTCGGCACGAAGCATCGTGGTCTGATTAGCAACCCCTAAGGAGTTTAAATGAATGTCTGGATCAAAGCCCTCTGACATCGCTCCTTGAAATTTATTTAAAAATTCCTCCCGATCTCCTCCCTCAATGAGGTACTGAGCCACAAAATCGGTCTCCTCTAAGTTGAGCACAATAAGGTAATGTCCTTTTCCTACCCCAAGAGCGCGGGAGGCAGTAGCTTTGGTCTCTTCATGGGAGGCTTTTCCATGAATGATGGAGGTGACCTCTTCCAATGCATTTTGTTTTACTCTCTTCCAAACGCTCATCACATCCCCACAAGTCGTATCTACAATGCGAGCACCACGAGCTTTGATTTTTTCAAGTGTGGTGATTTCGGTACCAAAAGCAGGGAGAATCACTACATCATCAGGTTGCAAACGATCGATAGCAGTAGTGGCACCCCCTTCTAAAAGATTTTGAATTCCAAGGGCTGCAATCTGAGCATTTACTTCGGGATTATGAATAATTTCACCTACTAAAAAAAGACGCTCGTTGGGAAAGACTTTTCGTGCCGCATAGGCGAGATCAATAGCTCTTTCTACTCCATAGCAAAATCCAAATTGTTTTGCTAAATAGAAATGAGTCTTACCCATGGAAAAATAACCACCCTCAGAGCGGACTTTTTCAACAAGAGAACTACGGTAATGCTGCTCCACCTTGGCTTGAACCTCAAGCATCACTTCAGGTGTACGTAAGTTGATGCGTTGAGACGAGGAAGGCATGAAGTAATGAGTGAGAGAGTTACGTTCTACCCATCACTCTTTAAAAATAACTTTCTTCAATTGCTCAAAATAGTGAGGAGAAACTAATACAGGAGCTGGCTGATCAGGACTATTATAGTCAGTAGGACGTTTGAATTTAGTTCCTAATACAGCATCCTCAGGTTGCGTTAATGCAATCTTTATTGGAGTTCCAACTTTAACGAGCTCGTAGAATTTACCAGCATCATTGGAATGAATACGAATGCATCCATGACTTCTTGGGATAGGCCAAACCCAACCTTGATGGAATCCGTATCCTGGAGCAAATTCAACCCAGTAGGGCATTGGATACCCCACATAACGTCCCGACCCATGACCTGCTTCAACTGGAGTGATCTGGTTATGAAAAAGTGAAAAACCATAGCTTCCAGAGCGTTTATTACGCTCCTTACGAGTGACCTCAAAGTTTCCTTTCGGTGTTGGCCTACTTGGAATACCCACACAACAAGCAGTAACAAGAAGAGGACGCTTTCCCTCCATGACATAAATCATCTGCTTTTGAAGTGAAACCTTAACTACTACCTTGGAGGTATCATGCGGCTTGTAGGCTGGTTGATCATAAGGGGCATTGAGATGTGCACAGCTACTTAAAAAAAGAACACCAAGAAGAGAAAAAAGAAGTGAAAGACTTTTTAATAATCGCATCGTAATAGTTTAATAAATTAAGAGGTAATCGCAAGACTTGTTCATTCTATCAATTATTTCTTTTTCATTCCTTTTTAAATAAAATAGAGTGTGCAGCTATGCATCGTGCTAAAAAAATGACCCCCTACTATGAAAAGAGCACTGGCATTGCAGAAGTGGAGGCTATCTACAAAGAGCTTGAATCTCGGCCTATTGAGCGTCAGTGCACCTTAAACACGGGGTGTTGCCACTTCCTTCAAACAGGAGAGACTCCCTTTCTGACCCGTGGAGAGGCCCTTGTTGCTGCCAAATCAGTTCGTAATACTGGACGCAAGGAACTCCCCAAAAGAACGGATGGGGCCTGTAAACTCCTTCACCCTAGAACATCTCGCTGCCTCATTTATGAAGGACGTCCCTTTGGATGCCGGACCCATTTTTGCCAATCTGCTGGTGGCCCCTATGCTCGCAAGGAAGTGGTTGACCTCATCCATCGCTTAGAAGAAATCGATCGAAAGCTTGATGGTACAGGTTCCAAGGAACTTCATGAAGCCATTGAAGAGGTATTGAAGGAACAACGTTATTAATTGCAAAGTGAAACTTTATAGTCAAATAACGTACCCCTGAAAGGCAGTTGACTCTATTTTCATTTTTTATGTCCAACTATTCCAACTCGACTCTCCTTATTATTGGGCATGGCTCTACTACTAATGAGGACTCTTCAGAGCCCACACAACTCCATGCAGACGAGCTTCGAAAGCGTGCTCTTTTTAAAGAAGTCCGTACGGCTTTTTGGAAGGAAGAGCCCTCCATGAGGGAGGTTCTTTATGGAATAACAACTCCAGAAGTTTACATCGTTCCCAATTTCATTAGCGAAGGATATTTCACTCAGAAAGTGATTCCTCGGGAATTAGAGCTTACTGGAAAAATCACATTACGTGATACACAACGTCTTTATTATTGCGATCCTGTAGGAACTCATCCTTCCATGACAGAAGTGATTTTAAAAAGAGCTCAGGAAACCGCTCCAAATGTACCTCTAGAGAAGACCACTCTTTTTATTGTAGGACATGGCACCAATCTTGATGCCAATTCAGCCAAAGCCGCAAGAGATCAAGTTGCTCACATTAAAAAAATGAATCTCTACGGCGAAGTCCTCTCTGCCTACATGGAAGAGCCACCACTTATTAATGATTGGTGGACAATGGCAACACAACCTCATGTGATGGTCGTTCCTTTTTTTATTAGCGACGGACTTCACAGCTACCAAGATATTCCGGTTCTTCTAGGTATTGAAAAAGAGACTGGCCCTGCAGCGAGTCAATCCGAGGTCTTTCGCCGTAACCCCTACCACCTCCATGGAAAAACTCTCTATTACACCAGCTCCATTGGGACAGAACCGATGATGGTAAAGGTGATTTTGGATCAGGTTGCAGCGTTTAATACTTATTAACACGGATATTTCATACTGGTTCGTTGCGAGGCGCCGCTAATCCTGATGCAGAGGAGGTAGGTGATAGATTGAGACGACGGCTGTATGTTTCATACTGCCCGAGGAAGACTTCGAGATCAAAGCAGCATCTATCCGACTTCCCCATCTTCACAGGTGATTAGGGTGAAATATCCAGGTAAGAGCTTAGTTTAATATCACGAATTCTCGGAATGTTGTTCCGAATTTTCCTACTAGTTTCCTCACAAAATATCCAATGATTTCAAACTCATCATTGGAACTGCTGAAATATTTTTGGTTAGTGCCCATGGTTTCCCCTCTCCATAACAGATGACATAAAGATGATTGAGATGAAGTGCCTCTAGTGCTACTTTCATTGACGAGGTTACTTTAGGGGCATTGGTAAGCTTGAATTCAAAGCCGAGGCGTTTTTTATTTTTAAGCACAAGAAGATCAAGCTCAGCACCAGAATGGAGCTTCCAAAAAAAGAGTTCTTTGGGGGACGCTCTTAAATGCCAAATCACCTCTTGAATCAGAAGCCCTTCCCATGAGGCTCCGCATTTAGGGTGTGCGAGTAGCTCATGCTGATCACCAATGCCAAGGAGGCTATGCAGGATACAGCTATCTGTGAGGTAAACCTTCGGCGCCTTCACTTCTCGTTTTTTGATATTAGTACTCCAGGGAAGCAATCGAAAGGCCATAAAGGTTCCCTCGAGGATATCCAAATAGCGTGAGACTGTTTTATCACTCACTCCCAAGGAGCAGGCAAGCTCACTTCCATTCCACGTCTGTCCATGATAATGGGCTAGCATCGTCCAAAAACGTCGTAATGTTATCGCTGGAAGATTGATTCCTAACTGAGGAAGATCGCGCTCCAAATAAGTTCGAATAAAGGAAGTTCTCCACTCTTGACTGAGTGGCAAATTTTTTGCGAGCAGCGATCTTGGAAAACCACCCCGTACCCAACGAGCATTTAAGCAGACACTGACGCTTTTCTTGCTTGAAGCAACAAATTCTGAGAGCGACACCCCAGGAAGCTCCAAAAAAGAGATGCGACCCGCAAGCGATTCTGCAGAGTTCTTCAGCAGCTCAGGAGCAGCACTTCCAAGAATCAGAAAACGAGCTGGCAGCGGCTTGCGATCTGCTAAAACCCTTAGAAGTGAAAAAAGGTCAGGCCGCAGTTGAATCTCATCGAGCACCACTAAACCCTTAAGCGATTTCAACACAAAACTAGGATCGGAAAGACGTGCGAGATCTTCAGGATCTTCTAAATCAAAGTGAGTAACAGATCCATTTCTCCATGCTTTCACTAGCACTTTTGCAAGCGTCGTCTTACCAACCTGCCGAGGTCCTAAAATAGCGACAACAGGAAAGTGAGTGAAGCGCTTTTGGAGCTCTTTTAACAATACTGCTCGTATGATCATTTAAAAAATATAACCACGAAAATCCGGAGTGTCACTCCGAATTATCATGACTGATTTAAAAATAGAAAGAATCACTCAAGCAAAAAAAACCGTACCTCTAGCCCGGATATTTTATACTGGTTCGTCGCGAGGCGCCGCAAATCCTGATGCAGACAACGAACGTGATGGATTGCGACGATGGTTGTATGTTTCATACTGTCCGAGGAGCATCCATCAAGTGTTGGCAAGCCGCAGCAGATTCAGTATGAAATATTCGGGTTATCCCGTCTTCAATACTTGAATAAAAGCCTCTTGCGGGATGTTGACGGTTCCAATGGATTTCATACGCTTTTTACCCTCTTTCTGTTTTTCAAGAAGTTTTCGCTTGCGGGTGATGTCACCCCCATAACACTTAGCAATCACATTTTTCCGCATCGCACTGACACTTTCTCGAGCGACAATTTTCCCACCAATCGTTGCTTGAATCGCTACTTGATAGAGCTGTACGGGAATCACCTCTTTAAGCTTGGTCGCAAGAGCCCTCCCGCGAGACTCGGCTTTATCACGATGAACAATACTAGAAAAGGCATCCACAGGATCACCATTGACAAGCATCTCAAGTTTCACGAGCTTCTCAGCTCGATATCCAGCTGGCTCATAATCCATAGAGCCGTAACCACGTGTGACTGATTTTATCTTGTCATGAAAATCGACTAAGATTTCGTTCAATGGCAAAGTAGCCGTGATCATCACTCGACGTGTGTCTACCGATTCTGTCGTTTCCACAACTCCACGCTTCTCCATCATGATTTGCATGATATCACCGATATTTTCATTCGGAACCATGACCACACATTTCGTAATAGGTTCACGAATCTCTTTAATAACACTCATGTCAGGAAGATTCGCCGGATTGTCCACAAGGAGTAGTTCTCCATTGGTCCTCTCCACCTCATAGACAACACTGGGATAGGTGGCAATGATATCCATGTTATATTCACGACGCAGGCGTTCTTGAATAATCTCCATATGGAGCAGTCCTAGAAAACCACATCGAAACCCAAAGCCAAGTGCCACCGAACTCTCAGGTTGAAAAACAAACGCCGCATCATTGAGTTGAAGTTTCGACATTGCCATTTTAAGCGGCTCAAGATCGGCTGTATTTATAGGGTAGATACCGCTATAAACCATTGGTTGCACTTCTTTAAAACCAGGAAGGGGTGCTGTTGCAGGATGGCGTGCGTCGGTGAGTGTATCCCCAATCTTCATCTCAGCAGTCGTTTTAATATTGCCGATGAAATATCCGACATCCCCAGCTTTCATCGAGGAGGTAGCACTCATTTTAGGAGTGAATATCCCAACTTCCTTGGTCTCATACGACTGGTTAGTCGACATCAAGCGCACTTGTTGACCCGGCTTCAGATTTCCTGAAAAAACACGAATATAACTAACTACCCCGCGATAGATATCAAAGAGCGAATCAAAAACCAACGCACGTAATATTCCATCATCAGGAGGTGGAGATGGAATGCGCTTAATAATGGCCTCTAAAATATTTTCGATTCCAATTCCTGCCTTAGCACTCGCTTCAATGGCTTCCTCCCCAGGAATTGCCAAAATCTCTTCCATCTGTTTTTTGACATTCGGAAGATCAGCATTAGGTAAATCGATTTTGTTAATAACGGGAATGACGGTGAGCCCTTGCTGCAAGGCCAAATGAACATTGGCTAGGGTTTGAGCCTCTACCCCTTGAGCTGCATCGATAATGAGAAGCGCCCCTTCACAGGCTGCTAAACTTCGTGATACTTCATAAGTAAAATCGACATGACCCGGAGTATCCATGAGATTGAGTAGATAGGTCTCTCCGTTACGTGCTTTGTACTCCATCGTCACTGGGTGTGATTTGATGGTGATACCACGCTCCCGCTCGAGGTCCATAGAATCAAGGAGTTGATCCTGCTGATCACGCTTGGCAATGGTTCCTGTAAATTCTAGAAGACGATCCGAGAGGGTCGTTTTGCCATGGTCGATATGGGCAATGATACAAAAATTACGAGTATGGGAGGCAGGCATGGAAAAAGAATGCTAAAGTACCTCGTAAAGAGCCATGAGTCCAGAGACACCTTTTCTAAAGTTAGTTTTTCTTGCTCGATAGGTTGTAAAATAGCTATCAACTATAAAAGTTCTTCTTCATTGGGTTCAATGAGGTAAATTATAACAACCCACCAAAAGACCAAGATCAAGAAACAAACCGGTTCCGATTATTAATTCAAAATAAAACATGTTTTTTTTTACCCCACGCTATCTCAAAGCTGCTCGCGAACTGCGCGCAGCAGCTCAGAAACTTTTTCATTATCATTGTGATCTCTGGAGCAGAGAACAAAGTGATGAAGCGCGTCATGCATTACAAGCATTAGAGACTGCCTTAAAAATAAAAAAAGCCGAACCTCTAGCCCTTGCTCAAGAAAAAGTAGAAACTCTTTTCTCTTCCCTAGTTCCTGCTCGTCGTCATCATGTTCTTGCTGAAAATGTCGAGTCCATCGTCATTGCCATCGTTCTAGCGGTTGGATTTCAGGCCTATCTCCTCAAACCCTTTCGTATTCCTACAGGATCCATGCAACCCACGCTCTATGGAATGACAGGGCACCCAGAAGCTACTCTACCTCCCTCCCCTCTTGCTAGAGCCTTTGATTTTGTACGCTTAGGAAGAAGTTACATCAGTGTTCAAGCCAAACAGGAAGAAGAGATTTTAAGCTTAGAGGAAAAGACATTTCTTAATTTCTTTACCTTTACGAAAGTGACTACTTCTTTGGGGAGCTATTCCCTATTTACACCACGTGATGTGCTAATCCGAGATTTTAAAGTACGTCCAGGTCGTATTCTCTCTCCTGGTGAAATCATAGCACAGGGTTATGTGCAAGCAGGGGATCAGATTTTTGTAGATCGTATGAGTTATGCTTTTTGTAATCCGAAGGCAGCTGATGTTTTTGTTTTTATTACTTCCGGCATTGCAGGTATTGAGATGAGGCTCGATCCTGCACTTGGCTCTCAATATTATGTCAAACGTCTTGCCGGTTTAGCTGGCCAGACGCTTCGAATTGATCCACCTCGTCTTTTTATCGATGGAAGCATACCCCATCAAGCTGGTTTCCTTAAGGTCATTTCTGCGATCCATGGGTATCGTGGCTACTCTAATGGAACTGCTAGTGGTGACTCCTCTCCCTACCTTGGATCACCAGAAGAGACCTTTACTGTACCCTCTGAAAGTTTCTTCGCCCTAGGTGATAATAGCTATAACTCGAGTGACAGTAGGTATTGGGGAGTTGTTCCGGAACATAATGTTATTGGACGTGCTTTCTTCGTCTATTGGCCGTTTTCCTCTCGTTGGGGCCTTATTCATTGATCAGGCTTTTATGATTCCATAGCCTCTTACGCTTCCTCCTTCCTACAAACCGACATTCCAGAGCTCCAGAGGCTTTTTATTGAAAAGAAAGAATATTATAATCCAGTCGGATGATCGATAAAAGCCCAAGGAAGATGAAATTGCTTAGAAAGATAATTACCCAATGCCTTCACTCCAAAGGTCTCAGTCGCATAATGCCCGGCATAGATCAGATTGATATGGAGTTCTTCAGCTTCTATGTAACTTGAGTGACTCCCCTCACCAGTGACAAAGGTATCGACACCAGTTGCAGCAGCTTCGATAACTTTATTTCCTGCACCCCCCGTGACCACTAAAACTCTTTCTATTTTTTCTGGGCCTCCTGGAGCATGATGGACAGGCCCTCCAACGGCGTGAGAAACTTTTTCTAAAAAAGCAGCTCTTGAAATAGGACTACACTGACCGGCATATCCTGTGAGTTGTCCTGCAATCTCCAAAGCAGGTCTTAGTTCACCAAGATTAAGCGCTTTTGCTAATAAAATATTATTTCCAAGTTCAGGATGAAGATCCAAAGGAAGATGGGAACTATAAATTGCAAGATTGTGATCCATGGCACATTTAATTTTTTGATAGAAGGTGCCTGTTAATGGCCGCAAGCCGCTCCAGAAAAGACCATGATGCACGATAAGAAGTGTGTTTTTTTCTTGTGTTGCTTTCTCAATGACTGCATCGCAGGCATCAACAGCCACGACGATACGCTCGATCAATCCATTATTTTCAAGCTGTAACCCATTGTGAGCTGGAGGATAATCCTTAATAGAAGCAGTATTTAAAAGGGTGTTAAGGTGATCAATGAGTGTATGAAGCTTCATAGGCAGATAAGCTAATGGTTGAAGCCTCAAGACTGAAGAGAATTTTAACTCTTTACCCCAGATACGTGACCCATTAACCTTCTTGAATGTTACGAGTAGGAATCGTCGGTCTCCCCAATGTCGGAAAATCCACCCTTTTCAATGCCTTGACGCGGAGTCGCAAAGCGGAAGCTGCTAATTTTCCATTTTGTACTATAGAGCCTAATGTTGGCGTTGTTACTGTCCCTGATCCTAGGCTTGCACGTCTAGCAGAGATCATTGATTCTCAAAAAATCATTCCTGCAGTCATTGAAGTAGTTGATATTGCAGGCCTCGTAAAAGGCGCCAGTGAGGGAGAAGGTCTTGGGAATCAATTTTTAGGGCACATCCGAGAAGTTGATGCAATCGTTCAAGTGGTACGTTGTTTTGATAATGAAAATATTCATCACGTCGCCGGAACGCTCGATCCGATTCGCGATATTGAAATCATCAACACCGAACTCATCTTGGCTGACATGGCCGCGGTTCAAAAACGTATCGAGCGTCAGGCAAAAGCGGCTCGTACTGGTGATAAGGTAGCTAAGGCTGAAATTGCTCTTGGTGAAAAATTGCTCCCCCACCTCAACAGCGGTGCTCCAGCTTCAACTGTAGAACTCAATGCTGAAGAAAAAAAAATACTGGCAAGCTTCTATCTTCTGAGCGCCAAGCCAGTTCTTTTTGCGGCTAATATAGAAGAACAGGATCTCTCTCATCTTTTGGATGCTTCTCGTCCAGCGGTTCAATCTGTGAAAAAAGTAGAGGAGTATGCTATGACTCACTTTGGGACTTCGACTGTGACCATCAGTGCTCAGATTGAAAGCGAACTTGCAGAACTCGCTCCAGAAGATGCTGCTGAGTATCTTGCAGGACTTGGCCTCACCGATAGTGGCGTCGGACTCCTGATTCGTAAGGCTTATGAATTACTCGGACTAAGAACCTATTTTACTTACGGGCCAAAAGAAACACGTGCCTGGACCATTCGTGCTGGTGATAAGGCTCCTGCTGCTGCTGGGGTCATTCATTCCGATTTTGAACGCGGCTTCATTGCTGCAGAAACCATGGCATATGATGACTTAAACATACTAGGTTCCTCTGCAAAATGCCGCGAAGTTGGAAAGCTCCGTATTGAAGGCAAAGAATACGAGGTCAAGGATGGAGATGTACTCGAGTTTCGCTTCAACGTCTAAATATGGATTGGAATTCTACTAAGGCAGCTAAGAGTTGTGTCGTGCCGGTGCTCGCGCCATCGAGTACTTCATGTACACTCCGTTGCTGCGCGCCGTCACTCCTTTCTCTTCATCAGCCTCAGCGAATTCGAAGCCATATTTTCTTCTATTCCTTTTATTCCTGTGACTTCTTTTTCTTTTCTGGCCCAAAAACCTGAAGATTCTTTTGGACGAGTTTATCCAGAGTCTTCCCATTCTTTTCGTAACTGTTTTCAACGTGATCGGGACCGCATTGTCCATAGTACAGCGTTTCGCCGTCTTGATGGAAAAACTCAAGTTTTCCTCAATGGGCAGGGTGATTATTATCGAACACGATTAACGCACACCATTGAAGTGGCCTCCCTTAGCAGGACGATTGCACGGGCTCTTGGGCTCAATGAAGATTTGTGTGAGGCCATTGCCCTTGCTCATGATCTTGGCCACCCTCCTTCTGGACATGCTGGAGAAAAAGCGCTTCATTTGCTTATGAAAGATCATGGCGGCTTTGATCACAATGAGCAGAGCCTAAGAGTAGTGAAGCTCTTGGAAGAGAGTTATCCTCAGCATCCTGGACTGAATCTTTCCTACGAGATACTTGAGGGGCTCAAAAAACATCATCATCAATTTTTTACACCTCAAGGAGAAAGCTACCCCTCCCCCTCGCTCGAAGCACAATGTGTCGATCTCTCCGATGAAATCGCCTATTATAGCCACGATCTTGATGACGGTATGGAATCAGGATTACTAGAGCTAGAACAACTTGAGGAACTCAATCTCTGGCGTGAGGCAAAGCAGATAGCTCTCAACGAGATGGGGGCTCACGTCGGACACGATGCTGCTCTACAAAACAGAAAATTCATTTTGCGTTGCCTTATCAATCACCAAGTTGAGGAGCTCATTGCTGCTAGTAGAGAGGCAATCCTGGCGGCTGACCTTCATTCTGCAAACGAGGTGAGAATGCATCCAAAGCGTCTTATCTCTTTTTATCAGGCTCATAAAAAATCAAATTTAGAACTCCGCTCTTTTCTTTATCACTATTTTTATCGTCATCCTAGTATCTCTACAGCTAATAGAGAGGCTTGTCACAAGATTGAGATTCTTTTTCATCACTTTGAAAAAAACCCACATCTTATCGGTCATCGGTTTTACCAACGTATCGATCATGATGGAAAAAATCGTGTGATTTGTGATTATATTGCAGGAATGACAGATCGTTATCTCCAGCGTTCTTATGAAGGCATTGTTACAGTCACAAGTTAGCTCTAAATCAAATTTTTATTAATCTTTCATAACTATCTCTAAATCCTCATTCAACATGAAACCTTCTCTCTTTTTTTCTACAATTATTGCACTTCTCTTTTCTTGCTCCCACCCTCTGCTAGCAGCTAATACCATTCTCACCTCCCAACAAGTCCTCTCTAGACTTGGCTATTACAAGGGTCCTATGGATGGAAGTGCAGGTAGTGGAACAAGTGCTGCTATTCGTCGTTTTCAAGTGGCTAATCATTTGCGACCAACAGGAACCCTCACTCCTGAAACTGAAGAAGCCCTCGGAATCGCAGCCCCAACACAAAAAAGAAAGATTTCTAGCTTCAAACCACAATCCTATCTCTCCCCCTCTGCTCAACCGGATCCTAAAGCCCTTGCCGATCTTTTTGTGGGAGGACCTCTTTTAGCTGCTTCTCCAGAAATTCAAGTTGCTACGATTCAGAGAGCGCAGGAAAACTTAAAAATATTAGGCTACTACTCCGGACCAATCAATGGCACACCAGATGCCAATTTAAAAGCAGCACTGCTGGCCTACCAAAGAGATAGCAAATTCAAACGCTCGGGTCGCCTCGATAAAATCACCTTGATGGGTTTAGACATCCTTCCAGGAGTTTACCAGTCAGGAAATTAAAGAATGACGTGAAGAAGATCTAGCTTGGATATTTCATACTGATCACCTACGGAGACCAGGAAGTCAGATGGATTTTGCGTTAGCCCGGATATTTCACTACAGGCCCATTTTTCCTTACTAGCAAAGGATAGGAGAGGAAGGTGATTCTTTTTTAACAGACTCAATTTTTATGAAAATAAGGAAGTTATTCATTCTTATGCTAACTCTTTTTCTTATGCAGGGATGTCATAAAAAAAAGAATTCTCTTGAAACTGTTTTGCCTCGCAAAAGTTACGAAGTCATTAAGATGGCCAATGGAGCCCTTGTGGAGAGTCATGTTACAAGCAAAGAGGGTATGAATGATGCACTCCAGACTTCCACAACACCCAATTCTTATGGTTTGGACTTAACACTCCATGTAACCGTTCCAGCACCTGCGATGACCATGAAAGCTCTTTGTGCGGCTACTCCAGAACTTGCTAATGCTCTCCCAACCTTAAAAGAAATGCTACCACCAGCACCTCAAGAAGGGGTGAAAAACAGCTCCCTCTTTTACAGCAGACTTTTTGAGAACAAAATTAAAATGCTCCACTATCAACTCTCTCATCTAGGTCAGCTCCCATCACGTGAATCCCTTTTTGATTGCCAAACAATCCTTCCCCTCACCAATACAACCACTCAATCAACTGCTATTTTAGTTCAAGCAATCATGAATGTGAATGCAGATGGTTCTGATGGTGATCGCAATCTTCTATTAGAAAAACTCTCCTCTACCTATCAACCACAAACAAATTATCGTTGGCCCAAAACTACCTCTAGGCCAAATCCCAATATTAATGAGCTTCGAGAACACCTTGCTCTAGTTCAAAAGTCGCTGAGTGATGAAAAAATAACCCCTGAGCAAAAATCAAGATTAGCATTAGAATCTTCCTCTCTTCAATCTACCCTCATCGAACTAGAACGCTGGAGTTTTCTAGTTGGTTCCGCAGATCCTTTTATCGTCTTACCAAAATTCATGTTGGAAAAAATAAAGGATGGGGCCTCCATTGGTGATTATGCAGTAGTTCTTTATCAGGGAATACTCTATCCAGCAATCGTTGGGGATATCGGTCCTGCATCCAAAATCGGCGAAGCCTCCTTACGCATCTGTCGTGCTATTGATTCTCAATCGAGTGAAACTCATCGCCCCTTAAGCGCTCCTCATGTGAGTTATTTTATTTTTCCTGGATCTAAAGACTACCCCTTTCAAGCTCCAGATTATTCCCATTGGAGCGAGCGCTGTCATGAGCTTTGGAAAAATCTAGGAGGAAGCGACAAGGTCACCTGGCATGAATGGGAAAAATGTGATCAGCCATGGCCTGAAATTCAACCCCAAATTAACCCGGATATTTCATGAAAAGGATATTATTCTGTGAGCTTCACAATGCGGAGTTTATCAATACGGTGATGCTTCATAGAAAAAACCTGCAAATGGAGATGATCCACCACAATAGTTTCTCCTATCTTGGGAATATGACCTAAGTGATGTACAAAAAATCCACCAAGAGTGAGATAGCGATTTTCTTCGTGCTCTTGCTGAGGAGGAAGCCCTAATTTTTCGTACACTTCTTCATAATGGATCATAGCGTCGACAATCCAACTTCCATCATTTTGTTTTTTGATTTCAGGGTAATGCCCTTTAACTTCGCGCTCTGGAAGGACTCCTAAGATTGATTCCATGACATCTTTCAATGTGATAATACCTTCGATGACTCCAAACTCATCAACCACAAGGGCAGTATGATGTTTTTTCATACGAAATTCTTCGATAATTTTAGATGCAGTTAGTCGATTAAACACATAAAGAGGTGCCGTGATGAGATCTACTAATTCTATAGATCCCAGCATCGAAAGATTCGCCCAAAGAGATTTTACAGAAACAATCCCAACTATATTATCGAGACTTCCTTGAATCACTGGAAATTCAGAATGGCCACTAGAGATAATACGACGCCAATTCATTTCATCTTCATCCTCGAGATTTAAGAAAACAACATGGGAACGAGGAGTCATTAATGAGGCGGCTGTCTGTTCATCAAGATCGAGAATTCCCTCTACCATTTCTCGTTCAGATTCATTAAAGACTCCAGTATGTATCCCTTCATCCATCATCTGCATGACCTCCTCATCCGAGGTCGGATGATTTTCATTCAACGAGAGTCCAAAGAGTCCAAGTATTTTGCTTCCAGATGAGTCAAGAAAGGAAATAAAGGGTTTTATAAATCGGATAAAATAGCGTGATAGTTTTTCAATACCACTTACTGGTCCCCATGTGGGATGAGATTCAGCAAGAAAACAGGGAAAAAACCATCCAAAAAATAGAACAAGAATAGTCAAGTATAGGGTCGCTATCCAAGGAAGCATCCAATATCCCAAAAATGTGAGAGGGTAATAACGATGGATCTCCTTTCCAATAAAAACCGCAGCAAAGGTGAAGCAGAAAGAGGCACTAAGTCGAAAAAGTAAGCGAGTAACTCGGATGACTTTTACAGTTTTGAAATCTCCTTTTCCAGTTTTTAGAAGTGCTTCTGCTAGTATAAAAATCGACCCAAAGAAAACGATGATGAAAGATTCAAAAAAATCTCGTAGAAGAAATGTCATTTTTAATTAAACTGAAGGTTTTGTTGGGGAGAAAAAAAAGAGCTTACCGCATGTTATCAACTTCTCGAGCAGGATCAATCCATGAAACATCACGCTGATCGAAAACATTCCTTCCAAGAATCCCATTATCTTTTAGATGGTTTTAAAAAAATCGATCAGGATCTCCATTTTTTGATGCTCTGCTTCAAGGAAGTTCTCCTAGAGCTTGGTGAGGCCAAATTAGCCCATGCTCTTCCCTGGATTTCAACCTCCGAGGAGGCTCACAGTGCACAAAAAGGTTTGGAGCAGGCCTATTCTATTGCTTTTCAATTGCTCAATATTGTGGAGGCCAATGCTGCCGAAAAAACACGACGTCTCCGTGAAATACGAGCTGGATTGACCCTGGAGCGGGGCTTGTGGGGATCTCAATTATTGCGTCTCAAAAAATCTGGATTCAGCGCTCAGGAGATTGCTACGTTTTTTTCACAGGTTCGCGTAGAGCCCGTCTTTACGGCTCATCCAACAGAAGCAAAACGGGGAGTTGTTTTAGAGCAGCATCGAATTCTCAATCAGCTTTTGACATCCATCCACCAGGAGGAGAGAACTCCTTTGGAAGAGAAAAAAATTCGTGAAGAGATAAAAATGGCTCTCGAAAAACTATGGCGCAGTGGAGAAATTTTTTTAAATCAACCCAAGGTTTCAGAAGAACGCCGAGGGATTCTTTTTTATTTTCGCAGCATTCTTCCTGAAGCACTCGCACACCTAGATGATCGGCTAGAAGCTGTTTGGGAAGAATTAGACTTTCCTTTGGAACTCATCGCCTCTCATAAATCTCGTCCTAGATTAGAATTTGGAACGTGGGTTGGTGGTGATCGTGATGGGCATCCTTTTGTAACCTCAGAGGTCACACGAGAGACCCTTGCAGAACTCCGCCTTTCAGCTCTTAGCTTATTGGATCGACAACTAGAAGAAGTAGCACGTGCACTTCCCTTATCAATTCATTTTCAAATGCCCTCGGAGCCTCTCTGCAAGATGATAGAACAATTTAAGAAAGAGCTTGGAGAGGTTGCTGCAGGCATTATTACTCGCTGCCCGGAGGAGTTATGGAGACAGTTTGTGCTCTTAGTTCAAGCAAAACTTCCTCTTGCAAAGAATACATTTTTAAAATCTCATGATACTTTTTCTTTAGCCCATATATTTCATGCTGATGGTGACGAGGAGGCTGATGGGATCAAGCGAGTGATGAAGTGTGACGATAGAGGTTCGAGTATAGAATGCTCAGGTAAGGATTCGAGCTCGACGCAGCATCCATATGGCTTGCCGGCTTCAGCAGTTGATCAGCATGAAATATCATGCCCAGTCTTCTTTAAGACTCCTCATGAGGTTCGACTAGCATTAGAGCTCTTAGCTGCAAGTTTAGAGGAGATTCATGGAGAGAGGTTCGTTAAGAAACTGATATGGCCCTTACTCCGCTCTCTCGATGTGTTTGGTTTTCATCTTGCAGACTTAGATATTCGACAAAATAGCCAGAGGCACGATCTGGTGATGCAACAGATTCTACAAGCTGCCAAGGTTCCTGAGGCCGATTCTTTTACCCAATGGAAGGAATCCAAACGTCTTGCTTTTCTTAGAAAAGAGCTTACCTCAGAACAAACACTTTTAAAAAATAAAGAGAAGCTCCCCCAAGAGGCAGAAGAACTTCTTCATCTCTACCATCTTCTTGGCGAGGAGATAAGAAATCATGGGCAAGTATCTCTCGGATCATTAATCGTGAGTATGACACGCCGGCTCTCTGATCTTCTCGTAGTGATTTTTCTTGCTCGTCAAGCCGGTATTAGCAGATGGAACGGAGAAACACATTACTCGCTTCTACCCATTGTCCCTCTTTTTGAAACCTATGAGGATCTCAAGCATTCCCCTGAGCTTCTCCATAACTACCTTCAAGAAGCTTCTGGATGGGCCACCCTCCTTCATCAATCCAAGAAAACGGAACCCAACGCAGAGCCCTCTTTAGTCCAGCAAATTATGATTGGCTATAGCGATAGCAACAAAGATTGTGGAATTTTAGCGAGCCAGTGGGTTCTTCATGAATCTCAGAGAGCTATGACTGAAGTAGGAAACTCCTTAAATGTAGCAATACGTTTTTTCCATGGACGTGGTGGTACAATCAGTAGGGGAGCCGGTCCGACACACCTTTTTTTAGAAGCCTTGCCCCCTGGCTCGCTACAAGGAGATCTTAGAATGACAGAACAGGGCGAGACTATTGCTCAAAAATATGGAACACAGAGTAACGCAACCTATCATCTAGAGTTACTTCTTGCCGGAGTTACCAGCCTCTCACTTCTCAATAAAAAAAAGCATTCCAAAAAAGAGAGCTTTCAAGAAAAAGAAAAGTCTCGCTTTGCCGCCCTCATTGGTTCCTTCCTTGCTGAAAAGAGTGCTTTGGCCTACCGAGCCTTAATCACTACGGAGGGATTCTTAACCTTTTATGAGCAGGCCACTCCCATTGATGCGCTTGAGGTCAGCCGCATTGGCTCCCGCCCCAAAAGGCGTTCTGCACAACATCAGTTTTCTGATCTTAGGTCGATCCCATGGGTTTTTAGCTGGAATCAGGCTCGCTATTTTCTTCCAGGTTGGTTCGGGGTGGGAAGTGCCCTTACTGCTTTAGAACAAGAAGATGTGGAACTTTTCAAAGCCCTTCAAGAACATCATCGTGCTTGGCCCTTTCTCAATTATGTTCTCCTTAATGTGGAGACGAACATCGCCTCTGCAAACCTTTCTATGATGAAAAAATATGCCTCTCTTGTCACAGATCAATCGATCCAAGAGAAGCTATTGACAATGATCACTCAAGAGTTTGAGCAAACAGAATCTCAGCTCCACAAGGTCTTTGGGGGAAGCCTCCAAGAACGTCGTCCTCGGATGGGCAAAACGTTAG
>Ga0114975_10000894_pt1 | contig 21825 bp, 24 predicted proteins | sample S_130626_EF_Meta_FD_87031 | JGI IMG/M metagenome (GOLD analysis project Ga0114975, IMG submission 87031) | Freshwater microbial communities from Lake Simoncouche, Canada to study carbon cycling - S_130626_EF_MetaG | ecosystem: Environmental > Aquatic > Freshwater > Lake | place: Lake...
GGCATCGGAGTTGTATCCACCGATATTATTGGAATCCGAACAGACATCTAAACTGCTAGTATACTCTTATTCATTAGATGATACTCATTCCATTTTTCTGGAATACTACCGATGAAAACTGGATACAATTTGGCGTATTTCTGTGCTCAGGAGGGCGGCAGTTTTGGAGTGTAGATGACACTGATACGGATGATCAGATCAGAGCAATGTTAGAAGAAAATGGGTTTCCTATTACAGAAATACGGCGTACAGCCGTGGGTATATTTGTAGAAATTGACCATGAGAAAATCAAACTTTCTAATTTTTATATGTGGTCCGAGATTGACCCCAAAACATCAGAAGAAGATGTATGGCGGACTTATAGAATTCCAACAGCACTTTGGTCGGATCCTGTATTTAAGGAACATTGGTGGCGAACATCAGGTGTTTTACCTTTATCGGAGGGGTTTGGTGATATTGTTAAAAAAGAGGGCTAAGGCGAAACTACATTAAATAAGTAGAAGGATACTTTCTAATGAGTGGAAAAACTCAGCGGCGTCCCTACGACAGTCTTGATATAAGTGGTGCAATTGCTCTTGGATTCTATGAGCGTACGTTTAAAAATCTTGCAACCGATGCAGAAAATTCTCTGAAGCGTCCCTGGCATAAGTTGGAGCGTGGGCTCCGTATTGGCCGTCTCAGAGAGTTTGTATCTCGGGAGACGGACCGGCTCAAGCTAGACGCTGAAGACGCAGATTCACTTTTCAAGCTTCTTACAAAGGCCTTAGACAGGAAACTGCTCAGCAGTAAGGCGGCAGTAACATACGATAATGTAAATGAAAAAATAACGGAAATCAAGGGACTCGTGTATCACACCGACGCAAGTAATAAGACAAAATTCCAAATTCTTGAAAAAAAGACGGGTACAACTATGAAACGGCGCCCTTCTGTTACACAGCCCCCGCCACCCAAAGAATTACCTCTAACAAATAATAGTGAGGTAAAAAATGAAAGTGAGGGAAATGCCAACTGAAGTACGAATGCTTAATGAGCAACTATCGGATTGTTTAGAGGAGTGGGAAAAAATAGTGCCCAGACCTCTCCATCGTGAAATGGTAGAAGAATGGAAAAACGAAATGAAGAACTATCTCGCAAAAATAAACTCCGACGATGATTGCGAAATAGCGGATTCTATAGGGACCGGTCTGCTTGAAGCCTATGAGTCATGGGCAAGTGTAATATCAAATGTTACCACGTTCAGTGGCCCGGTGGAACACGAGAAAACATTCGCGCTCATGCAACGCCCCCAAACCGCTCAGCGTACTACTGACTGGTATACAGAGTTCAAAACTCGTCTTACCGCTAGTGAAATTTTCAAGTTATTCGGTCCTCCGAGAGAACGGGCAATACTTGTTATGCAAAAATCCGGCAAGCAAGAAATGCCGCCGCGAAGCAACAATCTGGTGACCTTGAAAGAAAAGATGGGTCCTCTAGACTGGGGTATCTGTTTTGAGCCAGTAGTGAAGCAGATTCTGGAGCACGAATGGGGTGCGATGATTCACGAATGTGGGCGATTTGTACATCCTACAGATAGCCATTTAGCGGCTAGCCCGGATGGCCTTCTACTGCGAGTGAATGCAAAACCCGAGGCCGCCGGTCACCTACTTGAAATAAAGTGCCCCAAGACAAGGAAAATAGGGCTCAAACTTCCTAGCGAATACTATTATCAAATGCAGCTCCAAATGGAGGTTACCGGCGTAAGAGCCTGTGAATATGTTGAGGCCAGTTTTGAGATGAAAGAGGCTGATACGGAAAGCAGGTGGTGCGGAAATATTGCGGTTATAGGCTGTTTCTGTGAATCCGACAATACCTGGAAGCCATGTCGGTATATTTATGGCCCAATCAATAATACAGACTGGAAAGCGGCCGATGAACTCGGCTTGAATGAGCGGATTTTAGAGTTGAATCCATGGTCGTGCCAGAAATTTTACCATGAGACAGTGATACGCGACGAAGCCTGGTTTACTAGTATCAAACCAAAGTTGGATGAGTTCTGGAAAGATGTCGAACGAGCGACCAAGGGTGATTTTGTGGTACCAGAAAGTTCCCGTAAAAAGAAGGCCACTGTATGTGAAATTATAGACTCCGAGCCCGAACAAAATAACCTGCAATAGTAAGAAGCACCATGTCTTCAAAATACATTGGGTTTGATTTTGACGGCTGTATCACAGAGGCATATAGTATCATGCCAGTTATATTATTATTAGAGAGCCTATTACCTGATGAAATTAAACGTTCTGTAGAACCAGTTCCTTCTGCTACAAAAAATTCTTTCACTCTTTTTAAAAACCGGTTCTATAATCGCCTTGCATTAAATGAAGTAAAGACCGGGGGTACATTGATACGACCATCCTTTTTAAAAATCCTACCAGAACTTTTAAAACAGAGATCTGAAAATAAAATAGAGAAACTTTTTATATACAGTAACAATCAGAACCACAATTTAATAAATGCGGTAGATCATATATTGGCTCTCACATTAAATAAACTGGCAAATCCAGTTCCAGAAGCCCAGCTTATAAAAGCCACAGATACCGGTCGCTTACAAACATTTGAACCCCGGATACATAAAACGGCACCATGTCGTTATTCTGAAAAGGAACAGAGTGACTATTTCAAGGAAAAGACATTTCAAGGTGTTCAGACTTGCCTGGGAAAATCAATAAGTGAATCTGAGCTATGGTTTTTAGATGATACCCATGATCACGTAGATCTTGTAAATAAACTCGGCCTAGGAAGGCGCTATATTGAAACAAAGAAATACGAAATCAAATTGAAAAATCCGAAAGTCGCAGAAATGATTGTACTTTCGTTTCCTAAAGACTGTTTCAGCCGCAGCAGCTTGAATGGTCGGATTTTTATGCAAGCGTATTCCAGGCTGGAAAACATTTTCATAAAGGGTGATCCAGACGAGCGCTACTTGATAAAGAAAAACCCGCGATTCAATCCAGTTGGAACGGAAGATGAGAAGAAACTCACGGAACTTTTAGCTACATCTCTGCGCTCCATATCTCCCAATGTAAATATACGTTCAAAAGATAAATGGTCGGTCAATGAAACAGAAACAGATACAGATAAATTGCGGAAGGCCTTAAATATGGATTACAGCGTACCAGGGTATTTGATGCCACCACCAAATCCTATTGAATCTGCCGCGGCCTATGGACAGACTCTACAAGGCGGTGCTAGAGCTAATGCTAAAACTAGACGCCGTATTACTCATAAAAAGAAACGGAAAGTTCGTGGAGCAAAGTAGTACCATTGTCGGGCTTTTTCCGTTTGTAATTGTTGGTCACTTGCCCATAGGTGCCCGTTTTTTCTATGAGACGCTCACCATCCGCTATATAGGCGCATTCCGATGTAAGATTTGCAATTCTCTCCTGGGCCGGCTTGATATAGTCACCCAAGAGATGATATGGTTCTTTGGGGCTTTTAATCGTGGAGTCGGCCGGGCCGTATTCTCTGGGTTGCGGCGTTGTCAGGGGCATTGTACAGAGTTGGCTGGTTGGATAGCCGACATCTGAGAAGCCTTCATTTGTTTGATTAGCCATAAACTGATTTGCCAACAGGGTCATTTTTCTAAATGGGAGGATCAATGCAATTGAACAAAAAATTATTATGCCGACGACAATTTTCACTAGCATCTCTAATTGATCGGTGGTAGAGGCCATTCTAGTATCGTGCAATATTTAATTGTCGTACCGCCAACTAGTTAAGTTCGGCACTTAGTGCTACAGGGCATTAACCCATAGCATACATATCCGTCCACTTCCGAGCAGTATACTCGTAAGTCCCACGATCCTCAGTATACTGCTTTGCAATATCGGGCATCAAGGGGTCATTCGGGTTAGGTTCAGACAGCATAGACAGAATAGACAAGAGCGTCTTGGAAATAGTAAGCGCAGGAGACCAAGCCGTCTTCAGAATATCAATACAGATGAAGCCGTTTGTATTGATATTCGGGTGATAAATCTTCGTGGTGAACACAATCCGTGGGGGTTTGAACGGATAATCTACAGGAAAGTCAATGGTCACATTAAACAGTCCGCCCGTATACGGTGAATCAGGCGGACCGAATATGGACCCCTGCCACTTGTAAATGTCATTCTCATCAATCGGCCCAGCAGTGCAATTTGCCGGCGGGTCCCTCTTCAGATCTGCAAGTTCCTTCATAATACGTTTGGCTGCCATGGGTGTTGGTTGTCATAGTGTAGAACCGGGTGTGGTTCAATTTTTAAGCCGGTTAGTGAATACCGTGAAATACCGCCAAATATATTGTATCAGATTTCTAGAATGGCAAGCGCAGCTGCAGAGAATAAAGATGAAGGTGGCAAAATTCATATAAATCTAGAACAACAAGAACCGCCACTTACTGCTTTACCTACGGATCACCCTGACTGGGCACGCGCACACTTGATTATCCTACAAAAAAATGCGATCCAGGAATTAAATGCGAGCGCATTTCCAGAAACTCTTGAATATCTTGATATTTCAGACAACCCCCTCGTACAAATTACGGGTGAATTCAACACTCCAAATTTAACACATCTTATTTTATCAGATACTCTCATTGGAAAATTACCCCTGTTACCTGAATCTCTCGTACAACTCGTTATTACACGTAGTCCCATTGCAGAAAAATATGGAATAACCGGCGATATAAATAATAAGGAGGTCATTAAACACATATCAGATATACCATTTGCTGTAGGAGATATTGTCATAAATGGCGAAGATTCTCAGCTTGTAATGATTACTGGAAGACATGAAACACGTGAGGATATTATATACAGTGTTCAAACGCTCAGTGGTGATATACGTAATATTATGAAACAAGATCTTAAACCATATGAGCCCCATAAAGCGGATATGATACAGGCACAGCCTCTCAGAGATGCGAACGGCTTACCCATGGTTTATACGATAAATGGACACGGGGAAGACTTACTATTTGAAAAGCCAGTACCTCCAGGCTGTGTCTATGTTACGATGGAAGAATGTGGTAAAACGGCAAAACTCTTAGATTTTTCAAGACTATTGATGGCGTTTCAAGATAAGCCGCCTGGGATTTTAGAAAAACTCCGCGACCCAGTCAAATATAGGTTTGAATTAATGGCCCACTTTGGGCGCTCATTTCATGTGCATTATCCTGAGGCAACGGATCCTAAAGACCGCACTTATTTGGAGAATATACATTCACCCTGGTTGGGGTGGCAAAGATCTAGAACTGAATGTAAGCTTTATAAATCGGGCGTTTATAATTTAAACAGCGGTGTAGATTTTGACATAGAGATAATTGAAGCCGAAAATGGTGATAAAGAATATACGGGGGGTAAAATTTCAGAATGCCTTGATATAAAAATGGATGACGTGAGTTATATGTATGATGAATCTTTATTTCCTACATTTGACATGGTTAACCGCGATCCAGATATAACTGGCCAGCCAAACTTGTTGTTTAATAATATGGAAAAATATCTTAATAATTTTGAATTTACACAGTCCTGGGCCTTCAAAATGTTTCCTGGGATTCATTATAATTTTGCATGCCGCGTTGTTAAAAAACACCCAGGACGGAATGAAAATGTAAGAAGAAGAAGGAGGGGATCTGTTAATGCAAAAGTTGCAAATTTAGCAGAGTTGCCTGAAGCAAATTTGCGAGGCGAACTTGGATATGCCCTATTGAAATCATATGTTGACTCTGGGCAAAATGAAATGATTGCGTCATTGATTGCCAGGGGTATTGATGTAAATAGATCAAATGAGAAGGGTCGGACTCTATTACAAGATGCAATCAGCAGTTTTAAAATACCGGTCATACGAGAACTTATGAAAGCGCCCGGTATCAATATATCTGGGGCTTTAGAGGAATTAGAGGCAACCCGTGCTACATTAATAGGTCAGGAAGATGATGAAGAAGAAAAGGCGGAAATTGAAGACGAGGCTGTACAGATTAGAAATCTTCTGCAGCCGCCTGGTAAAGGCGGTAAAAGGCCTAGACGAAAGACTAGAAAGGGCAAAAGAAGTGCTCTGAAGCGTCGTAGCCGCACTAAATATCATAAATAAACAACCCCAAAAATTGACCATAGCGCGGCATACATTTCAAATACAATATCACCATGCAGCTTAGTATGCACGTAGTGAAGCGTAACGGTCAGAAGGAGCCCGTCTCGTTTGATAAGGTCCTCCGGCGAATCCAGAAGGCCTCCCGAGGCCTAGCCGTCCACCCGGATGCTCTGGCCCAGCGCGTACTTTCCCAGATCTTTGATGGCGTCAAGACAACCGATCTAGATGAGTTGTCTGCGCAACTCGCAGCAAGTCTGAGCACCCAGCATCCCGACTACGCCACCCTGGCCTCCTCTCTCACAGTCAGTAATCACCACAAGAACACCGAGTACACATTCGCTGAGGTTGTCAAGATGCTCGGTAATCAGACATCCGAGCACACCAGTGAGCCGATTCGGTATGTCTCTGAAGACCTAGAGTACGTTGCCACGACATTTGGTCCCACCATTGAGGCCCGCATTCAGTATAAGCGCGACTACGACTTTGACTATTTCGGATTTAAGACCCTAGAGAAGTCCTATCTTCTTAAGGATACCAAGGGTCGCGTATTGGAGCGCCCCCAGCACATGTGGATGCGCGTGTCTATTGCCCTCTGGTCAAAAGGCAAGGATACCACCGTTGATGATCTGACCCAGGCATTTGAGACCTACGACCTCATGTCCCAGAAGATCTATACACACGCCACACCCACCCTCTTTAATGCGGGCACGCCCAGGCCCCAGCTCTCGTCCTGCTTTCTGATGGCGATGGCCGAGGACAGTATCGCGGGGATTTATAAGAGTTTGGGAGATTGTGCGGCCATTTCCAAGTATGCAGGTGGCATTGGCCTGCACTGCCACAATATCCGGGCACGCGGATCTCTCATTAAGGGCACCAACGGTTCCAGCAATGGCCTGGTACCCATGTTGCGCGTCTTCAACAACACGGCGCGCTATGTTGATCAGGGCGGTGGCAGGCGCAACGGCTCCTTTGCCATCTATTTGGAGCCCTGGCACGCCGATATTGAGGATTTCCTGAAGATGAAGCTAAATTCCGGTGCGGAGGAGGAGCGGGCGAGGGATCTCTTCTACGCGCTGTGGATTCCCGATCTCTTCATGAAGCGCGTAGAGGAGGACGGTCTATGGACCCTCTTCTGCCCGAATGAGGCCCCCGGCCTGGCCGACGTATATGGCGACGAGTTTGACGCGCTTTATACTAACTACGAGAAGGAGGGTCGTGGGCGCAAATCGGTGTCGGCCCAGAAGCTCTGGTTCAAGGTACTCGATTCCCAGATGGAGACGGGCACTCCCTATCTCCTCTACAAGGACCCCGCCAACAAGAAGAGCAATCAGAAAAACCTCGGTGTCATCAAGTCATCCAACCTATGCACGGAGATCATGGAGTACTCCAGCCCTGAGGAGACCGCGGTCTGCAACTTGGCCTCCATTGCGCTGCCGGCATTTGTTTCGGAGGATAATACCTCATTTGATTTCGCTAAGTTGCGCAGCGTGGTAGGGTCCGTGGTGAAGGCGTTGAATCGCGTGATTGATATCAATTACTACCCGACCCCTGAGACCCGGCGCTCCAATATGCGCCACCGCCCCATTGGCCTCGGTGTCCAGGGCCTGGCCGACGTATTCGCTAGGCTGCGCATTGCCTGGGAGACGCCCGAGGCGGCTCAGATGAACCAACTCATATTTGAGCACATGTACTATGCGGCTGTTCAGGAGAGTGTTGATTTGGCGGAAATTGATGGGCCCTATGAGACATTTGACGGCTGCCCTATTTCCGAGGGATTCCTGCAGCCTGACCTGTGGTCTGTGACACCATTGACGGAGACCAATGGCACCCTTGATTGGACACGCCTAAGGACGATCGCCGTAAATGGAGTCCGCAACTCGCTGCTGATGGCACCGATGCCCACTGCCAGCACTAGCCAGATTCTCGGCTATACCGAGTGCTTTGAGCCGATGACCAGCAATATTTACGCCCGCCGCACTCTTGCCGGCGAGTATGTAGTTGTGAATCGCTATCTCATGAATGACCTGATGAAGCGGGGCCTTTGGACCCCTGCACTCAAGCAGCAGATTATCGCGCAGAATGGCAGTGTGCAGGGAATTGCAGAGATCCCCGAGGACATTCAGGCTCTTTACAAGACTGCCTGGGAGATCAAGCAGCGCACGCTGATTGATATGGCGGCGGCCCGCGGCGCCTTTATCTGCCAGTCTCAGAGTCTAAATCTATTCTTGGAAAGCCCTAATTACGCTAAGCTGACGAGCATGCACTTCTATGGGTGGAAGCAGGGGCTTAAGACCGGGTGCTACTATTTGCGCACGAAGGCCCCGGTAATGGCACAGAAGTTCACCGTAGATCCCAAACTTCTACAGGGGTCTACCAGCGTGGGCGAAGTTACGGCCGACGATACAGATTCCGATGAAGACGATGAGGAGGCTGCTAATAAGCCTGCTGCTGCTGAAAAGCCTAAGGTAGCAGAGGACCTAGATACTTGCCCAGCAACTGGCTGCGCGATGTGCTCGGCCTAACTTTATATATGGTCTAATTAGATGGCTGATAACACGCCGCCAGACGATAATCCTCAAAAGGCATTAAAAATGGCTCTTGAGCATTTATCAAGTTTAGCAAAAGGAGATGATACTAAACTTAAGGAATCCGTGTATAATTCTTTTTCGGCGATTAGTTTTTTGCTTATAGAGGCAAAAAAGGGAAATTTTCAGCCTGGCTGGGCTTTAAAGGTGAAGGGTCCAAATGGGCTTACTCTTTTTACTCCAGAGGAGGCCGCTACAATTGAAAGTCTAGCCAAACATGCTGAGGTACTATTTCAAGATAATGCAAGCCAGGGCGCTAAACAGACTGGAGGAAAGCTTTCACTCACGCCAATCACAAGCAAAGCGGGAATTTTACAAGAAATCCCAAAACCCTCTACAGGCATGTCATTTGATACAAGTCTAATAAGCATAGATGGGACATATTGGAAAATAAGAAACTTTTTGAAGGGGCTGGACAAACAAGCCCACGACCTATCCAGAGAAATAGGACCCTTCAAGTTTTTCTACGATTCTCCTGTTGATATTCCTGTACCAGTTCCCATACCATTTCCTCTAGTATCACCGCCATTTATTACGATTGTTACTATAAAAATACCGCCTAGAGTTATTCCATTTCTCATAGAAAATTTAGTGGAGACCATCCGTCTTATTTTTAGTGTAGGACCACTTTCAAATGAAGTTGCCAGAAAGGTCTTATCCATCGTATTAGCCATTATTGATATAATAAAAGGTGAGTGGAAACATGGTATATTGAGTTTTGCGGGATATTATGGGCAATACCCCCTAATTGCCGGTTTAATTGGTAAAGTATTTTTGAATGTCTTTAGTCTTATAGCGCCCGATATTCAGGAGGCTCTTTATTTTGATATATATCGATCTGGAAAATCCATTTTTATAGGGTTTTATTTATGGGTATTTTCTGTGTTTGCCCCTGATTTTATAAGGGGTCGTGTAAAAGCCGCATTTGAAAATGAAATGTATGTGGATATAATTACTAAAATGAAAGAGAATATTGATTCTAAAGGATATGTTGTAAATCCGAGTGACACATTTATTATTTCGTTTGATGATATTCAAAACCTGCAATCCATTGCCCGACAACCGTCAGTTATGTGCTCTGCAGAATTTCACAAGGCGATTGAAGCTTTAGTAGAGATTATACCTGTAAGACTATTTTTAGAAATGATAAATATTCCATGTGATCCTGAGACATTTGATTTAACTTGTGGGCCATATGCAAATCTACCCATGGAAGATACTATAGGTGCTGCACTTGGAGTACCACCTGATACCCCTACTAAGTCTGACACTCCTCCTGGCACTCCTCCTGGTACTCCTCCTGGCACTCCTTCTGCTAAACCAATAGGTCCAAAACCTACTGGCCCTAAGCCCGTGACACCTAAGAAAGTTAAAAAAGTTAAAAGAGGTGGCACACGCAAAAATCTAAAAAATCCTTAATTAGTTGCTTCTACCTGAACGCCCACGAGGCCGTGCAACCAAACAATAAACCGCTGATCCCAACCCCAGAAACAACCTGTCTGGCCTCTTCCTGCAATTACGCGACCACTGGTATTGGTTCCGTGATTTAAGGCCACCACAATCTGCTGGGGCGGTATCTCCAAAAAGTACTCATTCCCATTTTTAGAGCACCGATCCACAAAGCCCTCACCCTCGCTCTGTTGGCAATCAGGAAAAGGATTATCTATAGCAAAGCTCTTATAAAAACAAAATGAAGCCTCGCTCACACGCTGAGACTGTTTCAGAGCCCACGGGGGTGTATTTACTGCACTAATACCCAGATTCAGATCGTACATCGCAATCATCGTGCATCCCACAACCTTCTTTGACGGGTCGTGCATTAGCCACGCAACACGACGACGAAATGAAGTCTCAGGATACATATCATCGTCATCCATATTCAAGCATATATCGTGCTTGGCCGCCTTTACTGCCCGATTCCGCTTGTAGCCGATACTACGCTTCTTGGTCATAGGTACATAGGTAATCTCAAAGCCCGGATCTCTATCCTGAAAACTCTTAATCTTGTCAGATACAGATTTCAGCGGGTCATCACTGTCATCCACAATTACCCACTGTATCTTCGCCTTCGGATAATCTGTAACCAACATATTCAGAAAGGCAAGATCCATGAAATTCCTGCGATTGTACGTGAGAGTCAGAACAGAAATCGGCGGGCAATCATTCGGGGAGATAGTAGGTGGCATTAATTCATGTGCATTCTTCTTCTTAGCAGCCTTTTGTGCAAGCCGCTTAACCTGATACCGCACAGACTCGACGAACTGTTTGAGACGGTCCTCGGAAATCTGAACCTGTTCCTCACCCGAGGGTATAGCCTGCAGAGCGGCACGGATATCCTCCGTGGTGACAGCCGAAAAGTCGGCCACGAATCCGCAATGCTTGTCACTACTCTTGGAAACCGGTGTTTTTACGAATCCCGCGTACGATTTAGCCCCATAGTACTCCTCATAGACGGGCAGACTATTGACAATTAGCGCCGCACTTCTCGCCTCTGCCTGCCCCGCTGTAAATCCATACCCCTCTGCAGCCGAAATGGCCACATGCGTCGCCGAGTTCCTGTTCAACTCCTCCAAGTCAGCCGCCTCTAAGAATCCCCGCTTGACTGTAACAGACGGTGGTAGAACCACACCCGATAAATCCGCCTCCTCCAAAGAACTGGTAACCGTCAAAGGAAAATTGGCCGGCCAGAGGGGAAGCAAAGCCCTAGCGGCAATATGTTTATTTTGCGAAGCCCCGAGAACCCACAGCGCCTGACGAAGGCCGAGGGCGTCTTTATTGACCGGCTTCAAAGGACCCTGAACCGCCCAGGGCATATGCACCGCCTTATCACCAAATTCAGCGACCCGGCTCTTCTCCTTCAACCAAATCTGGCTAAACTGGTCCTTATACTCTAGCCAATTTGGGGAACACCACTCAGGATTCACCATCCAAATATGGGTCGGGGCCCAAGGTAGCCATACAGGGTGAGGAATCTCTAGATGAATCACAATATCGGCATTGCAAGGTGGCTGTAAGGGGTCCGCCTTTGTACATTCGTACGTGGGATCGATCTCCTTCAGCGCCCGCTCAATCAATGCTGCATCCTGGCTGAGGCCAAAAGTATTGGACTGATTGAACAAAAAAACAACGCGGGGCATGGGTCTAAAATAAAGAAACGCCTTATGTTTAGATGTCAAACGACGCGAAACAATGTCCCTGGTGCCAACGCTGGTGTCTTAAAGATGCCGCCTGCAATTATATATTTGCCTGTGGTCTAGAGACGTCAGGAAAATTCAAGGCCGGCCATGGTTGTGGAAAGAGCTGGTGTTGGGAATGCGGCAAGAAATTCTGCGGACATTACTATGATGAGGAATCTGGAACTAAACTGCCTACCGCCAAAGATAATCACGACGCGGAATGCTGTAAAAAGGAGTCCGGGTTTCAAGAGGACCAGTACTGCCCTGGAGGACACAATAGCCACTGTGAAAAACGTTGGTAGAAGATAGGGAGCCTCATAGGCAATGGCGAATACACATCCAATACGAGATCTGGGCTATTTGGCCTGGTCAAATGATCTGGCATGGATGGAGGGACAATCAGGAAAGCGCTGGGATGCTGCCGTTAAAAGCGAGAATCAGCGATTTTCTAGGGCTTTGCGACCTTTAAAGTCGCATGTACGCAAGTTTCAACGTGATCTAGAGGCCGCAACTGAATCTGAGAAGACTAAGGCATGGAAGTGGTCTGGATGGTCTGTAAAAAAGGCCGAGTATTCTCCCGTAGAAACTTGGTCTATACCTCACACCAGGTTTTCTGTAGATGCCTGGGATGCCGATGCGGCAGGTGAGCACTTTGCAGCGGCGATACCTGTAGAAGGCGGATATGAACGTTTCAACCTACAAATATACAAACTAGGCAAGGGCCAACCAGATCTTATCAACACGATAGAACGCGTTGGGCCATACGCAGCCTTTTTGAACAAGAAAACGCTTGTTTATCTGGGTTCTGAGGCCGATCATCGCTATAATAGTGTGCATACCTATGATGTACGTAGTGGTAAGACAAGCACACTATTTGAACTATCCGATTCTCCAAAAACCCATAATCTAGAGCTGCGCCGTGTAGAGGATGGCTCTGTCAGTGTGATAGACTCGGACTTTGTTGATGAGCGTCTGGGTATCGTTTCAGAAAACGGCATAAATTGGGTAACCGAGGCATCTAAGATAATTGTGCTCGCAGATGACACGTGGATTAAAGATGGCAAGACATCGCTGGGACTCCCTTCACCTTTTACGGACTATCTAGAGGCTATATCCCTAAAAGGGGGGTGGGCAGTTACGTTATCACATGGTATCCGAACACTCTGGAAACTCGGTTCCAATGGCGTGCCCACAAAAGCCATGGTCTATATATGGGGTGAGATACACTATGATGTGCGCGACCCTACACATCTTAGCATCACAGATGTACGTTATGAGCCTTATACGATTAAAACCACTGGTAAAGACTGGAAATTAACAAAAACCTTAGCATACCCCTTTGTATGTGCATACTATAACACGGTTGCGCCGACATTTGTGGTATCAAGCCAGATATTTGGTGAGAAACCCAAGGGACTTTTGGTAACAGCCTACGGCGCCTACGGGTTTCCAACAAAGGTGGGTAGACTTATACAACGGTGGCTACCTCTGCTCAAGGCGGGGTGGGCGATCGCATCTGTTACTGTCCCCGGTAGCGGTGACCATAATCTGGCCTGGAGATTCCAGGGCCAAGCTACGGGTCGTAAAATCGCAGTAGATACACTTTGCGCGAGTGTAAAAGACTTGCAAGAGGAACTCGGGATAGAGCCAGCGGAAACGGCCCTCTACGGCAGATCTGCAGGGGGCCTCCTAGTTTCTGCAGTCTTGAGTGAATCACCTGGTCTCGTAGGTGCGCTCTATATGGAGTCCCCCTACGTGGATGCGATGCGTACGATGACGAATCCCAAGTTTCCACTCACTGTTTTGGAGTCCAAAGAATTCGGGGCTGGTACAAACCCTACGGATGTTATTTCACTAGGAGCCTGGAGTCCAATGGAGCGCATTCCGACTGAAGGATACCCAGGCGTTTTTATAGTTGCACGGACTGATATGGCTGATTTGGAAGTCTACCCCTATGAAGTTCTGAAATACATTACGAGGGCAAGGGGTGAAGGGTCCAGAGGTGAAGGGTCCAGAGGTGAAGGGTCCAGAGGTGAAGAGTCCAGAGGTGAAGAGTCCAAGGGTCAGCCAAAACTTTTATCCATAACTACGGACAAAGGCCATTTTACTACCAACCAGGAAACCCGTGCGGAAGATCTGGCGCTTCTAGATAATTATATTGGCTCCAATAAAAATCTTAGTAATAAGTATAAGATGAACGCAGTAACTATGCCCCCCATGATGCGCAAAAATCGCAGCAACGGAATGATGCGTATGAACCGTGCTAACAAGACTCGTGCGAATAAGAACCGCAGCAACAAGAACCGCAGCAATAAGAACCGCAGCAACAAGAATCGCAGCAACAAGAATCGCAAGAACAAGAACCGCACCAACCGTAATCGTAAGAACCGGGATTAATCAAATCCAGTTTCGGATAAATTGTTTCCTGTGTAGTTCATGACCTCCAAACTCTTTGAGAGCATTTCTATGCTTTACTGTGCCATAGCCCATATTGCTCAGTAAATCATATCGCTCGGCTGCAACCCCATTTTCCGCAGACCAGGTCTCCACCCAAGAATCACGACCCTCTTTTGCCAGAATAGACGCTGCCGCAATCGGAACATATTCGTCGTCGCCGCGAATAATGCACTCATATCGCACACCCTCATCAGGCAGGCCCAGAATACCATCAATCAAAAGCAACTCTGGCTCCAATCCGCTATGACATGCAGCAATAGCCCTCCTAAATGCCTCCCTATTCGCCCAGGTCATCCCATTCTCATCTATCTCATTTGCCCCTACAAACCCGACACCCCAATCCACTGCTAAATCCCGTATACCAGCCGCGATACTTGATCTTGCAGATTTAGCAATTTTCTTGCTATCTCGAATGTGCGGTACTAATTCACGCATCTCATCAGTCCAATCATCTTCAGGGGCCCAAATAACTGCTCCGGCTGCTAAAGGTCCCCAGAAACAACCGCGGCCCGCTTCATCTATACCCATTTCCACGGTATCACCCAAGGAATATGTAGTTTTCATGGTTGTATAATATGGTAACAATAAAATAGTCAATTTTTTGACATATCTATGATAGAATGAAGGCTGTTCAAGTCATATATTTATTTGCCTTTCTTGGAATAATAGTATATATCATAAAAAGTACACACCTTCTGGAGGGATTCCAAGATTCTGAACCGGTATCACCCCTCTTAGGTAAATCGGATCCGCTAATACCTCAGGGTCTCAAACAAGATAATTTAGAAACGCCCGTAAAACCAAATCCGGATCAGCCAGGTTCCATCCCATTTGGCCCCTATGGCCAGTCAGCCTCGGTTGGATCCTATCAATTCAAGGACCCGGCCCAGATTCCCGCGGCAGCAAAACAAATCAAGCAATTACACGAAGATGTTAAGACATTTTTGGTATTTGAGGGGGTCAGCATATCAAATAGCAGCGACCCGAATGTAAGCCTGCCTCTGACACAGCTTCGTGCGGATCTAGAGCGCCTTCAACAGGAGTTGTCTGTAACAGAAAGAAATCCCGGCGTAGAGTCTACTTTGACCCAGCAGGATTTAGCAAATATACAAGGGGGGCTTACATTTCTACAAAGAAAGGTCCGGCTTTTTCAAACTGCGGGGGTAATCTCAGATTCTGATGGAAAGGAGGGGTTTATGGGTGCGCCTCCTCCAACGAGCAAACTTCGTGCCACCAAAGCCGAACTTCAGATACTTTCAACTAAAATTACAGCGGCGATTCTTATTTTAAGCGCAAGTGGTACTACCGATATAGTAGTGAAAGCCCGCATTACAAATCTGCAAAAGATGTATTCCGACATTTCGGAAATGATAAGAAAACTCAATAATGGCATCTGGACACAACAAGATGTACCCGTATTCAGCGAGGACATTAAAAAGATAATACCAAATCTTGCCAACGTAAATAGCAAACTTCCAGATATCAATAAGGCGTCTGATGCTGGATATAAGTTAAACCCACTAGAAAAACAAATTGCTGGATTGGTGGGTGAGGAAAATGCCAAAGAGGTATTCAATAAGCTAAAGGATAGGGGTATGTTCCGTGTAACTGTCGATATGGGCTACAACATCCCAGGTTCAGGCGCAAACAGTAAGAACACCGTAAATATAAAGAAAGATATTGGAATTAAGAAAGACGGGTCCTTTGGGCTACTGGATGGTGATAGTATGAAGGCCAGTCCAAGCCTTTCTGTAGATGGGCCATATGACTCTACAATGTCTGGCGCGGATGATCGGGCATCTGCGGGATATGGAGCAAATAACATGGGGGGTAAGCCCAATAACCCATCGCACCTAGATTGGAAAGCACGGGCAAATGGTATTTGCAAACAAATTAAGGCGAGGGGTATGGACCCCTTAGACTTTGGATGCATTCCCGAAGGCTCTAAATTGTCACCGGCGTATTCTTGGCGTGGCCATACAAAGATGGTATGTGGGCGCCTGGCTTCAACGATGGATCCCACTCTTCCTCAGACATGTGGTTGCCCACCACCAAACTGGAAGGGTTGGACACTACCTGCATGTTTATCGCCACCACCAGGATCTATGGGAAGTTTATCTAAAAATGCATGTGTTGTCTGAGAATTTATTGCTTATAATATGTTAGAAAGGTAATGAACCTCACAAGAACTCACATATTTTTAATTGGCGTGTTAGCTATAGTTCTAGCAAGTGGTGCTCTTGGGTTTCAACTAATGCGTGCAGGGGGAGAAGGATTCCAATTTACACGCGTTGGTGGTGCCAGAGAAGGGTTTGAGTCTCCGGCCCCTAAGGCTTGTGAAAAACCAAAGCCCCGGGTATGCGGGGGATGCAATAGACCACCTATCTCTTGCACATGTCCTTCCCCTCCTCCACCCCCAACGCCTGCGCCCATCGCTCCCTGCCCTCGTACGCAGGAGCCCGATCTGAGCAAATATATTCTGAAATCACAGGTGCCCTCTACAAATTCCCTGTTGCCTGACATGAGCAATTATATGCTGAAAACCGAGTGCCCGCCTGTACCGGATCTCAGTAAGTACGTTCTAAAAAGCAGTATTCCTAAGCCCCAGCCAGTAATTATAGATAATAGTTCTTGCAAGAATGATGCTGGCGAATGCCCTCCGTGCCCTCGGCCCCGATGCCCCGAAGTAAAGTGCCCTCCACCTACAAAGTGCGATCCCCCGGCCCCTTGCCCGCGCCCTGTCTGCCCACCCACGGTGGTCAAGTGCAAATCCGAGGAGTCCACAGCGGGTTCTACCGTGCGCCCATTCTTGGCACCCCTCAGTATGAGCAATTTTGGAATGGCTTGATAAATCCAGGGTAAAGAATTAGATGGAAACCACTTATAAAAAACGTATGACATCCAAAGAAAAGCGCAGAGCAAGACGGCGCGAACGTACAGCGCAGTATGTCGCCCGTGCTCTAAAAAAGGAGCAGGCCACTTTGGCCTAAACAGAAATCTCTATGTTAAAGTATAACATGCAGATCTTTGTTAAAACACTCACTGGAAAGACTATCACACTCGACGTGGAGTCCTCGGACACGATCGCTGGGCTGAAGGCGAAGATTCAGGATAAGGAGGGCATCCCTCCTGATCAGCAGCGTCTCATCTTTGCGGGGAAGCAGCTGGAGGACGACCGTACTCTCTCTGACTACAATGTTCAGAAGGAGTCCACGCTCCACCTGGTGCTGCGGCTGCGTGGCGGGGTCTAATTGCATCTCTCAAACCACTTTCGTGCAGCAGAGGAAGCAGCCTTTGCTTCTCTGACTAAATCTGCATCTGTGCTATAGTGGGTCTTGCCGCATAACAAAAATGAAGAAACGCGCGCATAACCCCACTGTTGCTGCGTGGCGCCAGGCCTGTGACCTGTACGCCAGGCCGCAAGTCCGCGATTGTATGATTCCCGTAAAAACCGCTCGGGAACCCCCGTGGCCTTAGCCTTTTGGCTGAGGGATTTGGCGTCGGGGTACAGCCGATTCCACCGCAGCGTGTATTGAGAAGACTTAGTTTTTACGCCCTTATCTGTCTGAAAGCCCCTGTAAGCCTTGGGGTTTTTGAAGCTGAGGGCACCGAATTTCTGAATTTCCTTGGCCCTCTTAGTCCGTTTTGTCTGTGAAAGTCCCGAAAAGTATTTCTTGGGTCTGAACTTTCTGGTAGCAGTAGCCATATCTAAACTTAGCAAAGGTTAGATATGGATACCCGATTCTGGGGACCCTCCGGGTGGAGATTACTTCATAGTATTACATTTGGATACGATCCAAGCAACACAAAAACCCGCAGCGCTGTCAAAATGGCATTTGAAATGCTACCCTTTGTACTCCCCTGTAAATTCTGTCGGGCCAGCCTAACCGAATACATGGAAATTCATCCGCTGGATCCCGCGATGGAATCCAAGGCCACACTGACAAAGTGGCTATGGACAGTACACAATGAAGTGAACAAGAAACTCCGGAACCAGAAACTCCATGTTGCCCCGGACCCTCCATTTGAAAAGGTCTCCGAGTTCTACGAGAATCTTTTGAGCCACGGCTGTTCTCAGACGGAATTTCCTGGCTGGGACTTTCTGTTTTCCGTGGCTGAAATGCACCCCATGTCTTTGAGGGCCAAAGGTTCCGTGGAAATTCCACCGGCAGGCAAAGATTTCACCTGTGACTCTGTAAAGGGCCGCGATGACCGAAACCGCTGGAATTGTATGAAACCGGCTGAGCGCCTAGAACTCTATATGAAATTCTGGAAGGCAATTGGCAAGGCCTTGCCATTTCCAGAATGGCGGCGATCATGGGCTAAACATTCTGTGAATGCGGCCCTGGAAACCAGAGCCGGGACACTCAAATGGCTTTGGCGCATACGCTGCAAGATGGAGCGTGACCTGAAACTCTTGAACCGATGCAAATACGCGTCACTGTGTAAGACTCTCAAGACGTATCGGAGTGGTTGTGCAAAATCCTCCAAGGCCAGAACCTGCAGAAAACAGCGCTAGGCTTTCTCAATAGAAAACCCTCGGCTCAAAACAGATATGGACGCATTCCAGTGGATAATCGTTTGTATGTTACTTATCGGTATATTACACTATCTTTGGTTAATTTACGAAGACAAATATGCGAATGTACTGGAGTCCGGGTATAAGGAAGGGTTTGAAGATGCAAAGGGTGTATCAGAGTCGGAAATATCCAGGACAGCCTGGTTTGAAAATGAAGAACTCTTTGATGAATTCTATGCATCCGTCTATGATAATCTAACACAACTCGCGGGCAGATTTCCACAAGAGGTCAGTCTTATTATGAATCAGTGGAAGAAGACCGCTCAGGTGGATACGATGGAGGTGCTTGATTGTGGCTGCGGAACAGGTATAGCTACTGTCCTATTTGCAAAGCAGGGAGTTAAATCGGCAACGGGTCTTGATTTAAGCGAATCCATGCTCCGGCGCGCACGCAATGTCACGATGTTAGCTGCAGATCTAGAGAAAGATCAACGTGAGGCCATAACATTTTTGAATGGCAGTATGATGCAGGAATTCACATTCTCACCTGGGCAATTCAGCCACGCGTGTGTCCTTTTTTTCACATTTTACTATGCAAATGACCCGTCCACGCTGCTCAAAAATCTGTATCTGTGGGTAAGACCTGGTGGGCAACTTGCCATAGAGGTTGTCAATAAATTCAAGTTTGATCCCCTCTTAGAATCGGCCACTCCATTTGCAGGTCTTTCTCTACAGAAATACAGCAAGAAGCGTCTGACAAAGAGTAAGGTGGAGTTTGACAAATTTTCCTATGAGGCCGAGTTTGACTTACAGGATCCAGGGGCCGAGTTCCGCGAGACCTTCCGATTCAAAGACAAATCTGTGCGGCGGCAGCGCCATAGAATGTTGATGAAAGACATAGACGAGATTGTAAAGTTGGCCGGTCATGCCGGCTGGAACTATAATGGCTATATTGATCTGCTTACCGCCGGATTTGAGTACGCATATGTACTTATGTTTACGCATCCATAATAGATGGACTTTATCCAATCCATACGAGACTCCGTACAAACATCCGTTTCATTAAAATTATTTCCCTCCGAAAAAGTTGCAGCACATCATCATGTATTCAATACAGCTTACAAAATGCTAAGTATCTCTGACTGCAGACACTTAGAAAATATAGACCCTATACGATTTTCTTCGGACCCTTACCCAGCCGATAATAGGCCTAGGGGTCAGAAAGATCTGGATTCTCTAAAATACCAGAGGAGAATCATAAGAAAAAACGGGCAGACGGAGCCCATATGGGTCGCCAAAAAAGGTGCTCGTCACATTATATTAGATGGTGTTCATCGCATTGCTGCAACAAATCTGGAAAATAAGCGGCAAATTCCTGCATTCATACTAAATATAGACTAATCAAGTAGAGGGTAACATGTCTAAGACGCCAATACTAGATGTTTTTCAGCCCGGCCTGATTCGTGGTGAAGAGCATTTACCATTTGATCCCGAAAAGGGGTATTTCTATGTGGAGCACCCCACAGAAGGCTGGCGGGTCTATTTGCGCGCTGCATGTTTTGTACATGAGGAAGGTGCCATATATAACCCTAAGCGGTTCCTAGTGGTCAAGCGTACTGGTGATCACCCGTTATCAAAAGCATGGGAGCCCCCCAAGGGACAGATGGAGGGGAAGGATGCTCTCAAACATCCAAGAACATCCGTGGCAAATTTGATTCTAGAAAACGTCCGGCGGGAGGTATTTGAGGAAGCGCATGTAAAACAACTCCACCATTTGGAACACACGGGTATGATTTATCAGAATACAGAAAAGGACTATCCGCCCAATTGGTTTTTCCAGTACCACATATTTCGGGCGCTTAGTCCTACGAAAGAAATCCAAAAAGGCCTCAACTGGTTTGCGTGGTTGAAGGATCATCCCAAATTCTTTGCGAGAATGAAACGGGACAAGAAGGAAAAAGATGAACTGCGCTGGTTTGATGTGCGGGAAACTAAGATGATGGGGCGCTGGTCGCCTTCTATCGCCGCCATGTATATTCAGGCGTTTGATAAATGAGCTTTTGCAAATAAAAAATGACACTTCTTTCAAACAAAAGATATGTCATTTATTGTATTAGATAGGTAGTAAGAGGAATGAAGTGGACTTTGAAAGTATATTGTGTAGTTCTGCTACTAGTGGCTTTAATAGCCATTGCAAACCGCAGATTAAAAGAGGGGTTCGGTACAAGCCCGGGCACGATGGTTCAACTGCAGACAAGTCACGTGCCTACAGAAGAGGACGCGTATTATTATAAATACGTGTACCCGAGACTCGTTCGGAAAGAAATTTACAATATGACAGAGTCAGATTTGTTTTAGAAGAAACTCTTAGATCTGCCACCACGCTTAGCGAACACATAAGGAGAAAATATTACATACACAACCCATAACAATAGCAGGGTGGTAAGAACGGTTGTAATCATTTGAAAAATACGCGAAAATTGGCAAAAAAAGCTATTGTCTGTGGAAGGACATGTATTTACAGAGAGTGCGCCAACACCCATTCCTAGAGCCGGCATACTTGGCCCTGATCCAGATCCCTTTGCCATTTCTTTCTAGAGGATCATCAGATTTTTTCTAGCTTAGACCCCTTGACAGGAATGAGCTTACTCTGTAGTTCAGAGCCACCCACCTTCTTGAAATCAAATGTACACTTGTGTGTCTCTGCATGTCTGTGGCCCTTGCAGAAGAAGTTCTGGCATTTACAGGCCGAATCTGTGAGAAGGAGTTTCACCTTGCAGCTATCCATTTGGCAACGTTTCGGCCGTTTGGTAGGCTCCTCTACTGCTTTTGACTCTGCAGCCAAAACATCCGCAGTAGCCGGGACCTCTTCCACTTGTTCTTCCTGTTGTGCGGATCTCGCGATGATTTTGAGAAGATACTCTAAGTCAGCATCGTCATCATCGTAATTATAGGACATTCTACTCTACCCGGGTTTGCGTAC